>OOBN01001136.1_pt1 | contig 20667 bp, 7 predicted proteins | sample 1671091 | NCBI WGS metagenome assembly OOBN01 (sample SAMN06348121, study PRJEB24527) | human gut metagenome | biome: human gut; feature: ankylosing spondylitis patient; material: feces | host: Homo sapiens | place: China | collected 2015-10 | reverse complement strand
TGTATTAAGATTATTCTTACGTTCTCCATTTATTGTATTTGGTGCTATGATTATGGCATTTACAATAGATGTCAAGGCGGCACTTATATTTGTCGCAGCTATACCAGTCCTTGCCGTTATAGTATTTGGAATTATGATAGGAACAAGACCTTTATATAAGAAGGTACAGGCAGGTCTTGATACAATCCTTGGAATAACAAGGGAAAATCTTACAGGTGTAAGAGTAATAAGAGCATTTAATAAGCAGGACGATGAATTTGCACGTTTTAAGAATAAGAATGAAGAACTTAATCATCTGCAGAAGTTCGTAGGTAAGATTTCAGGTCTTATGAATCCTCTTACTTACACAGTTGTTAATGTTTCAATAATTGCACTTATATGGGTTGGTGCAATAAGAGTTAATCAAGGTGGTCTTACGCAGGGACAGGTTGTAGCCCTTTACAATTATATGTCACAGATACTTGTTGAGCTTATCAAGCTTGCTAATCTTGTAATTAATATAACTAAGGCTCTTGCCTGTGCAGGAAGAATTGAGTCAATATTTGAAGTGCAGCCAAGTATGAAGGATGGCAGTATGGATTTATCAGCAGATAAAGAAAATGTTCCTGTCGTAGAATTTAAGAATGTTGCCCTTAAGTATAATGGAGCTGGTGATACAAGTATTGCCGGCGTTAATTTTAAGGCTTACAGGGGACAGACTATCGGTATAATAGGTGGTACTGGTTCAGGTAAGTCAAGTCTTGTCGGACTTATACCAAGGTTTTATGATGCAACCAGTGGCGAAGTATTAATAAATGGAACTAATGTTAAAGATATTAATATAGAACAGTTAAGGGACAAAGTCGGAATAGTAATGCAGAAGGCAGTATTATTCAAAGGAAGCATAAGAAAGAATATCCAGATGGCTAAGGCAGATGCTACAGATAAAGAGATAGATGATGCACTTGCAATAGCACAGGCGAAGGAATTCGTTGATAAGAAGAAAGGCCGCCTTGACTATATGATTGAACAGGGTGGTAAGAACCTTTCAGGTGGACAAAGACAAAGACTTACAATTGCAAGGGCAGTTGTTAAAAAGCCAGATGTCCTTATTCTTGATGACAGTGCATCAGCTCTTGACTTTGCTACAGATGCGGCACTTAGAAAGTCTATAAGAACGATGCCTAATAATCCTACAGTATTTATAGTATCACAGCGTTCAGCATCACTTATGCACGCAGATAAAATTATCGTGCTTGATGATGGTGAGGTTGCAGGAATAGGTACACATACAGAACTTTTGGAGAATTGTGAAGTATACAGGGAAATATATAATTCACAGTTCAAGTCATAGGTCAGAATGGAGATTAGTTATGAAAGATAATAAGGATAAAAGAGAAGCGCAGAAGTCTACGCTTGGCAAAGTATTAAAAAGAATAAAGAAATATAGTGGATTTCTTGTTATATCAATCCTTATGGCTGCTGTAACAGTTGCTTCTACATTGTATGTGCCAATTCTTGTTGGTAGAGGAATTGACCATATTATAGGACCGGGCAATGTTGATTTTGCAGGCATAACAAAGGTACTTATAACAATAGGAATTGTTGTTGCCATAACAGCACTGTCACAGTGGATAATGAATATATGCAATAATAAGATAACTTACCACGTTACAAGAGATATAAGAGATGAGGCTATGGAAAAGTTACAGAAGCTTCCTCTTAAATATATTGACGCACAGTCATATGGTGATATTGTAAGCCGTGTAATTGCCGATGTTGACCAGTTCGCAGATGGTCTTTTAATGGGATTTACACAGTTCTTTTCAGGTGTGCTTACAATTGCAGGAACACTTATATTTATGCTTACAATAAATGTAAAGATTACACTTGTAGTTGTTGTTATAACCCCGGTTTCATTATTTGTTGCAAGCTTTATTGCTAAGAAGACATTTTCAATGTTCAAGCTCCAATCAGAAACAAGAGGTGAGCAGACGGCATTTATTGATGAGATGATTGGCGGACAGAAGGTTGTAAAGGCATACGGCTATGAAGACAGGGCAGTAGAAGAATTTGACGAGATTAATAAAAGATTACAGAAGTATTCTTTAAGAGCTATATTCTTCTCATCAATAACTAACCCATCGACGAGATTTGTCAACAGCCTTGTGTATGCAGCAGTAGCTGTTGCAGGTGCATTTTCTGCAATAGGCGGAGGCATAACAGTTGGACAGTTATCAAGCTTCTTAAGTTATGCTACACAGTATACTAAGCCTTTTAATGAAATATCAGGCGTTATAACAGAGCTTCAGAATGCCATTGCGTGTGCAGGAAGAATGTTCGAGCTTATAGAGGAAGAACCAGAAATTCCAGATGCACCATCAGCAGTTAGTGTTACAGATATTGATGGCAGGGTAGACCTTAATAACGTATATTTCTCATACACACCAGACAGAAAGCTTATAGAGGACTTCACACTTCACGTTAAGAAGGGACAGAAGATTGCGATTGTAGGTCCTACAGGCTGTGGTAAGACAACAGTAATCAACCTTTTAATGAGGTTTTATGATGTTAATTCAGGAAGCATAGATGTATCAGGTGTTGATATAAGGAATATGACAAGATATTCATTAAGACACGGTTTTGGTATGGTATTACAGGAAACATGGCTTAAGGCAGGAACTATCAGGGAGAATATCACTATGGGAAAGCCGGATGCCACAGAAGAAGAGATTATTGAGGCAGCTAAGGCTTCATACTCATACGGATTTATAAAGCGTCTTCCTAATGGGTTTGATACAGTGATTGGTGAGGACGGAGGAAGTCTTTCACAGGGGCAGAAGCAGCTTTTGTGCATAACAAGAATTATGCTTACAAGACCACCAATGCTTATTCTTGATGAGGCAACTTCATCTATAGATACCCGAACTGAAATAAAAATTCAGAACGCATTTAACAAGCTTATGGAAGGAAGAACAAGCTTTATAGTTGCCCACAGGCTTTCTACAATACAGTCAGCAGATGTTATACTTGTTATGAAAGACGGACATATTATAGAAAAGGGTAATCACGAAGAACTGCTTGCGGCTGGCGGCTTTTATAAGAACTTATATGAGAGCCAGTTCGATACAGCAACAGTATAGGAAGAATATGAGATTGTATATAACGGACATATCTGATATAACCGAGGATATGTTTAACACTGGGAAAATGCTTGTGCCAGAGTACAGGCAGGAGAAGATTGACAGATATCAATATATGGAAGATAAGAGGAGAAGCCTTGTTGCAGGGCTTCTTCTTAATTATGCGACAAAGGACTATGAAGCTGGGAATTATATAGCTCATAATTATATAACTGGGAATTGTGTAGATAAGAATTATCTAATTGAGGCTTCCAAGCGGGAAAGAGAGAATATCCACGCAGGACATTTATGGGAAAGTAATTCGGAATATGATATAGATATAAATAAGCTTATCAGCGGATATGATAAGGCTTATGATTATGATATCAAACTTACTGCGAATAATAAGCCGGAGTATGCGGATAAGAATATACATTTTAATCTTTCCCACACAGGAGATTATGTTGTATGTGCCATATCAGAAAATGCAGTTGGTGTGGATATAGAGCATACAAGAAAGAATTATTTAAAGGTTGCCAGAAGATTTTTTACAGATAATGAATGTCGGTGGATTGGCGAAGATGAGAACCGTTTTCTTAGAATATGGACATTAAAGGAAGCATATTCCAAATATACAGGACAGGGAATAGCTCTCACCATATCAGATACTGAGTTCAGATATGAGAAGAATGATAAAGGGGAGGATATTATTAATGGTTATATTAATAAAGATAAGATAACTAATATTAATATCGTCCAGCTTAATAATATTAAGTCAGAATACGTTATATCTGCCATAGAAAAGACATTTTATTAACGATTATAAAATGAAATAAATGTATCAGAATTAATACAGATTTAATTATAAAAAAATGTGGAAATTTGCAATTTATGACTGTATAATGTTGAAAATAATGTAGGAATGTTGATTAATGTGTAAGCCGAAAGGCGGATAGGAGGAATAATGTCTGTAAAATATGTATTTGTAACAGGTGGTGTAGTTTCAGGTCTTGGTAAAGGAATCACAGCAGCTTCACTCGGTAGATTATTAAAAGCACGTGGATTTAAGGTGACTATGCAGAAGTTCGACCCATATATTAACATTGACCCGGGAACAATGAACCCAATCCAGCACGGTGAAGTATTCGTAACAGATGATGGTGCGGAGACTGACCTTGACCTTGGACATTATGAAAGATTTATTGATGAAAGTCTTAATAAGAATTCTAATGTAACAACAGGTAAGGTATACTGGTCTGTATTACAGAAGGAACGCCGTGGCGATTTTGGTGGAGGAACAGTTCAGGTAATTCCTCATATAACTAATGAAATAAAGAGCCGTTTTTATAGAGATTATTCAACTGATGAAACTAAGATTGCAATTATCGAGGTTGGTGGAACAGTAGGTGATATCGAATCACAGCCATTCTTAGAGGCAATCAGACAGTTCCAGCACGAAGTTGGACACGAAAATGCTATTCTTATACACGTTACACTTATTCCTTATCTTAAGGCTTCAGGCGAGATGAAGACAAAGCCTACTCAGGCAAGTGTTAAGGAATTACAGGGAATGGGTATTCAGCCAGATATCTTAGTATGCCGTACAGAGCACCCACTTGAACCTGGTATTAAGGATAAGATTGCATTATTCTGTAACGTGCCAAAGACACACGTATTACAAAATCTTGATGTTGAGATACTTTACGATGCACCACTTGCTATGGAAGAAGAACATCTTGCACAGGTAGCCTGCGAATGTCTAGAGCTTGATTGTCCAGAACCAGATTTAGATGAGTGGAGAGCTATGTGCAAGGCTTGGAAAAATCCAACTAAGAAGGTTACAGTTGCATTAGTAGGTAAATATATACAGCTTCACGATGCTTATATTTCAGTAGTTGAGGCATTAAAGCACGGCGGTGTATATAATTCTGCTGATGTCACAATCAAATGGATTGACTCAGAGACAGTTACTAAGGATAATGCCGCTGAATTATTATCAGATGTATCAGGTATTCTTGTACCAGGTGGATTCGGTGACAGAGGTGTAGAAGGAAAGATTCAGGCTATAAAATATGCAAGAGAGAATAACGTGCCATTCTTAGGTCTGTGCCTTGGAATGCAGCTTGCAATCGTAGAATTTGCAAGAGACGTTCTTGGATATGAAGATGCGCACAGTGTTGAGTTAAAGCCAGATACAACACATCCAGTAATTCACCTTATGCCAGATCAGGAAGGTATTGACGATATCGGTGGAACTTTAAGACTTGGTTCATACCCTTGTGTGCTTGCCAAGGATTCTAAGGCATATGAATTATATGGCGAAGAAACTATTAATGAAAGACATAGACACAGATATGAAGTAAATAATGACTACAGAAAAGTTCTTGTTGAAAATGGCATGCAGCTTTCAGGTATCTCACCAGATGGAAGAATTGTTGAGATGATAGAGATTAAGGAGCACCCTTGGTTCTTAGCAACACAGGCTCACCCAGAATTAAAGTCAAGACCTAACAGACCACATCCATTATTCAGAGGATTTATTGGCGCGGCACTTGAGTATCAGGAAAAGAATAACTAAATCTTAATAAAAAATAAATAGTATGAAACCTTTTATTAAAGGTTGATTTATAAATATTCCTTCTTTATAATGGGTATTGTCTGTTAATGATAAGTTATCAGACGATGAGAGTATAAAGAACTAGGAATGGAGAAGCCGAATGGATAATTACAACAACGGTAATAATTACGGTGGTGGTAATAATAACAACAGGAATAATGGTGGCGGCAATAATAACAATAATAAAAAGCCTAAGAACACCAGTCTTATTGTCTTTATTATAATTGCTGCGGTTATTACATTTATTGGAATAACGATGCTTAACAATCTCGTAAAGAATGCTACTTATAAGGAGATAACTTATAATGAGTTCATAGAGATGGTTAATAATGATGAAGTAAAGAGCGTTGCACTTGAACAGGATAGAATTCTTATTACACCAGTTGACAGTGCAGGGGATACTCCGGGAGCGAACAAGTTAGGTTACACATACTATACAGGATATGTTAATGATGACACACTTGTTCCATTACTCAAGAGAAAAGGTATTGAATTCTCAGGTTATATACCAGATTCTAATTCATCAATAGTAGAATTTCTGGTTGCATATGTATTACCATTCTTATTCATATATGTAATATTTGCCTTTGTATATAGAAGAATATCCAAGGGCGGCGGTATGATGGGCGGCATGGGTGTCGGCAAGAATAACGCTAAGGTATATGTACAGAAGAAGACAGGTGTTACATTTAAAGATGTAGCAGGACAGGATGAGGCGAAGGAGTCGCTTACAGAGATAGTAGATTTCCTTCATAATCCGGATAAGTATTCAAAGATTGGTGCCAAGCTTCCAAAGGGTGCTCTTTTAGTAGGTCCTCCGGGAACTGGTAAGACACTTCTTGCGAAGGCAGTAGCTGGTGAGGCTAATGTACCATTCTTCTCACTTGCAGGTTCAGATTTTGTTGAGATGTTCGTAGGTGTTGGTGCTTCACGAGTAAGAGACCTTTTCAAAGAGGCTACCAAGCAGGCACCTTGTATCATATTCATAGATGAGATTGATGCTATTGGTAAGAGCCGTGATTCAAGATATGGTGGCGGTAATGATGAAAGAGAACAGACACTTAACCAGTTATTAGCAGAGATGGACGGTTTTGATTCATCAAAGGGTATATTTATACTTGCAGCTACTAACAGACCAGAAGTTCTTGATAAGGCTTTACTTAGACCAGGCCGTCTTGACAGAAGAGTTATAGTTGACAAGCCAGACCTTAAGGGACGTATTGAAACACTTAAAGTACATTCTAAAGATGTGCTTATGGACGATACAGTTGATTTTGAAGAAATCGGACTTGCAACAAGTGGTGCAGTAGGTTCAGACCTTGCCAATATGATTAATGAAGCTGCTATCGCTGCGGTTAAGGCCGGAAGAAAGTATGTATCACAGAAAGATTTATTTGAGGCAGTTGAAGTTGTCATAGCTGGTAAAGAGAAGAAAGACCGGGTACTCAGCAAGGAAGAGAAGCAGACAGTTGCTTACCACGAGGTAGGACACGCACTTGTTACAGCTTTAAAGAAAGACTCAGAGCCAGTACAGAAGATTACTATTGTACCAAGAACTATGGGTTCATTAGGTTATGTAATGCAGGTTCCAGAAGAAGAAAAGTACTTACAGAACAAAGATGAGCTTATGGCAAGACTTGTAACTTTAGTTGCTGGACGTGCGGCAGAGGAGATTGTCTTTGGCAAAGTTACAACAGGGGCTGCTAATGATATAGAAAAGGCTACTAAGATAGCCAAGGCTATGATTACACAGTATGGTATGTCAGACAGATTCGGACTTATGAATCTGGCAACAGTTGATGACCCTTATCTTAATGGTAATGCAAGACTTGACTGTTCTGATGAAACAGCCGCACAGATTGATGAAGAAGTCAAGAATATGTTAAAGGAATGTTATGAGGAAGCTAAGCAGCTTCTTATAGAGAACAGAGATGTCCTTGACAAGATTGCCCATTACCTTTATGATCACGAAACAATTACAGGTAAGGAATTTATGAAGATATTCCGCGAGGTCAAAGGTATTCCAGAACCAGTTGATACAACAGGTTTTACACATTCTGAAAAGGTCGCCGAGAGTGTAACATTTAATGAAGACGGAAGTTATTCATCTACACTTAACGGACCTACAGAGAGTGATATATGGAAGGGAATAGGAGATACATCATCTAATTCAGCTTCATCTGGAGCGGATAATACATCATTGGGTTCTTCAGAATATGGAACTCAGGCAGATACTTCTTCAACAGCTTATGGTACACTGGAAGCTGATAAGCAGGAGAATGCAGATAATAAAGATACTGCGAAGAGCACTATTAACGAAGAAAATCCAGATATATTTAATAACAGCAATAATGAGTAACATACAATTATAATAGAATAATAAAGCATATAAGCTGATGTATATAAGCAGCAGGAAGATATTGGGAATTTACAATATCTTCCTGCTGTTTTTAATATTAATATATAGTATAAGCTACGGAACAATTTATTTTATATAAATAAATTAAAAATTTTAAAAAATATAAACATAGACTTATAGTTAATCAGGCTATATAATTAAATACATAAAAGTTATGTAAGGTCAGTAGAGTATATGATTAAAAAGATTAATAAATATATGAAAGTATATATGCAGACATCAGGCAGAAATACTTAAGAGTGTATTTATTAAAGAGTGGGGGGAAAATGAAAAGTAATAATATAATTAGTTATTTAAAATTAGTTATATGTATATTGTCTGTCATAGCATCAGCAGGGCTTATGGCGTGCAGTAATATACATAATAACGGCTCTAAGAGTTCGAGTAATGATTTAAAGCCTCTTATAATAGGCAGTGATAATTATGTGCCTTATAGTTATCTTGACAGTGATGGCAACTTTACAGGAATTGATGTTGAGATAGCAAGAGAGGCTTGCAGGCGTATGGGTTATACTCCTGTATTCAAGCAGATTGTATGGGATAACAAAGATATATATCTTAATGAGGGAGCAGTAGACTGCCTGTGGGGCTGTTTTACAATGACCGACAGGGAGGATAAGTACAACTGGGCTGGACCATATATGTACAGCCGTCAGATAGTAGTTGTCAATAAAGACAGCGGGATAGAAAATCTTGCTGATCTTAACGGCAAAAGAGTGGCGGTGCAGGTAACTTCCAAGCCGGAGTACATACTATCCAATACGAATACGCCGCAGGTTGGTGTGCTGTACAGTATGTCAACGATGGAAGAATTATATGCTAGTATGAGAAAAGGTTATGTTGATGCCATAGCAGGTCACGAAAATGCTATGAAAGTATTTGTACAGTCCAATGAGGAGCATTTTGGTGTACTTCGGGAAGAATTAAGCATTTCAGAGCTTGGAATTGCATTTTCACTTGATAATGACAGTGGAATTGATAAGAAGCTTACAGGGGTGCTTAATGAAATGAGGGCTGATGGCACAATACAGAGCATAGCAGAGAAATATGGGGTTGACGTTAGTATGGCAGTATGGGGGAACTAATGGAAGATAAGAGTAGAATATGGGGCATATCAGATGTTAAAGCATTTCTGATTTCAATAATTACAGGATTTATACTGGTGACAATAGTAGCTGTTATATTTACCGAAATAAGCAATGAAACGGTTAATAAGACAGCAGACAGGGTGTTGGATTTTGTGCAGACAAGAGTTAATACCTATGAATACTTTATACAGAATGATAAAGTTAAAAGCTTGTACAGGCTTTCTGATAAGACACAGGAATTGGTAAGGTGCATGCAGTATGAAGATGATATTGATACATTTTTGGATGAATATATGTATAACCAGAGGCTCGACGGAATAGTTGTTCTTGATGGAGAGGGTGAATGTGAATATTACAGGGGAATAGAATATACAGATGTTGATTCAGTTATAGACGACAGTAATGTAAAAGATGTCATTGAACACCCACAGAAGGTATATATAACAAGAGTTAATGTCCGGTCAGGGAGCATAACATATACTGAAAGCCAGAATGAGGAATTTTCCGATATTGCTGTAGCGGCAAGAAAAGATACAAAAGGTGCAGTTATTACATATGTGAAGAAGGAAAGCTATGATAATAGTGGAGATATAAGCATTGACAGGCTCATATCGGGCTTTGAGTTTGATATGGATGGGATTGTGTATATATCAGATGAGAACAAGGTGCTTAATTCCAATGACGAGGAGCTTCAGGGACTTGATATGAAGGCACTGAGACAGAAATATGATGGGGCATGGAAAGAAAATGATAATGGCATTATAGCTGTACCATACAAAAAGGATTATTACTATGGCAAGAGAAAGCAGATAGAGAATTATACAATATATGCGTTCTTTGCGGATAAGCAGGTATATGCTTTAAGAAACAGGGCGGTTGCTGCCGCATTGTTTGTATATATTGCGGTAATAGGTGTTGTTATGTTTGTAAGACAGCTTGTTATTGCCAAAGATGAAAGTAAAATGCAGCTACAGGAAATGGAATATAAAAGACAGCTTCTACAGGCAGCAGAGCAGGAGAAACGTGCCAATATTGCAAAGACAGATTTTTTAAGGCGTATGAGCCACGATATAAGAACACCTATTAATGGAATAAGAGGAATGGTCGATATATGCAGGTTCAATCTTGGCAACAGGGAAAAGGAAGAAGAATGTCTTGATAAGATTATGTCAGCCTCAGGCTTTTTATTAGACCTTGTAAATGATGTTCTTGATATGAATAAGCTTGAGTCGGGGGAGATTGCCATTAAAGAAGAACCATTTGAGCTTACGAAGATTATTAATGAGGTCAGCAGTGTTATTGAGACACAGGCAGATGAACAGTGTATCGATTATTCGGTTGACAGGGGCAGTATAGAATATGACAATCTGATAGGCAGCTCGCTTCATTTAAGGCAGATATTACAGAATATATTATCCAATGCGATTAAATATAATGTGCAGAATGGCTCTGTAAGATTTTCTTATAGTGAAAATGCAGCTGATGACGATATAGTTAAGGTTACTTTCATATGTAAAGACACCGGAATAGGAATGAGCGAAGAATTCCAGCAGATAGCTTTTGAGCCATTTGCACAGGAGAGCAGCAATGCAAGAACAGCTTATAAAGGAACCGGGCTTGGCCTTGCAATAACCAAGAGGTTTATTGAGATAATGGGTGGAGAAATTGAATTTATTAGCAGACAGAATGTTGGAACAGAGTTTACAATAATATTACCATTCAAAATTAATCGTAACGTGACTAAAGCTAAGAATAGTAAATGTGATGCACAGATGTCAATTGAAGGGCTTAAAGTGCTGGTTGCAGAAGACAACGAGATGAATATGGAGATTGTAAGCTTTATTCTTGATAATGCGGGTGCAAGGACTGTTGGAGTAAGCAATGGCAGGGAAGCACTGGATACATATATGAATTCAGATATTAATGAGTATGACGTTATACTCCTTGATATAATGATGCCGGTTATGGACGGCTTGGAAACCGCAGGGAAGATAAGAAAGTCAGGAAGAGAAGATGCGGGTACTGTAATAATTATAGCGATGAGTGCCAACGCATTCTATGATGATATAGAACGGAGCATTAAAGCTGGTATGAATACACATATAGCAAAGCCGATAGATGCTGATGAATTAGTTAATATAATTGCCAGACAAGCAGGCAGATAATAGATGTGACACTAAGAGAATGATAATAATTAAATATATGCGTATAACATCCGTGTAAATAATTAGCAGTAATAAATATATATTATTTTGTGATATAGACGATTATTGGTAAATGTTTACACGGATTTTATGCAATGTATCACAAAAAATACATCAAAACCTAAAAATTTCAGTAATTGGTACCCGAGAACTATAAAAATCAGTAGTACATTTTCGTCAAAAGTTGTAATCTTATAAAAAATAGGCAATTAGTTTTGTGTAAAAGTTACAAAACATTGTATTGTTAAGAAAGGGAGAGTATGGACAATGAAATCAAGACGTAGAAGAGAATGGTTTCGCAGAAGTTCGGCTATGTTTATGGCGTTAGCTTTAATCATATCTGGACTTTCATTGCCGGAGGGCTTGTTTAGCATTACAGCCAAAGCGGCAGAAAAAGCCAGTGCAGAGTGGACAGTAAGTTCTACGATGTATGCAGATGGCGATAATGATAATTCGGTTACGGAGTTGAACGGCAAATCAGGTAAGCTGGTTAATTCTAATAATGATGAATTATTAATAAATGCAAATTCAGGTAAAATAACTAAAAGGTCTAGCGACTATCTGGTTAATCCAAACACTGAATTAACATTTCCAATAGTTAATAATGCTAAGACCTGTACAATAACATTAAGGGCATATGTAGCAGTAACTGCTGATAATATGGCATTTACAGGAATGAGCAATATTAAAATAACAGAACAGTCAGGAAATGGCTGGGCATATTACATAATTGAAGGAACAGTTGATAAAGGTGCTTCATCGGTAACACTTACAACAAATGTTCAGAATTATTTTCAGTCAATAAAGGTTGACTCATCAACAAGTTATGCGACAACATCTGCTTCATTCGCAGATGGGGGGGATACTAAAGCTGAATGGGGATATTCAGAAACAGTTTTATCAAGCAAGGGTTCTACTTCATCAATTCAAAGTGATACAGGAACTTATACTAATGGTGATAAAGATGTATTATATGTTGATGCAACATCAGGTAAGTTTCAACCCAAAACAGATGGAACTAATAGAATCCAGGTTAATACTGGTACTAAGATAGTTATACCAGCGGCGGGAGATAAGGCTGTTATTAAACTTACTGTCAATAAGAACGTAGGTACAGATAAGGACAGCATATTAGGAAATACACTTAATATAACAGGAAGTGACAAGGTCTTAAGAAAGATGGAATGTATTTCCTGTGTTGCAAATTCTGACAGCGGTTATGTTGATGTAGAATTTGAATGTTATCTTACAGGAGATGAAGGAGAGCTTACATTAGATGTTAAAACTAATACATACATTAGAAATCTTTCAATCGAATGTGTAGAACTTAATAAGAAAGTAATAAATGGAACTATTACATCTAAATCAGATATTCCATCTGATATGCAGGTTGTAGCGACTAATAATACAACTGGACTTACATATACATCAGATATAACAGTTGCAGAGAATGGCAAGAGCGGTACATATTCAATTGAAGTACCAGCAGAAGATGAAGTTATGGAATATGAGATATCACTGAGCAATCCGGCATACCAGATTAAGAGTGGTATTTATAAACATAGTGTAAGTACAGAGACTGCTGCCAGGATTACAGCAGATTTAACTGTCATTAGCCTTGATACCTGCACAGTAACAGGTAAGATTAATGGCATTACTGAGGGTTATTATACAGAAGACCTTGAACTTGTATTTACAACAACTGAGGAAACAGACTATGTTCCAGAAGTAACTATTGATACAGATACTTGGAAATATACAGCTAAGTTTGAAAAAGGTGTTTCATATAGTGTAGCCGTAAAGGGTGCTAATGACTATGAAGTAACTTCTGTATCAGATGGAATTAAATATTCAGAAGATGCAGAATTAGATATAACTGTAGGACTTAAGCCAACATATGCCGTTACAGTAAGTCTTCCGGAAGAACCTGATTTAACAGGCAAGAATGTAAAATACATATATATGAATAATGATGATGGATATGAATATGTATTTACAGATAAGGATGCTATTAAGTTAAGAGAGGGTTCATATACACTTACACTTGGTGGTGATTTCCTTGCACTTCCATACAAGGTAAAGTCAGGTAACACAGTTACAGTAAAGGGTGCTGAAGCATCACATAAGCTTATATTTGAGCAGGTTACAAGCTGGTCTTTTGTTAAGAGTGATGATGGTGATTATTATGATGATAATATTATGGGAACAACAGGCTACTACAATGGTTTAGCTATTGATGCTACAAAAGGTAAGTTAGTTCCTAATGGACCAAGCCCTAATTCAGCACAGTTTACTACAGGAGCTAAGATAACAATACCTGTAAGTGGAAAGTGTACTATATCAGTAAAATCATATGCACCAGCAAGTACATATGCACTTTACACAATAGCGGGTGAGCCGGCATCAAAAGATGATGTGACAACAGTATATAATTATGAAGATGAGAGCGAAGGAACAGTTGAAATTGTATCAACAGGTTCAGCTTACATAGTTTCAATATCTATAGTATATGCAGCTAAGGATGTTGAATATAATAAACAGCCAGCTATGCCTAAGACATATGATTATGGTACAGCTTCTAATCTTGTTGTACAGCCTACAGGACAGAAACTTGTTCTTACACAGACAGGTGGTACATTAAATACAACTACTAACACTGATAAGTCAACTAATATCAATAATACAGTAAGCTTCTTTGGATTTGATGAGACTACAGATGCCAACAAGCTTACAGCTGATATAACAATTACAGAGTGTGGTTCAGACAATGCTAATGGTATATTCTTTGGCGCATTTAACAAGAATTATATTGATACTTTAGGAATACGTAAGTCTAATGGACTTAAGATGATTTACTCAAAGAAGCCATCAGACCTTGCAGGTGCTTCAAGCAAGGCAGATGCAACTATTCCAGCAGGAACTGTTGTGACATTTACAGTTGAAAAGACAGACGATGCTCTTGTTATCAAAGCAACACCTAAGGGTGGAGAGACTAAGACAGCTACATATTCTTATAGTGCAAGTGATAATCTCTTATTTAATGCAGATAAGAAAAATACAGCAGTATCATATGGATTTGTATTAGCAGGTGTTAAGGCAACTATCCAGAATATGAAGTATATAGCACAGGACGGAACAGTTCTTTACGACCAGAATAAATGCTACAATGCAGTAGGTACAGCACCAGTTGTTAAGGAAGTTACAGCTAAAGCAGCTTATACAAGAGATTACATCACAGTAAGCTGGACAGATGAAGTACCAGCCGAAGGCGATGGTTTATATGTGCTTGAAGTATCAAGAGATAACGGAAAGAGCTGGGAAAAGGTTGCATCAGACATTACTGAGCCAACATATAAGTATTCAATTAAGGATGCCGGAGATTATAAGTTCAGAGTGGCTGGTAAGTTAGGTATTAATGGTGAGATTAATGATTATGTTGAATCAGATGCAATAACAGTAATAGCAGCACTGGATTCACCAAAGGCAAGCATAGCTTCAAGTGCAGATACAGTTGATCTTGTATGGGATGCAGTAGATAAGGCTGACCAATATGAGGTATATCGTTATTCATACGATGAGACAGCAGAGAATGCTTCAAAGATAGCAACAGTTACAGAATGTGCTTATAAAGATAAAGATGTAACAGCAGAGATGCCATATTACTATTATATAATAGCTTATTCACACGTTAATGGAAAAGTAGATAACTACAGTAACCCATCAGATACTTTATGGACTGTTCCAACAGCAGGACATACAGGTAAATATGTATATGAAGATGATGCTGTTAAGTATACAATAACTAAGAAGTCATATGACACTGTATACAATGGAAAGATTACAATTGAAGGTGTAGTTGAAGAAAATGTAACAGCAACGCTTTATGTTAATGGCAGTGAAGCAGCAAAGACAGATGTTAAAGAAAAAGAAAGCTTTGCATTTAAAGACATTGCTATTGAAGAAGGAAGAAATGATGTTGAATTAATATTCACAGATAAGAAAGGTAACAAGACTAGAGAAACATTTAATTATGTATATCTTACTAATTACAACAAGGTTGTAGATAGTGCATACACAGGAACTGATGGTGAGGAGGTTAATGGAATACCAACTTATAAGACAGTTCAGGCGGCAGTAGATTCAGTTGCTTCTGATAACACGAGACGTGTAATTATTCTTGTTAAAGAAGGTGATTATGAAGAACATCTTGTTGTTAAATCTCCTTATATAACACTTATAGGTGAGGATAGCGAGAAGACAAGAATATATTATGATGTTAAGGAATTAGCTGGTGGAGATATGTCTTTAAGATGTGCTGTAAGAATAGATAAGACAGCAACAGGCTTTTCGGCAGAGAACCTTACAATCGAGAATACTTATAATTATCTTGGTGATGGTACTAAGTCAAATGAATCAGCAGATGCTTTAAGAAATGATGCCAATGAAACATCATATATCAACTTAAGAATACTTGGTTATCAGGATACACTTTGTGCTAATGGTGGCACCCAGTATTATTACAAGTGCTATATAGCTGGTAATGTGGATTTCATATATGGTAATGAGCCTAGAGCATTATTTAATGATTGCAAGCTTGTATTCCGTTACAATGCTAATAAGAATTCAGGCTATGTATCAGCTCCTAAGGCATCAGCCTCTGCAACATATGGTCTTACATTCTTTAACTGTCAGGTTCTCTCAGAAGAGGGATGCTCAGGAAGTAAGTATTATCTTGCAAGACCTTGGGGAGCAGATGCTTATATTACTTGGATTAACTGCTATATGGGTAAGATATTAAAGCCGAATGCTTCTAATCCATATACAGATATGAGTGGTAATTTGGCTGCTAATGCAAGATTTTTTGAATATGGAAGCTATGGTCCTGCATTTGCAATTAACAGTAACAGAAGACAGATATCTGCTACGAAAGCCAATGAAATGACTTCAACATCATATCTTGGCTGGGATCCATATACAATAGTAGGTACAATAAGGTATACAGGTACTGTTAAGACAGACAGCATAGACAGATATGTAGAGAAAGAATATGTATCAGATACTTATTCACAGACAGAAGGTGATGATACAGGACTTGCACAGTATGCACAGGAAGGTTATGCACAGAGTGCTAATGTAACAGGTGGTGGATTATTAAAGGAAACATCAGATAACTATTACACAGCCGGCACAGCAGAAGAATTCCTTAATGCAATACAGAGCGTAAAGAAGAGTGGTAAGGCATCAGTAATCGAGCTTACAGCAGATATTGCGCTTGGTGATAAGGAAGTTAATAACTTTGACAGCTACAGCTCATTTATAACAGCACATAAGCTTGAGCCACTTACACACCCAACACTTTTAAAGACAGGTGTATCAATGCTTAAGCTTGCAGATATGAGTAATCTTACAATCTACTCTAAGAATGGAGCTAAGATTACACATACATGTATAGATATAACAGGCTCTAATAATATCATCATAAGAAATATTGAATTTGATGAGATATGGGAGTGGGACGATTATACAGAAGGTGCTTATGATCGTAATGACTGGGATTATATGACAATAGAAAAGGGAAGCTCTGATATATGGGTTGACCACTGTACTTTCTATAAGTCATATGATGGAGTTATTGATGTTAAGACACCAGTTAATGACAGTAATATAACAATATCATGGTGTGAATTCCTTCCAGCAAGTGAAGATAATGTATTCTTTGATGAAATGATGAATGCTATGAAGGCTAATCCAGATAACTACCCATATTATAAGCATTTGCTTGAAGAGGGTATGACAGACCAGCAGATATACAATTATGCTTATGGTCAGAAAAAGACTCATTTATTAGGACAGTCTGATGATGATTCATCAGCTAAGAATATTAAACTTACACTTGCTAATAACTACTATAAGAATTCGATGGATAGAATGCCAAGACTTCGTTATGGTACAGCACATGTATACAATTGTATTATGGATGCACAGGATTTAAGAGAAATGCGTCTTGATATAGAAAAGACAAATCCGGAATTAGCTAAGAAAATTGTAAGTAATGGTGCATCATCTAACTGTGGAGCTCATATGTTACTTGAGAACTGCTATATGTCAGGTATAACTAATGCACTTATAAGTGGTAACGGAAGCAGTCCAGCAGGTTATATTAACGCATTTAATACAATATATATGATGGATGGAGCAAAGCAGGAATTAAAGGTAGCTCTTAATACTGATAAAGAAGGTGAAGTAGCATTAGTTCAGGATAAAGATGAATTCAAGAAAGACCTTCCTTATACTGGCTACACATTATATGCAGCTTCAGAACTTGATACTAAAGTTAAACTATATACAGGTGCAGGAAAGCTTACACTTACAACATTACAGTGGGAGAAGACTTCTTACAATGAAGCTAAGCAAGAACATACAGAACATGTATGGAATGATGGTGAAGTACAGAAAGAAGCAACTTGTACAGAAGAAGGTTCAAAGTTATATACTTGTATAGTATGTGGAGATACTAAGACAGAAGTAATTCCAGCGGCAGGACATAATTATAGTACAGAATGGACTATCGATAAGGAAGCTACTACTACAGAAGAAGGAAGCAAGTCACATCATTGTACAGTATGTGGTGACAAGGCAGACATTACAGTTATTCCTAAGCTTGAGAATACACAGCCGGGCGACAACGATAATAAGCCAGGTGACAACGATAATAAGCCGGGCGACAACGATAATAAGCCGGGCGACAACGATAATAAGCCGGGTGATAACAATAAGCCGGGTTCAGATAACTCTGATGTTAAGACAGATATTAAAGTTTCAGTATTGGTAGATGAAAGAGTACCGGAAACAGGACTTGTAGATTCAACAGAAGACATTATTAAAGCTATCCTTACAGAAGATGAAGCTAAACAGGCAGAAAATGGTGTAAAGGTTGATATTGCACTTACTGTAAAGGATAAGAGTTCTAATCTTACAGAAGATGAGAAGAAACTTATTAATAGTAACATTAAGGACAATCAGGCTGCTGGATGCATACTTGATATTCAGTTACAGAAGATTATAGGTTCGCAGAAGTCTGATGTATATGAACTTAACAGTGCAATTAATATTAAGGTTAAGTTAAATTCAGACCTTATTAATAAAGATTCTTCAAAGACAAGGAAGTATAGTGTAATAAGAATTCATAATGGGGTATCAGATATTCTTAGTGCCACATTTGATGAAGTAACAGGAGAACTTACATTTGCAACTGATAGATTCTCAACATATATTGTAGTCTATGAGGATGTTGCTAATTCTAATACAGAGGATAAGAGCAATGTATCAGGAAATGGCAGTGCGGCAGATAATAATGATGTGGCAGAAGACAGTGCTGCAACAGCAGATGATAGTGCGGCTACAGCTGATACTCTCTCAGTTACAAGAACAATAATTCTTCTTGCAGTTCTTATGATTAGTGCAGGTGTTATATGTCTTACATTATATAGAAGAAAAGAAAATGCTTAGAATTATATACTTAATAATATAAGTCAATAGTATAGGCGAATAGTATAAGTAAATAATATAAGCAGATAATAAAATGGCAGTCACATAAAGTGATACAGCATACTTTCTGGTATATCCAGCGGAGGAGTGTAATCACGGTGGCTGCCTTTTTATGTAATAGGAAATTACGTTGCAATGTTCCTGTTACCCCAAAAGGCTCCGTAATTAGAAATTGTCTGCAAAGTGGCGATTTCAATCTGGATTAAGAAAGGAATTTGCGTATGAAAGAGCAACAGAAAGAAACATCTGCAAAAATGGTCACTCTGAACAAATTTGCACCAAAGGATTCCCAGACAAAAACAGACGGAATGTATGATCCGGCATTTGAACATGACAACTGCGGTATCGGTTCGGTTGTCAATATCAAAGGTATCAAGACACATGAGACCGTGGAGAATGCTTTGAAAATTGTTGAAAACTTAAAGCACAGAGCAGGAAAAGATGCAGAAGGAAAGACCGGTGACGGTGTTGGTATATTGCTTCAGATCTCACACAAGTTCTTCAAGAAGGCAGCAAAGGAGCTTGGCGTGGAGCTTGGAGAGGAACGTGATTATGGTATCGGTATGTTCTTCTTCCCACAGAATGAGCTTCAGCGTAAGCAGGCAATGAAGATGTTCGAGATCATCGTGGAAAAAGAGGGGCTGGAACTTCTTGGATGGCGTACAGTACCGGTCTTCCCGGAGGTTCTTGGTCATAAAGCGAAAGAGTGCATGCCGTGCATTATGCAGGCATTTGTTAAAAAGCCGGAGGATGTGGAAAAAGGTCTTGCCTTTGACCGTATGCTTTACATCGCACGTCGTGAATTTGAGCAGAGTAATGATAATACTTACGTAGTTTCCATGAACAGCCGTACCATCGTATACAAAGGTATGTTCCTGGTAGGACAGCTCCGTACCTTCTTTGGCGATCTTCAGAGCCAGGATTACGAGTCTGCCATTGCAGTGGTACATTCCCGTTTCAGTACCAACACGAATCCAAGCTGGGAGAGAGCACATCCGAACCGTTTCATCGTACATAACGGTGAGATCAACACGATCCGCGGAAACGCCGATAAGATGCTTGCACGTGAGGAAAACATGGAGTCTCCGTATCTGAAGGATGAGCTTCACAAGGTCCTTCCTGTAGTTAACCGCAATGGTTCTGACTCTGCAATGCTTGACAATACCCTGGAATTCCTGGTTATGAGTGGAATGGATCTTCCACTTGCAGTGATGATCACGATTCCGGAGCCATGGGCAAACAACGATACGATTTCTCAGGAGAAGAGAGATTTTTATCAGTACTATGCGACTATGATGGAGCCATGGGACGGTCCTGCGTCCATTCTGTTCTCAGATGGTGATGTGATGGGAGCGGTTCTTGACAGAAACGGTCTTCGTCCATCCAGATACTATATCACATCGGATGGCTATATGATCCTTTCCTCCGAGGTTGGTGTTCTTCCTGTGGATGAGGAGAAGATCGTATTAAAAGAACGTCTTCATCCGGGAAAAATGCTTCTGGTTGATACCGTTCAGGGTCGTGTCATTGATGACAATGAGCTCAAAGAAAAATATGCGAAAAAACAGCCTTATGGTGAGTGGCTGGACAGCAATTTGGTACAGCTTCGTGATATCAAGATCCCGAATCAGAGAGTTGTCGAATACACTCCGGAGGAGAGAGCACGCCTTCAGAAAGCCTTCGGATATAC
>OOBN01001134.1_pt1 | contig 20681 bp, 13 predicted proteins | sample 1671091 | NCBI WGS metagenome assembly OOBN01 (sample SAMN06348121, study PRJEB24527) | human gut metagenome | biome: human gut; feature: ankylosing spondylitis patient; material: feces | host: Homo sapiens | place: China | collected 2015-10 | reverse complement strand
CCTGAATTTATGATTTTTTTACATTAAGAGGGATTGGAGATGTCGGGATAATCATTATTAGCGGTAAATGAATTGGGATGAACGGAATAATGGTAATATTTAGTGGTGATGAGGCAAGAAACTTGCCTTTATGAAGCAAATGAAGCTAAAATAGACGAGAATTTATCTGTGTGGGGAGTGTGGATATACTAATTTTGCCAATAAATGAAACTTAAATCTATGATGAAAAGATTTGCAAATTTATTGGCTGTTTTTATTCTTTCTGTAAATTGTATTAGTGCCCAAAATCTAACTCGTTGGGTTAATCCGTTTATTGGAACCGGTGCTGTTCAATCCAGTCTTTCTGGGAATAATTATCCAGGAGCTACTGTCCCTTTTGGTATGGTGCAGCTGAGTCCCGATACTCGTGAAGCGCCTGATTGGGCACAAGCTTCGGGATATGATTATAATGATTCTATTATTTATGGTTTCAGTCATACACGTTTAAGCGGAACCGGTGCTTCCGATTTTATAGATATCCTTCTATTTCCTACCATGAGTGATAAAAGGAAATCGTCTTTTACTCATCAAAACGAACAGGCGCGTCCGGGGTATTATCAAGTATTATTAACGGATGAGAAGATTCAAGCGGAGTTGACGGCTTCTGTGCATGTAGGGGTACATCGCTATATCTATTCTGATGGCGGTCAGTTGAAATTATGGTTGGATTTAGATCATTCGGCAAATAAGGAGAGTTGGAACCGCCGGATAATTCAATCACAAATCCGTGTAGTTTCTCCTACAGTAGTAGAAGGATATCGTGTTATTACAGGATGGGCAAAACTGAGGAAAATATATTTCCATCTTGAATTTTCCCAACCAATCTTATCCAGTCAGTTACATGATGGCAATCGGAGGTATGAGAATACTCCTGTCATTAATGGTACAGAACTGTGTGGATTATTCTGTTTCGACAAGAAGTGGAATAATGAATTGATATGTAAAGTCGCTTTATCTTCAGTTTCCATTGAAAATGCCCGGTTGAATATGGCAGCTGAGGTTCCCGGATGGAACTTTGAACATATTGCTTTTGCTGCCGAAGCCAGCTAGGAGAAAGAATTGAAGAAAGTCATCATCCAAGGTACCGGTTTGCAGAAAAAGATTTTTTATACAGCTTTATATCACACTATGGTACAACCTAATACGATGAGCGATGTAAATGGTGAATATATGGCTGCCGATTATACGACACGTAAGGTAGCCGATAATGAAGTTCATTATTCCACTTTTTCTTTATGGGATACATTCAGAGCAGCTCATCCGCTTTATACTTTGCTGCATACCGACCGCATTCCTGATTTTATTAAAAGCATGATGAGGCAATATGACTATTATGGTTATTTGCCTGTATGGCAATTATGGGGGCAGGATAATTATTGTATGATTGGTAATCACTCCATTCCTGTCATTGTGGATGCTGTGCTGAAAGGTGTTGCAGGAGTGGATGCGGAAAAGGCTTATGAAGCGGTTCATAGCAGTTCCATCGTATCTCATCCGAACTCTCCTTTTGAAGTATGGGAGAAATATGGATACATGCCTGAGGATATTCAAACACAATCTGTTTCTATTACTTTAGAACAAGCTTTTGATGATTGGTGTGTTGCACTGTTGGCCCGGAAATTAGGGAAAGAGGAGGATTATGGGCGTTTTATGAAGCGTTCTGCTTTTTACAGGAATTTATTTAATGCAGAAACAAAATTCTTTCAACCGAAAAATAAGAAAGGAGAATGGATGGAGCCTTTCGATCCTTATAAGTATGGAGCCAATGGCGGCTACCCTTTCACTGAGGGGAATGCCTGGCAATACTTCTGGTATGTACCCCAGAATATACCTGACTTGATTTCACTGACAGGGGGAAACAAAGCTTTTACGGCAAAGTTGGATACCTTTTTCACAGTCAATCACCAAAGTGGTGAACTGAATGACAATGCTTCCGATTTTGTAGGGCAATATGCGCATGGCAATGAGCCGAGCCATCATGTGGCTTATCTGTATGCGTGTGCGGGAGAACCTTGGAAAACACAAAAATATGTGGCACATATCATGAATGAACTGTATAATGATTCCTCTTCAGGTTATGCCGGTAATGATGATTGCGGGGAAATGTCTGCCTGGTATGTGTTTGGCGCACTTGGCTTTTATCCGGTAAATCCGGTTAGCGGGAAGTATATTATCGGTACTCCTATGTTGGAGGAAGCGGTTATTCAGTTGCCTGATGGAAAGACTTTTACCATTAAGGCCCCACGCAAAGAGCACAATGAGATTTATATCCGCTCCATGAAACTGAATGGCAAGAAATATACAAAGAATTATATTACTCATCAGGATATTATGAATGGCGGAACGTTGGAGTTTGTAATGACTGCCTCACCGGGAAAATGATAACAAATGGTGAAGTATTGGAATTTGTGCCGGGAAAGATTTCTAAATGTTGAATAACTCCCTTTTATAGGTTACGATTGAAGCAAAAGAGTCTAAAAATGGCGAGTTTTTCTCTACCTAATGGGAGAGGTATATCTACTTTTGTTTCAGAAGAAACTATTAATCATGAAAAATATGAAACATTTTAAGACTTATTTAGCAGCAATGGCTTTGGCCCTTTCCGGATGCCAGAGTGCAACAGATTCCTGTGGAACTACAGAATTGTGGTATGCCCAACCGGCAAAAGTTTGGATGGAATCTTTACCTATCGGTAATGGGCGTTTGGGAGCTATGACTTATGGTGGAATAGAGGAAGAGAAACTGGCATTGAATGAATCGACAATGTGGTCCGGCCAGTACAATGAGAACCAGAACAAACCTTTCGGGCGAGAGAAAATGAACCAGCTCAGAAAGTTGTTCTTTGAGGGAAAACTATCGGAAGGAAACCGTATAGCCGGAGATAATCTTCATGGCAACCAGACTTCTTTCGGAACTCATCTTCCCATTGGAGATTTGAAGATGCAATTCATTTACCCCGAAGGTAAAGTAACCGGCTACCGCCGTTCGTTAAGCTTGGATGAGGCTATCAGCAGCGTTTCTTTCAACTCCGGCGGTGTGAACTATAAACGTGAGTATTTTGCTACAAACCCGGATAATGTTCTCGTACTCCGCTTGACCGCTGATAAGCAAAAGTCCATTACTATGAATATGGGATTGGATTTGATGCGTCAAGCCGATCTTTCTGTAGAAGATAACCAATTGGTATTTACCGGGAAAGTAGATTTTCCCTTGCATGGTCCGGGCGGAGTCTGTTTTGAAGGAAGAATAGCCGTTTTGGCTGATAATGGAGAGGTAAAGATGGAACAGTCTGGAGTAGGTATAAAAGAAGCTGATGCCGTGACTTTGATTGTTGATGTGCGTACCGATTATAAAAGTCCTGATTACAAGAAGCTTTGTGCTGATGGCGTGAAGAAGGCTATAGCTAAATCTTATGATGAATTGAAGCAGGCGCATATAAAGGATTATAACACGTTGTATAATCGTGTTTCTATTCATTTCGGGCAGGACGCTAACCGCGCGTTGCCTACGGATGTTCGTTGGAAACAAGTGAAGGAAGGCAAGACTGATACTGGTTTGGATGCCTTGTTCTTCCAGTATGGCCGTTACCTCACCATTGCCAGTTCTCGTGAAAACTCTCCATTGCCCATTGCCTTGCAGGGTTTCTTCAATGACAACAAGGCGTGCAACATGGGCTGGACCAATGACTATCATCTGGATATCAATACAGAACAGAATTATTGGGCAGCCAATGTCGGCAATCTTGCCGAATGTAATGCCCCCCTGTTTACCTATATTAAGGATTTGGCGCATCACGGTGCAAAGACTGCCGAAGTGGTCTATGGATGTAAAGGTTGGACTGCCCATACCACCGCTAATGTTTGGGGATATACTCCTGCATCCAGCACGATTATTTGGGGACTGTTTCCTATGGCAGGCTCATGGATTGCTTCTCATCTTTGGACACAATACGAATTTACACAGGACAAGCAATATCTGGCCGAAACTGCCTATCCGCTTTTGAAAGGTAATGCACAGTTCATTTTGGATTTCTTGGCAAAAGACCCGAAGAGTGGTTATCTGATGACAGGGCCGAGCATCTCACCCGAAAACTGGTTCCGTACAGTAGGCGGTGAAGAAATGGTTGCCTCCATGATGCCTGCCTGTGACCGTGAACTGGCCTACGAGATCTTGTCGAATTGTGTTCAGGCTTCAGAAATATTAGATACCGACCGCGAGTTTGCCGATAGCCTGCGTACCGCTATTGTCCAACTTCCTCCCATCCAGTTGCGTGCCAATGGCGCTATCCGCGAGTGGTTTGAAGATTTCGAAGAAGCACATCCCAACCATCGCCACACCTCTCATCTGCTGGCTTTGTATCCTTTCTCTCAGATTACTTTGGAGAAGACTCCTGAACTGGCGGAAGCTGCCCGCAAGACCATTGAAAATCGCTTGTCTGCCGAGAACTGGGAAGATACAGAGTGGAGTCGTGCTAATATGATTTGTATGTATGCCCGGTTGAAAGATGCGCAGGAAGCGTATAAGAGCGTCCAATTATTACAAGGTAAGCTTTCACGTGAAAATTTAATGACTGTATCTCCAGGTGGCATTGCTGGGGCGGAAGGTGATATTTATTCGTTTGATGGGAATCCTGCCGGTACAGCTGGTATGGCAGAAATGCTAATACAGAATCATGAGGGTTATGTAGAATTCTTACCTTGTTTGCCTATTGAATGGAAAGATGGTGGTTTTAAAGGTCTATGTTTAAAGGGAGGAGCTGAAGCGACTGCTGAGTGGACGAATGCTGTCATTAATAAAGCTTCTTTAAAAGCTACTGCTGATCAGGTTTTAAAAGTGAAAATTCCTCAAGGGAAAAAATATAGAGTGCTTTTAAATAGTAAGGAGGCAATTGCAAATCCTGATGCAAAAGGTTTGATAACGGTGGATATGAAACGTGGAGATTTGCTGGAATTGTTGTAAAAAATAGATTGCTTTGCATAGCTTGATTGAGGATTACATCTCAGTATATTGAGGTGTAGTCCTTGTTTTATGATAAAGTAACTTGCAAAATAAAAATAGTAATATTGTCCATGTCCCAAGTAATTTTTTCTATTTCTTAAACCCTTGAATCTTTGTTACTTTGCATTATAAAAAATAACTAATAGTTGATAACCATGAAAACACAATCTAATTTTTATCTATTCCTTATTGCTTTGATTTCCGCTATGGGAGGTTTCCTGTTTGGATATGACTGGGTCGTAATCGGAGGAGCCAAACCTTTCTATGAACAATATTTCGGTATAGCCGGTAATCCCGTCATGCAGGGTTGGGCTATGAGCAGTGCCTTGATTGGCTGTTTGTTTGGGGCGCTAAGTGCCGGCAAACTGAGTGACCGTCTGGGGCGCAAACCTATTTTGATTCTGGCGGCAGGATTATTTATTTGTACGGCTGTTGGTACGGGGGCTGTCCATTCCTTTACTTTATTTAATGTATTTCGTCTGATAGGAGGTTTTGCTATCGGTATCGCTTCCAGTTTGTCACCTATGTATATAGCAGAAATAGCTCCGGCGCATCTGCGCGGACGGTTTGTATCTATCAATCAATTGACGGTAGTGTTAGGTATCTTGACTTCTCAGATTGTTAATTGGCAGATAGCCGAGCCTGTGGCATTAGGAGCTACTCATGAAATGATCCGTGAATCATGGAACGGACAGATGGGATGGCGCTGGATGTTTTGGGCAATGACTGTCCCGGCCGCCTTGTTCTTTGTTTTTAGTTTTATATTACCGGAGAGTCCTCGTTGGTTAGCCTTTTCGGGAAAGCGGGAGGCTGCACTCAAGGTGTTTACCCGTATGGGAGGAAAGGAATATGCTGTTACTGAGTTGGCGGCCATAGAAGCGGCTTCAGCCTGTCAGACGCAAGAAGGAGGTTTTCGTCAATTATTGAATCCTGCTATGTATAAAGTGCTGACTATAGGTGTTGTCATGGCTATTTTGCAGCAATGGTGTGGTATTAATGTTATTTTCAACTATGCACAGGAAATATTTATGGCGGCAGGTTATGGCGTGTCTGATGTCTTGATGAATATTGTGGTGACCGGTATTACAAATGTCATATTTACTATTCTAGCCATGTTTGTGGTAGACCGTTGGGGACGTAAGGCGTTGACACTGATCGGATCATTTGGACTGGCAGTAATTTATGCCTTTATGGGAGCCGCTTATTATTTTCATATCACAGGAGTTGTGCTGTTGATTATTGTTGTGATGGCTATTGCCTGTTATGCCATGACTTTGGCTACAGTGATGTGGGTCATTATCTCTGAGATTTTCCCGAACCGTATTCGTGGAGTTGCCATGTCTGTTTGCACTTTCGCTTTGTGGGCGGCCTGCTTTATACTGACCTATACTTTCCCGATGTTGAATAGTGGTTTGGGAGCTGCCGGGACATTCTGGCTGTATGGGCTGATTTGCCTGAGTGGGGGAATATTTGTTGTATTCCGTTTGCCGGAGACCAAAGGAAAGAGTCTGGAGGAAATAGAAAAAGAATTAGTGAAATAACAATCATTTATTATGGAAAAAATAACTCAATATTTAATTCAAAGTACCGTTCATGGCAGTGAGGTGCGTGCATGGGAGGAAGATATTATGCTTCCTACTTATGAGATAGGAGAGGAAGAGAAGAATCCTATTTTTCTTGAAAAGAGAGTTTATCAGGGAAGTTGTGGAGCTGTTTATCCTTATCCGGTAGTCGAGAAGATTTCAGATAAGAAAGCAGACAAGAAATATCAGGAGGAGCTGGCCGCTTATCAGGCGGCCCACCCCGAATTGACGCAGCCCGTCGTCCCCGATTCGTCGGCCGTGGCCGCAGCGCCGGTCGTGGAGTCGCTCGGTGCGGCGACGCCCGATTCGACTCGTCTGGCACGCGAAGTGGCCGTGCTGGGTGATTTCCTCGCCGCGGCCAAGAACGCTGCGCCGCAGGAGATCGTCGTAGAGAACGACGTGATGAAGGTGCGCTTTTCGACCGGAGGAGGCATCGTGCGCTCCGTGACGCTCAAAGACTATACCCGTTACGGCCGTCAGGGCGAACGCAACGAACCGATCGAGATGTTCGTCCCCGAAAGCGCGAAGTTCGATCTGTCGTTTTTCATCAAAAACGGCCTGAACAACGTGAAGGTCAATACGTCGGAATATACCTTCACGGCCGATCCGGTCGTCCGTACCGACACGGCGCAGATCGTCCGTATGCGGCTGCCCGTCGCCGAGGGCGCGGCGTTGGAATACCGCTACGTGGTCTACGACGAGGCGACGCCCTCGCGCGACTATCTGGTCGACTACACGGTGCGTCTGGTCGGGATGGCCCCCTACATGGCCAACCAGAGCAGCATCGGCATCGCGTGGAGCAACACCTCCTACCGGAACGAGCGCGGTTTCAAGAACGAGAACATGTACACGACGGTCGCCTACCGCGTTCCGGGCGAAGGGTCGATCGACGACCTGTCGATGAGCGAGGGGGCCAAGGAGGAGAAGATCTCTTCGTCGGTGGAGTGGATCGCCTTCAAGCAGCAGTTCTTCTCGTCGGTGCTCATCGCCCGCGACGACTTCCTCTACGCCGACGTGGCGTACGATACCGCATCGCCCGATTCGGGGCTTATCAAGGCTTTTTCGGCCACGATGGCCGTACCCTATACGGCCCAGACCGAACAGTACGACTTCTCGTTCTACTTCGGTCCCAACAAGTACGCCGTGTTGAAGAAGATCGACGACGCACAGGGCCAATCGCTGCTGCTCGACCGGCTGATCCCCATGGGCTGGGGCATTATCGGGTGGGTGAGCCGCTGGCTGGTGATCCCCGTCTTCGATTTCCTGCGGCAGTATATTCCGAGCTTCGGCTGGATCATCCTCATCCTGGCGATCCTCATCAAGATCATCGTTTCGCCGCTGACTTACAAGAGCTATATCTCGCAGGCCAAGATGCGCATCATCAAACCCGAGATCGACGCCCTGAATGCCAAGTATCCCAAGCAGGACGACGCGATGAAGAAGCAGCAGGAGATGATGGCCCTCTACAAGAAGGCGGGCATCAATCCGCTGGGAGGGTGCATCCCGATGCTGATCCAGCTCCCGATCCTGATCGCCATGTTCCGTTTCTTCCCCTCGTCGATCGAGTTGCGGGGGCAGTCGCTCTGGTGGGCGCACGACCTGTCGTCGTACGACAGCATCCTGAATCTGCCCTTCTCGATCCCCTTCTACGGCGACCACGTGAGTCTGTTCGCGCTGCTCATGGCGCTCTCGACCTTCGGGTTCTCCTATATGAGCTATCAGCAGACGGCCTCCGCACAGCCGCAGATGGCGGGCATGAAGTTCATGATGGTCTACATGATGCCGATCTTCATGCTCTGCTGGTTCAACGACTATTCGAGCGGTCTGTGCTACTACTACCTGCTGTTCAACCTGCTGACCATCGCCCAGACCTTCCTGATCCGCCGCATGGTGGACGACGGGAAGATTCACGCCGTCATGGAGGCCAACGCCAACAAGGCGAAGAACAAGAAGAAGTCGAAGTTCCAGTTGCGCTACGAAGAGCTGATGCGCCAGCAGGAGGCGCAGAGCCGTTCCGGAAAGAAAGGCACGAAGCGCAAGTAGGCGGAACGCTTCCCGTTCGGGGGACCGCAAACGAAAAAGGATACGACGTGCGTCGTATCCTTTTTCGTTTGCAGGAAGCTGCGTTCTATTTTTTCAGGTCGTTTCGTGTCGGATTTCCGGGTGCGATCTTGACCAGCACCACCCCGTGGGGCGGGACTTGTGTCTCGAAGCCCTTGTCGGTGGTCGTGAGGTCTTTCTGTCTCCACAGGTCGCGCACGACCTGCGTACCCCTGATGCCGAGTTGTTTGAGCGTGAAACCGATCTTCGCGGGTTCGAGGGTTTTGTTGAACAACCCTACGGCCATCGCACCGTCTTCGAGGTGCTTGACGTAAATCACCCGTCCCTCCTTTTCCCAGATCGCCGCGGCGTGCACGCCCAGCGGATCCTGGTTGACGGCGATCACCTCGTCGTTGGTAAGCAGCGATTTCGTGAAAGGATCGAGCCGTGCCAGATCGCAGCCGATGAGCAGCGGCGAAGCGAGCATGGCCCAGAGCGACATGTGCGTATACTGTTCGTCGGCCGTGAGCTTCGTATAGTGGAGCTTGGGGCCCCATCCGACGAGTCCCACGACGAGCATGTCGGCGTCGGGCCAGTGTCCGGGGCCGCAGAAGGGCGCCCAGCGCTGCTGTTCGAAGCCGATGGATGAGATGCTTTTCCACGTGTCGCGAATATCGCCCGTGGTGCGCCAGCAGTCGGTATACTCCACCCATAGCGGAGCGTCGGCATAGGGTGCCGAGTTGGAGATGCTGTATACGATGTCGCGATCCGTTGCGCGAAGCGCGTCGTGCATCTCCTTTACGTGGTAGAGATCGTTGGGATTCCAATCGTATTTGAGGTAGTCGATCTGCCAGTCGGCCCACTGGCGTGCGTCGGCCTCGACGAAGGAGTAGGCGCCGTGGCGGTACATCTCCTTGCGGTCCTGCCAGTAGTTGCCGCCGGGTTTCTCGTAGCGGAAATTCTCGTTGTGGTTGCCATCCTTGATCCACTGGTTCTCGCCGTCGGGGTTGTCGGAGTACGATCCGATGTGCGCGGCGTAGGTTCCGATCCAGGGCGAGGAGTAGATGCCGAGTTTAAGTCCCATGGCGTGTACCTGCTCCGAGAGCTCCTTCATGTCGGGGAACTTGTCGTTGGTCTGGATGGCGTTGTAGCGGCCGCCGCGCCGGCCCTGCCAGCCGTCGTCGATGTTGATGTACGTCCAGCCGTGGTTCACGAGCCCCGACTCGACCATCGCACGAGCCGAGGAGAGGACTTGCTCCTGCGTGACGTCGCGCGCCCAGCAGTTCCACGAGTTCCAGCCCATGGGCGGCGTGAGGGCGATCCGCTCGCCGATGACGATGCGAAGTTCGCGGGTGGCTTCCCCGAGTGCGTTGCGTGCGGTGAGTTTGACGAGGTAGGTGCCCGGCTTCTTGACGCGGCCCGTGATGAAGCCGGTCGAGGGATCGAGGGAGAGGCCTTTGGGCAGACCTTCGGCGGCGAATGTCATGGGTCTGTCTCCGGATGCCGGTATGGCGAAGAGAAACTCCGAGCCGGGACGGGCCCCGAAGACCTTCGCCCCGTTGATGCGGGGAGTAGGCGGCGCGGGCGGGGTGAGAATGTACTGCGAAAGATCCGGCACCAGGGCGTCGGGGGCCGACTGGCTCCATGCGGGTGTCCACAGAAGCGCGGCCGCGAAGAAAAATGCGAGTAGTCGTTGCATGATTCGATTTGATTTAAGTTAGACATCTATATATTAATGTACCGATCAAAACATAGGATGTCTTCATACAAATATAGGATTTTTTCTTTGAAAATTCGAATACAAGTCCTTAAAAGTCAGTCGTAACGGTCGGATTCTTTCATTTTCTTTGAAAATCTTTCCGAAAATCGTGCGAAATCCGACTTCGTGCGGTTTGAGTTAAGGAAGTTCGTATTGGAAAATATTGGCGCGGCGTCGGTTGCCGTCCTTTTTCGATTGCGAGGCGAATCCCAGAAAGAGTTTCCCGTGCCGGATTTTCACCCCTTCGGACTCGATGTATCCGCTTTCGGTGATGCCCGCTTCGGTCAGCGCTTTCAGATCGGAGACGGCCCGAACTTTCGTGCGGGACTGTACGATGCGGCCTTCGAAATCGTAGACTGTCATGTAGGCTTCTCCCGTCGTACCGTCGTTGTTTCCGCTCGTTCCCTCCATGAGATACATGCGGCCGTCGTGTATCTCGTATCCCTGCCATGCGATGGCGGGCGTCGGAATGCTGAATCGCGCGAGAGGTTGCAGCCGCGAGAGATTGCGGACGCGCACCTCGGGCGTGACGTCTTTTCGGAGCGGATAGCTCTCCGTTTCGCCGCCGTAGGAGAGCGGTTGCAGCGTGACGGTCTCTTCGGGAAGGGCTTTCGCTTCGCTGAGCGAATAGACCACCCAGCAGTAACGGCCCGGAGTGTCGACACGGGTGTAGAGGATGGCCAGCTGGTCGTTCGCCGCGTCGACGGCGGGATTCATGTTGAGGCAGCCGGCTTCGATGAAATAATTTTCGTCGGAGTTCCACGGGTAGTGGGTCGAGCCGGGGTTGTAGCGGATGCGCGAGACGACCTGTTCGTGCCAGTAGTTGCCGTCGTCCACCCGATTGGCGTAATTGCCTACCCAGACGAAACGCTCGTCGCCCGCCTCTTCGACGGCCATGTTCGAGGAGTGGCCGTGGAAACAGAGGGTCATGTACTCCGTAGCCTGTCGGTCGGGCATACTGCGCGAAACCAGAATTTTGTATCGATCGGTCACCTGCGTGTAGAAAATTTCGCCGCGGGAGTCGACGTCGAAGCCCTGCATGACCGTATTGGCCGGCAACTGGACGAACCGGCTGAAAATGATTCCGTCGCTCAGCGGCGCATCGATCCACGTCGTGTTCGAGGAGCGGACCGTGATGCCGATCGCGCATCGGGCGTCGCCGGAGGCCGTTTCGGCCGTTTCGGCCGTTACGGTCGCCGTACCGACGTTGCGGCCCGTGACGATGCCCCGTGCATTGACCGAAACCGTCTGCGGCGAAGAAGAGCGGAATGTCACGCCCAGCGGGTTACCGTCCATGTCGTATGCGGTGTCGTTCGCATCGCCGTCGTGGCGGATGCGCAGCGTCGGGCGGTAGGTTTCGCCCACTTCGAGTGTTTTCGATGTGGTTTCGAACGAGAGGGCCGGCGGGGTGTCGGACGTTTTGTTTCCGTTCGAACAGTTCGTAGCGGCGAGGCAGAAGCCTGCTGCGGCGAAGATCAGGGAGCAGGTCATGACGAATGATTTCAACCGGCTACCGGCCCTGCCGTTTGCAGGCAGAACCGGTAGCCGGTAGTTGCTGTGATTCATGGGAGGGATCATTCGCCGGCGTCGATCAGTACGGGTTCGAATTCGCATACCGACACCAGTTTCCTGCCCGGACGGCCGGATTCGGTCATTTTCAGCCGCAGGTAGCGTCCCGCTCCGAACCATTGTTCGCTGCGGAAATCGCCGACGACCGTCTTGCTGCCCTCGAAGTCGAAGGATTGCAGGGGCATCCAGGTTTTGCCGTCGTCGGACATTTCGATCCAGCCCGCTTTGAGGTCGGTGACGTAGCTATCGTTGCGGCGCGTGAGTTTCATGCCGGCGTAGTAGCAGGTCTTGCCCAGATCCCAGTCGATCGTCACGGGGAGCGTTTCGATGTCGCCTTGGCCGATATCGTTGTAGCGGTTCTCGAATTTGGTCGATACGTCGCCGTCGATCGTCAGTTCGGGGCCGCGGCCGGTGTACCACGAGCTGCATGCCACGAGGATCCATTTGCTGCGGTCGGTGAAGAGGGGATTGAGCGCGATGTGGTAGAGCACGGTGTTGTCCGCTCCGATCTTGAATTCGGAGTTGCTTTTCAACTGTACGGCCAGCGTGTAGAAGCGGTCGGGCGTCAGCTTCGACTTGTCGATCTCGAAATGCGACACGGCCTCGCGCTTGCCCACTTCGAGCTGCGCCGGCGTGAAGGTGACGGCGTCGGTCGGGATCGGCAGGTAGTTCGTACCGTGCTCGGCGTTGTAGGCGTCGAGCACTTCGTCGCCGTAGACGTATTCGGTCGTGGTCTCCCACTTGTTGTCGAATTCGACGTAGGCGGTGAAGTCGAGCGTCTGGGAGGAGCCCAGATCGCACTCCACCACGCCGGCGTTTCGAACCAGCACCTGGGTCTCCGCCATCTCGGGATTGATCAGGATGCTGCCGAGCTCCTCGTTTACCTTCGAAGAGGAGGAGGTCAGGCGCAGCGGGATGACGTAGGACGTCAGATCGCCGAGCTGCTTGATCGCCGAGCAGTCGAGCTGCACGGTGAACGTCGTCGAGGGGTGGTCGGCATCGACCGATCCCGTACTGTTCACCAGCCGGTAGCAGGCGGGATCGAGCGCCGTATAGGCAGTGCCGTTGGCCTCGTTGTAGGCCGTGAGGACGTCGTCCGAAAGTTCGATCCCGAGCTCGGAGGGCGTGACGGTGTATCCGCTGCTGAATGCGCGGAAGGAGTAGTCGGTGGTCTCTTCGATATCGTAGAAGAGGGCTTTTTGCAGGTCGCTTTCGAGCAGATAGACGACCGAGTCCAGCAGGTTGTCGTTGCGGTGATCCGCTTCGCAGCCGCCGAGCAGCAACGCTCCGGCGACAGGTATGATGAACTGTTTGAGTTTCATGATTGTCTGAATTGAATTAGGGTTACCAACCGTAGTTCTGCGTGCAATTCGTACGGTCCATCTCCTCCTGCGAAATGGGGAAGAGGTAGCCGCGCGGCGAGAATTTGCGATGTCCGTCGCGGGCGCTGTCATGTGCGCAGAGCGTGCGTTTCCAGAAATCGCCGTTGGGCTTGTGGTCTTTGGCGTCGACGTTCATGCCGTAGACATCGCCGTGCTCCGTTTCGGCTGTCATCCATGTGCGGATGTCGAAGTAGCGCAGGTTCTCGTAGCACAGTTCGACGTGCCGCTCGCGTCGGATCAGTTCGCGCATCTGCGTCTGGTTGCCCACCGCTTCGGGGTAGACTTTGTCGATGTCGGGGACGCCCGCGCGCTTGCGCACCATGTTGAGATAGGTAAGGATGTCCGGATTGCCGGGATCGTATTCGTTGAGCGCCTCGACGTAGTTGAGCAGAATCTCGGCGTAACGGATGATCGGCCAGTCGAGGTAACCCCATGTAGCGATGTCGTATTTATCGCCGTTGGTGGCTGTATCTCGCGTGTAGTCGATGAACTTGTGGGCCAAGTATCCCGTCGCTGTGTAGTTCTGTTGCGTGGCTCCGTAGCCCGAATTTCCGCCGTTGTAGAACTGCATGTCGGTTTTCTTCACGTTGCCGCTGTGCCATGTCATGCCGCTCCAGAAGACGTTGATGTAGAAGCGCGGTTCGCGGTTCTGATACATCATGAAGGTGTTTTTCAACTCGTCGCCGTAAATCGGATGCGTGAAGGTCGAGAATCCCGTCTCGCTGTATCCCGATTCGGGATCGATGATCGGCTGAGCCTGGTCGCCGTTCGTATATCCCGTGATGGGATAACGGCCGTTGGCCATGGCGAAGGCGTCGACCAGTTTCTGCGTCGGGCCGTAGGAGCCGTAGGCTCGGGTACGCGCCGCACGCGGTGTCGTGGAGACGCCCCAGTTATAGGCGGTGACCAGATAAGAGAAAATCCGTTCGGTGACGCCGTTGACCGGACCGACCTTCGTGTAGAGGTCGTGCATGCTCGTATAGGGATCCGTTCCGTCGGCTCCGATGAGACCGTAGATGTTCAGGTCGATCACGTCTTTGGCGGCTTGTGCGGCCGTCTCCCATTTCTTCTCGTCGTAGACCGTGGGGAAGAGCGGGTTGCCGTACTTGTCGATCACGCCCTTGTAGAGGTCGTTGCCGTTGAAGAGTTTGCGGGCCGAATAGAGAAGCATCCGCGAGCGGATTGCCAGTGCGGCGCCCTTGGTAGCGCGACCGTAGTTGGCCGTCTCTCCCGTCCATACATCAGGCAGGCCCTTGCTGGTCTCCCACAGTTCATTCGCCACGTAGTTGATGCACTCCTCCCACGTGTTGCGTTCGCGTTCGTTCAACCCCTCCTGCGTGAAGTCGACCGGATCGTCGCCGATGAGGAAAACGGGCCCGTAGGCGGACATCAGCAGCGAATAGTAGTAGGCGCGCAGGAAGCGGGCTTCATTGTAGTGATAGCCCTTGTCAATTTCCGACATTTCGGGACATTCGAAGACGTGCTGCATGAAGTAGTTGGCCTCGCGGATACCCTTGTATAGGTTGTTGTAGGTTTGCGAACGATAGATGTCGTTGTTCGGATTCCACGTATCGTAGTTGATGAGCGAATAGTTGCGGCCGGTGAATACGATCGATCCGTCGTCGTCGCAGCATGACCACGGCAGTATTTGGCCGCTGGGGTCGCTGTAATTGGACTGGTAACCGTAGACGTTTGTTAGATACTGCTCCGTGGTTTTGGCTTTCTGGAAGATTTGTGCCGCAGTTAGTTGTTCATCGGGCTGGCGGTCGAGATAGTCGTCGCAGGCTACGAACGCGGTGCCGGACAATAACAGCAATCCGAATGTTTTCAATATGTTTTTCATAGTCGTTGTCGTTGGTTTAGAAGCCGATCGTAAGACCGATGTTGATGATGCGGTTGTTGGGGTAGTTCGTGGCGCCGGTCTGCAAGTCGGGGTCCCACAGTTTGAAGGGACTGAACGTGAACAGGTTCACGCCGGAGAGATAGACGCGCATGTTCTGCATGGCCATCTTCTGGGAGATGTGCTTGGGCAGCGTATAGCCGATTTCGAGGTTTTTCAGGCGCATGTAGCGGCCGTTGGCCATCCAGAACGAGGAGTTCTGGTTGTTGTTGTTATTCGTGCCGATATACAGACGCGGATATTTGGCGTCGAGCCGTTCGGGCGTCCAGTAGTTATCGTAGACATCGGAGAAGAGGTTGGCCTCGCGGCTGTTGCGGGCGTTGAAGCCGAGCGTCTGATCGGTAAGCGTCGAGAAGCTTACGTGGCCGACGCCCTGGAAGAAAGCCGAGAAATCGAACGCCTTCCATTGCAGCGAGAAGCCGAATCCGTAGACGATTTCCGGGATCGACGTGTAGCCGATCGGTTTGACGTCGTAGGAGTCGACCACGCCGTCGCCGTTGAGGTCGAGGTACTTGATGTCGCCCGGTTCGACGTCGCCGAACGACTGCTTCGGCCATGCGTCGATGTCGGCCTGATCGCGGAACAGGCCGGCCGCTACGAGGCCGAACGTCTGGTAGCGTGCCTGTCCCGTGCGGTTCATGTAGAGGTATTTGTAGTCGGGTTGATCCTGGTCGACGATCATGTTGCGGGCATAGGTGAAGTTACCGCGCACGGTCAGATGCAGGTCTTGGCCGATCGTCTGGTGATATTCCAGCGAAGCGTCGACGCCGCTGTTGCGCATCTTGCCGATGTTCACCCACGGCTTGGTACTCAGACCGACGTAGACGGGAATCGACGCACGTTTCAGAAAGATGCCTTCGCGCCTTTCTTTGAAATAGTCGGCCGATATTTTCAGCTTGCTGAACAGCGACAGGTCGACGCCCACGTTGAGTTTGTGCGCCTCTTCCCAACCGACGTTGGGGTTTGCCCAGTCGCCGAGCCGTGTGCCGGCATAGGATTGGGTGCTCGTACCGAAGTTGTAGGAGTTGCCCGGAACGACCGTTTCGTTGTAGATGAAGCGGCGCACGTTGTCGCCCGTGCCGATCTTGTCGTTGCCCACGATACCGTAGGAGGCCTTGATTTTGAGCAGGTCGATCACGCCCCGCACCGGTTCGAAGAACTTCTCGTTGGAGATCACGTAGCCGGCGGCTACCGACGGGAAGAATCCGAACCGTTTGCCCGGCGAGAAGTTTTCCGAGCCGTTGTAGCCGAAGTTGCCTTCGATGAAATAGCGGTTGTCGTAGCTGTACGTGATACGTCCGGCGATACCCTGGTGCCGGTAGGGAAGGGCCAGTTCGGGCTGCGACTTGTCGATTCCTACGTTGTTGCGCTGCGACTGCTGGTAGAGGAAAAGCGCCGAGAGGTCGTGCTTGCCGAAGGAGCGCGCCCAGTTGACCGACGCTTCGAGGTAGACCGAACGGTAGCCGCTGTGCGACTCGGAGTAGGTCAGGTTGTCGGCGCCGATAACCTTCTGCTGCAAGATCAGGTCGCCGAACTCGTCTCGGCCGCTGGCCATGTACTGCGGGGGTGTCTTGGTGCGTGCCAGATGGTTGTAGTTCTTGGCGTCGAACGAGCCTTTGACGGTGACGGTGAGCCCTTTGGTTACCCAGTCGCCGAGGTCCTGCGTGAGCGAGAAGAGCGACTGCGCCGTGTTGTAGAACTTCTCGCGGTAACCGGTCTGCGTCAGCAGCACGTAGGGGTTCTCGCCGTTGTTGGCGCCGGGGCCGGGCAGCAGGCCGTTGGAGTAGACGGCCGGAAAGACGTTGGGAGCCGATTTGACCGCATAGTCCCAAATCGTCGACGCCGCCGTTCCCGGTTCGTTCTTGCGCTCGAAGGTGGTGGCCAGGTTGACGTTGAGCTTGGTGTATTTGTGGAGCTGCACCTCGACGTTGGAGCGGAAGTTGAACTTGCGGAAGAAGACCGACGTGTTGTACTCCTTCATGTTGTCGCGGGCGAACAGACCGTCTTCGTTGTAGAAACCGCCCGAAATGTAGTATTTGGCCGTGCTGCCGCCGCCCGTCACGTTGACGTTGACGCGCTCGTTGAACGAGAGATCCTTGTAGAGGTAGTCCACCCAGTCTACGTTGGGATAGAGGTCGGGATCGGAGCCGTCGCGGTATTTCTGGATGACTTCGGGCGTGTAGACCTCGCTGCCCGCGGCGGCGTTCCACAGTTCGGCGAACTGCACGGCGTCGAGCATGTCGGGGACTTTGGTAGGCTGCACCATGCCGGCTTCGAAGCGGATGTTGATCTGGGGTTTGCCGACGATACCCTCGCGCGTGGTGATGAGGATCACGCCGTTGGCGCCGCGCACGCCGTAGATGGCCGTCGCGGCGGCGTCTTTGAGGATCGAGAAGTCCTTGATGTCCTCGATGTCGACCAGATCCAGATCACGTTCGATGCCGTCGACGAGCACCAGCGGCGTCGTGCTGCTGCCGAAGGTCGAGATGCCGCGGATCCAGAAGGTCGAGCTGGCGCCCGGTTCGCCCGAACGCTGCACCGAGATCACGCCGGCCAGCTGGCCGGCCAGGTTGTTGGAGATTTTGGCCGTCGGCATCCGGATGTCGTTGACCGAGACCGAGGCGATCGACCCCACGACGCTGGCCTTCTTCTGCGTGCCGTATCCCACGACGACCACTTCGTCGAGTTCGTTGCCGGCCGAGAGTTCGATCACCTTGGGAAGGTTGGTGACGGGGAACTCCTGTGTCTGATAGCCGATGTAGGAGACGGCGATGTAGCCGTAGTGTCCCGTGAAGGTGTAGTCGAAAGCTCCGTCGACGTTGGTGTTCGTTCCCAGCGCCGAATCTTTGACCCAGACCGTCGCGCCGATGATCGGCTCCTTGGTCTCGGCATCGATCACGCGGCCCGCGATGTGACGCGTCTGCGACGCCTGCTGCGCAGCCTCGGCGCGCGGCTGCTCCTGCGTAAGGATGATCGTGTTGTAGCGGATCACGTAGCTGATACCCGTGCCGCGGAGTGCATCGGCGAGCAGCTCCTCGACGTTGTGTTTCGACGGATCGGCCTTGATCGTGATGTTGTCGGCCAGATTACCTTGGTAGGAGACCTTGTAAGAGGTCTGCGCTTCGATCTGTCGGATCAGTTCTTTCAGGTTGGTCACGTTCCCGATGCGGATCGTGTTTTGTTGCGCCGTCTGTGCGGCGTGGGATAATTCCCCCCCCCACGGGATTTGGAATGTCAGGCAGAGAAGCAGCAATGCCCGGACATGCCATGAACCGCGAAAATTCTGTTTCATAGACGAATGGTTTAGGTTAAGTTAGTTAAGATCGTGACGCATGCCGTGTGCCGGCGGCCGCGTCTTTTCTATCTCGGACAGTTATTCATAAAATGGTGATTTTGTCGCCGTTCCGGGTGAAGCGTGTATCGGTCGAGAGCGTCACGATTTCGAGGACATGGCGCAGCGGCATGTTGTAGTCGAGCGTGCCGGTGAAGAGGATCTCTCCGAGCGCTTCGCGGCCGAAAGCGATGTCGCAGCCGTAGTGGGTGCCGATGCTTTCGACGACCTTCGACAGCCGGACGTACTGGAACGAACGCAGTTGCGCATCGAGTTCCGCATCGACGTTGACTTCGCGCAGCATCAGTTTGCGGTTGGCCGGATTGTACGAGATCTTTTGTCCGGGGCTCAGCGTCACCGTGCGGTCGCCCGCGTGGAAGTCGACGACGCCTTCGATGAGCGTCGTCTCGATGTCCGAACAGTCGTCGTAGGCTTTCATGTTGAATTTCGTGCCCCGCACGACGGTGCGGGTCTCCTTTCCGGCGTCAACGGTAAACGGTGCGTCGGCCATTTTGCGGATGTCGAAGAAAGCTTCCCCCGTCAGATGCACCGTGCGGCCCTCGCTGCCGAAATCGGATGCGTAGCGCAGCTGCGAGTGGGGCATCAGTCGTACGTTCGAACCGTCGGAGAGACGGATCGAGCAGGCCCGCTCTTCGGTCGTGACCGTACAGGTGCGGTCGTCCGCAGACCGGTAGGGAAACAGCAGCGAACCTGCGGTGAGGAGTCCGACGGCGAAGACGGCCGCATAGCGGACGACGGTGCGCAGCCGTTTCGTCGGTGCGGGGCGCCTGTGCGCCTCGATGCGCCGACGCAGCGTCTGCCAGGAGAGATTGGGATCGACCGCGGCTGCGGCCGACAGGCGTTCGCCCGTGAAGAAAACGAGGTAGAGCCGTTCCAGCCTGCGGCGGTTCTCGTCGGAGGCGTCGTACCATCGTTCGACCTCGGCCGAGGTCGTGGCGTCGAGTTTTCCTCCCAGAAATTCGATCAACAGCGTATCGTCGATTTCGATCATGGATGTCGGGGTTTTGATAATAATACGTCCCGACATGAAAAGTTACTAAGGGGAAAAGGCAGTTTTCTTTCGTCGAAACCGGAAAACCGGTTGCGGTACGGTCAGACCAGATCGTTGCGTCCGGAGAGCGAGAGCAGCCAGAGCAGCAGCGGCAGGTAAGGGCTACGCCGAGTGTGCGCAGCGCCTGCGAGATATGGTAGTTGACCGTTTGCGGGGAGACGCCGAGTTCGGCGGCGATCTGCTGGTGCGTCATCCCCATCCGGCGGCTCATCTCGAAGATGCGGCGCGTCTGTTCGGGCAGACGGGCGAGCGCTTCGTCGTACAGACGCGACAACTCGGAACCGAGATAGAAGTCGGGGGATTCGAAACGTTCGGCGAAGCGCTCGCTCAACTGCTGGTGGACGCGCTGCCGGACCTGCCGATGGGCGATGCGGTCGAACGCCTTGTTGCGGACGATCATAAAGAGCAACCCTTTGAGCGACAGCTCTTCGAGCAGTTTGTCGCGGTTTTCCCAGATGTAGAGCATCGCGTCCTGCACGATGTCTTCGGCCGTCGAGACCGGCACCCAACGCGACGCGAAACTGCACAGGCCGCGGTAATAGAATTTGTAGCAGGCTTCGAAGCAGGCCATGTCGCCGCGGTGGAGCCGGCGGATGACTGCGCGGTTGTCGTCGAGATCGTATTTGGACTGAAAAATCATCGTTGCTCGTTGTCCGTTCGAAACCCAAAGATACGCTTTTTTCCGAAAAATCGTCGGGAGAGGTGAAAGAAATGGCCTTCCGGCCGATCTCGTCTCCCCGTTTCATTCGGGTGTCGCGGAGCTTTCCGGAGGATGCGAGGGGGCGGCCCGTCCGGCTGATTCCCGAAATTTTCATCGGTTTTTTCCGGTCTCGTACCGTGGTTTGTCGGCCCTCCTGCCGGGCTGCCGGATTGCGACTTGTCCGCAGCTCGTTTTTGTTTCGGCAAAAGCCAATATATTTGCATTGCGCTCGGCTTATTCGTATCTTTGACTTCGTCTTAGATACTCCGTCTCGGCATAATCAAGCTGACGCTTGCTTCTGCACTCGA
>OOBN01001116.1_pt1 | contig 20950 bp, 17 predicted proteins | sample 1671091 | NCBI WGS metagenome assembly OOBN01 (sample SAMN06348121, study PRJEB24527) | human gut metagenome | biome: human gut; feature: ankylosing spondylitis patient; material: feces | host: Homo sapiens | place: China | collected 2015-10 | reverse complement strand
TCGACGGGCAGCTCGGCTGTGCATTTGTACTCCGCCGCGCGGGCTTGCAGCGGCAGCAGCAAAAGCAGCAGTGCGGCCTCTATTATTATGCGGCGCAATGTGCGTTTTTGGGTGTTATTCATCCTTATTTCCTCCTTTTACGTTTGGGGCAGCAGCTGGCCGAACAGCAGCACCCGGCCGTTGGTGGCGGCCTCGGTGCAGGTGGAAAAGGCCACCACCGGCCCGCTGCCCGGCGTGCGGTACTGCACCGCGTGCGCCTTGATGTAGGCCAGCAGTGCGTCCGGGCTTTGGGCGGGGTCGTAGAGCACGGGGTCGTAGGCGTCGGCCCGCACGCAGGCGAACAGCGAGATATTATACGATGTATCGTCTGTTATCAGTGTGCCCGTGGTGTGCGCGGCAAAGTAATCGCTTTGGGTGAACTGCACGATGTCACCGAACATGCCGCCGTCCTCGATATGGTGACCGTAGACGATGCTGTAGGGCGCGGTGAAGTCCGCCGGGCAGCGTGAGTCCAAAAATATCGCGCCAGAAAGCGAAAAATCTCCGTACACGTCGGTGTTGACGTAGACCATGTTGTCCGCCCCCTGCACGACGGGAAAGTCGATGCGGGTGCCGTCCAGCGTGAGCCAGCCGCAGACGTCCGGGTTGAGGGCGCGCAGCTCGGCAAAGCCGGGGCTGTGGTGGGCGGGGGTCATCTTCTGAGGCTTCATCTCCCGCAGCTCCACCGGGATGCCCCGCTGGGCCAGCTGCCAGGCCGCTTCGCTGCCGGCCAGACCGGCGCCAATCACGATCACAGGTTCCATGGGTTCCTCCTGTCTTTTGGGTCTCAACAATATAATCCGGCTTCCCCGCTGGGGCTTCCGGCGTGACTGAGGGGCTTCCCCCTTCCGGCCCTTTGGGCCACCTCCCCCACAAGGGGGGAGGCTTTTTCCTGACCTGATCAATCCGGAAAAATAATCGATCGTTCAATCGCTGTACAAACACCGGAGAAATTTTGGTCTACGTCCAGATTGGTAAAACGCAGTACGCGCATGTTCTGTTGCTGCAAATAAAAGTCCCGCTTCCGGTCATATTCATACTGCGCCCACTCATAGTGCCCACCCCCGTCCAATTCGATCACAAGACGGGCGGATGGACAAAAAAAGTCCACAATATATGGGCCAATGGGCTGTTGTCGCCGAAAACGTGCAGGGTGTTTGGATAAAAAATCATACCATAGTCTGCGTTCCTGACGTGTCATATGCTTTCGCAGATCACGCGCACGCTTGATCATCTCTGAATCTGTATGTCCCATACACATCTCTCAATACACTTGGCTCCCCCCTTGCGGGGGAGCTGTCGGCGCAGCCGACTGAGGGGGCTTTCCCCCGCTTACTCCTCTGCCTTCTTGGCCGCCGTCTTTTTGGCCGTTGTGGTCTTCTTTGCGGTGCTCTTGGCTGCGGTGGCCTTCTTCGCGGTCGTCTTGGCGGAAGCCGTCTTTTTCGCGGCGGTTTTTGTGGTCTTCTTGGCCGTGAAAGTCTTGGATGCCGTCTTTTTGGTCGCCGCCTTTTTGGCGGCGGGCTTTTTTGCCTCCTCCGCCGCGGCGGTCTCACCGGCGGCCTCCGTCCCCTCCGCGGAGGTCTCGGTCTTTTTCCGCCAGCCGCCCCGCTTCTCCTCGGGGGTGAAGTTGGAGCAGGCCTCATTGATGCAGAAGGGCTTCTTGAAGCCCCGGCCGGACTTCTTGAACATGGTCCAGCCGCACACGGGGCAGTTGTCCTTCACCGGCACGTCCCAGGTCATAAAGTCACAGCGCTTGGACTCGTCCTTATTGCTCAGGTGCTCACAGCAGTAATAGGTGTACTGCTTGCCGGTCTTTTTGCTCTTGCCGGTGCGCTTGAGGAGCCGCCCCCCGCACTTGGGGCATTTTCCCGGCATCTCTACCACCAAAGGCATGGTGAAGTCGCACTCCGGCCAGCCGGGGCAGGCCAGGAAGCGGCCGAACCGGCCGGACTTGATGACCAGATTCCGGCCGCACTGGGGGCAGATCTCCTCAGAAACCTCGTCGGGGACCTTAATGCGCTCCCCGTCCAGCTCCTGCTCCGCCTTGTGGAGCTCGGCCTCGAACTCGCCGTAGAAGTCGGAGAGCACCTTTTTCCAGTTGGCGGTCCCCTCCTCCACCTTGTCCAGTTCCTCCTCCATCTGGGCGGTGAAGGTGGGGTCCACGATGTCCTGGAACTTGTCCTTCATCAAGCCGGTGACTACCTCGCCCAGGGGGGTGGGGCGCAGGGCGCGGCCCTCTTTGACCACGTACTCCCGGTTGAGAATGGTGGAGATGGTGGGGGCGTAGGTGGAGGGGCGGCCGATGCCCTTCTCCTCCAGGGCCCGGATGAGGGTGGCCTCGGAGTAGCGGGCGGGGGGCTGGGTGAAGTGCTGCTCCTCCTTGGTGCCCTTCAGCTCCAGGGGCTCCCCCTCCTTCAAGTCGGGCAGGGGGGACTGGGGGGCCTCCTCCTCGTCGTCCCGGCCCTCCTCGTACACGGCGGTATAGCCGGAGAACTTCAGCTCAGACCGGCTGGCCCGGAAGGAGTAGCCGGCGGACTGGGCCTCGATGGACACGCTGTCGTACACGGCGGAGGCCATCTGACAGGCCAGGAAACGGCTCCAGATCAGCTTGTAGAGCCGGAACTGCTCGGTGGTCAGGTCCTTCTTGATGTCCTCGGGCACCAGATTCACGTCGGAGGGCCGGATGGCCTCGTGGGCGTCCTGGGCGTTGCCCTTGGTCTTGTAGTGCCGGGCCTTGGGGGGATAATACTCCTTGCCGTAGCGGCTCTCAATAAAGCCCTTGGCGGCGGCGATGGCCTCCTCGGACAGCCGCAGGGAGTCGGTACGCATGTAGGTGATGAGGCCCACGGTGCCCTCGCCGGTGATGTCCACGCCCTCGTACAGCTGCTGGGCAATGGACATGGTGCGGGCGGGGGTCATGTTCAGTTTCCGGGAGGCCTCCTGCTGTAGGGTGGAGGTGGTGAAGGGGGGCGCGGGGTTGCGCTGCTTGTCCTGGCGCTTCACCTTGGCCACCGACCAGGGGGCGTTCTTCACCGCCTGGATCACCGCCTCGGCCTCCTCCTTACTGTTCAGGTCCATCTTCTTCTCCCGGCCGTGGAACATGGCCTGGAAGCCCCCCAGGTTGGGGGACACCCTCATCAGGTCGGCCTGGATGGACCAGTACTCCTGGGGCTGGAAGGCGCGGATCTCCTCCTCCCGCTCCACCACCAGGCGGGTGGCCACCGACTGCACCCGTCCGGCGGACAGGCCCCGGCGGATCTTCTTCCACAGCAGGGGGGAGAGCTCATAACCCACGATCCGGTCCAGGATGCGCCGGGCCTGCTGGGCATCCACCAGATTCTGGTCGATGGCCCGGGGCTTGGCGATGGACTCGTTGACCACCTTCTTGGTGATCTCGTTAAAGGTCACCCGATAGGTCTTGTCGTCGGGGATGTCCAGCAGTTCCTTCAGGTGCCAGGAGATGGCCTCCCCCTCCCGGTCCGGGTCGGTGGCCAGATAGACTCTGCCGCTCTTCTTGGCCGCCTTCTTCAGGTCGCTGATGGTGTCCTCCTTGCCCTTGATGGGCTGGTAGTTGGGCTCAAAGCCGTGTTCCACGTCCACGCCCAGCTTGCTCTTGGGCAGGTCCCGGACATGGCCCATGGACGCCTTCACCTCATACCCCGGTCCAAGGTACTTCCCGATGGTCTTGGCCTTGGACGGGGACTCTACGATCACAAGATCGGTTTTTGCTGCCACGTTGATAAACCTCCATAGATTCAAAGGGGCCGCGGGGCGCGGCCCCTGAACTTTATTCGTCCTCCAGCTTCACCAGAGAGGAAAACCGCCGCCCCGGGTGCTCCTGGACCGCGCCGTCCACCTGGAGCATAGTGAGGGCGGACAGCACCCGCCGGGCCGGGATCTGGGTCAGCTCCACCAGCTCGTCGGCGGTATAGGTCTTCTGCTTCTCCCCCAGTGTGTGGAGGATGGAGAGCTGGTCGTCGGTAAAGCGGGCCTTCTGCCGCTCCTTGGGGACCACCTCCCGCACCACCTCCGCCTTGGCAGAGGGCTCCTGGCGCTCCTCCCGGGGGCTGATCTGCTCCAGCCGCTGCTGGGCGGCCTCCGGGGACAGGGGGACCGCTTTGGAGAGCTTTTCCGGGAAGCGGTCCACGTATTCCTCCAAAATGTCCTGGGCACAGGTCACCGGGCGGGCCCCCTGGCGCAGCAGCCAGTTGGGCCCCTCGCTCATGGGGGCGTCGATGTTCCCGGGGATGGCAAACACATCCCGATTCTGCTCCATGGCGTGGTTGACGGTCAGCATGGTGCCGCTGTGCCGGGCGCACTCCACCGCCACCACGCCCAGGGCCAGGCCGCTGATGATCCGGTTGCGGACGGGGAAGTGCTCTCCGTTGTGCCGCGTCCCCGGGGGATACTCGCTGATGAGCGCTCCCGCCGCGGCCACGTCCTCATAGAGATACCGGTTCTGCCAGGGGTAGGGCACGTCCACCCCGCCGGCCAGCACGGACACCACCCGGCCTCCGCCCTGAAGCGCCCCCTTCAGGGCGATGGAGTCGATGCCCTGGGCAATACCGGAGACCAGCAGCACCCCGTTTCGGGCTAGCTCCAGCCCCAGCTGGGCGGCCACCTTCTCCCCGTAGGGGGAGGGCTCCCGGGCCCCCACGATGCCGATGACCGCCTCCTGGTCAAAGCGGAACAGGCCGCCCCGGATATACAGCACCGCCGGCGGGTCGGCGATCTCCCGCAGCCGCTCCGGGTAGTTCCCGTCGTTGAGGGTCATGATCCGCACCCCCAGCCGGTCGCAGTCCCCCAAAATGCGGTCCGTCCCCTCCTGTCCCTTGTCCCGCAGGGAGCTGCGGGCCAGGGCGCTGAGGCCGGTGATCTGATCGTACTGCTCCGGGTCGGCGTAAAAGGCCCGCTCCGGCGTGCCGAAAAACTCCAGCACCTGCATCACGCCGCGGCTCCCCAGCCCCTTCCGGGTGGTCAGCCAGATCCAGTCCTTTAACATACACACGCCTCCTCTCCCGCCGGGCCCCGCCCGCGTCGGGCGGACAGGGCGGCAACCGGGGAATTTCTCACGGACTTCACAAAACGCTTTACAACCTCTCGGCTTTTGTGTTACATTGGGCACAAGAAATGAGGGATCTATTATGCCGCGTTCCACACCGCTCCCCCCGGCAGGCCGGCGGGCCTGGCTGGTCTGCCTGGGCTGCGCCCTGGCCCTGTTCACCGTTATGGGGCTGGGCGTCAACGCCTTCGCCGTCTATCAGCCCTACCTGCTGGAGCTGGAGGGCTTCACCAACGCCCAGGGCTCCTGGATCACCACGGTGCGCAGCCTGTTCGGCACGCTGTCCATGGCCACCGCAGACGCCCTGTGCCGCCGGTACGGCCTGCGCCGGGTGATCGCCGCCGGCCTGGGGTGCTTCGTGCTCTCCTACGCGCTGTTCGGCGCCGCCCACAGCTTCTCGTCCTACTGCGCTGCCGCGGTCTTCTCCGGCCTGGCCTACGGCTATGGGGGGATGGTCCCCCTCACCCTGGTGATCGCCCGGTGGTTTCAGGACCGGCGGGGCTTCGCCCTGGGCCTGATGGCGGCGGGGACCGGCATCTCCACTATTCTCTCTCCGCCCCTGCTCACCCGGGCCATCCAGGGCGCCGGACTGCGCTTCGCCTTCTGGGCTGAGGGCGGCATCGGCCTGGTCCTCACCCTGCTGGCCGTTCTGCTCATCCGAGATCAGCCGGCAGATGTGGGGCTCTCCCCCTACACCGCGGGGGGCCCCAGGCAGGAGGTCCCTGTGCCGGAGCGGGAGCGCCCCGCCGCCCTGCCCCCGGTGATCTGGTGGGCGGCGGTGGCCGCCGCCTTCTTCACCGGCGGTCCCTGCGGCCCCGGCTTCTCCCATCTGACGGTGCTCTACACCGCCGAGGGGTACGACAGCGGCACGGTAGCCCTGATGCTCTCCTATTTCGGCATCATCCTCATGGCCTCCAAGGTTCTCTTCGGCGTCCTCAGCGACCGGCTGGGGAGCCGGGCCGCTAACTACTGCGCCTTCGGAGTGGGGATGCTGGGCATGGGCCTGTGCTGTCTCTCCTGCGTCCACAGCGTCCCTCTGGCGGTGATTGCCCTCACCTGCACCGCCCTGGGGATGCCCCTCTCCTCCGTCTCCCTGTCTGTCTGGGCCGGAGATCTGAGCAGCGGCCAAAACTATGACCGGCTGGTGAAGTGGCTGTCCACCTCTTATATGCTGGGCGCCCTGGTCACGGGCCCCGTCCCCGGCATCCTGGCCGACCGCTTCGGCAGCTATATTCCCGCCTACGCCCTGTTTCTGCTGTGCCTGCTTTGCTCCATGGTGCTGATCCAGGGGGTCTACCTCAAGCTGGGGGTGGGAAAGCGCCCCGGCCGCAGCCCAAAAAACGCATCCCTCTAAAGCGGGCCTCCGGCCCGCTTTTTTATGTCCGCCGGGCCATCTCCCACAGGACGATGGCGGCGGCGGCGGCGGCATTCAGCGACTCGCACCGCTCCCGCATGGGGATCTTGATGGTCTGGCCGCTGCGGGCCAGGAGCTCCGGGGAGACCCCGCTCCCCTCGCTGCCGATGACCACCGCCGCCCGGTCCAGGCGCGCCTGTTCCAGAGAGACCGTGTCCTCCCGCAGGGCGGTGGCAGACAAGGGAATGCCGGAGCGCTCCAGCAGGGCGCACAGTCCGCCGGCGTCCGTCTCATACACCGGCAAGCGGAAGCAGGCCCCCATGGAGGAGCGCACCACCTTGGGGCTGTACGGGTCGGCGCAGTTCCCCACCAGGATCAGGCCGTCCGCCCCCAGGGCGTCGGCGGTGCGCCAGATGGTCCCCACGTTGCCCGGGTCCTGGACGCCGTCCAGCACCAGATACCGGTCCCCGGCCAGTGTCTCCGGGGGTTCCGTCTCCGGAAGGCGGGCCAAAAGCAGGGCCCCCTGGGGGGTCTTCATGGGGGAGATGGTCTCCATCACGTCCCTGGGCACCTGGACCGCCCGCACCTCCGGGGGCAGGTTGGGGAGCTCCACCCCCTCCGACACCACCACGGTGGTGAGGGGGGCGTGCCACTTCAGGGCCTCCTCCAACAGTTTCCTTCCGTCCCCCAGGTACTCCCCCGCCGCCCGGCGGTCCCGGCCGCTTCCGGCGGCCAGCTTCCGAATCTGGGTGAGCAGGGGGTTTTTCCGGCTGGTGATCCGCTCCATTGGGTCGCTCCTTCTATCTATTCTCCAGGGATGCGCAGAAAGGCATACCAATGGGAAACTTTCCCATTGGTATGCCATATTTGCGTCAATCCAACGGTTTCATGGTGGGGAACACCCCGCCGGTCTCTTCATCCGGTTTCATCACGGCCTGATGTGTTGAAAAAGCACCATTTTTACGAGGGTTTTCTAACTTTTTGGATTCCATAGGATGTCCTCCTGTGCCGTCTGGTTCGGGGCAAAAGTTGTAGAAAAATTGTAGAAAGTTGTATTGGCACAAAATCGGCTCAATATCGACTTCAAATTGGCACAGCGAATGGTTGCATTGTTTGAAAAGACGCCATTGTAAAATTGCCCCATTTGCAGGAAAGCCTGTATGAGTCCCGCACAGGATTGCCTTGCAGATTCATACAGAAACAAGTATAGCATAAGCCTCAAAGATGTTCAAGTCAACGGTTTTTTCGTTGGCGAACTCAATTTCATACCTTATATATAAAAAGGAGAAAGCCATGCCAACCTATCAATTACAAATTAAACAGATTGTGGACTACCCACGCTGCCGGATCTACCGGCAGTTTGTCCGCTTTCTGATGGAGGACCGGAGCATTCGCGTAAGCGGAGGCTCCGGCCTTTTTTGCGGCACTTTTGATTGTCACGCATTACAAGTTAGATCCCTTTTCGGGCTGCTGCCGGGAAGGTTTACTACACCGCGCGCATGAACAGTACTTGCTGCGCTTTGGGCTTGCTCTTCTGTACGGAAACTAGCAGGTCGCCACTTTTGAACCTACACTCCCTCCCTTGATGGTGAATTGAACAAGGAGGTCTTACCATGAAAAAATTTGTTGAAAAAGATGTCACAGAGAATCCTCTGTACCATAATACCTGGAAACTGCTGAAAAAATACCGCGATGTGGTTTGGAGCTTGGAGATTTCCGTCCAGCATGTGCGGGCCAAGTTCGAGATCGAATACGGTACCTCCATCGAAGAATTTCTGGATTCCGTTTACCTGGCTGGCGCAGACCTGAACGGGAGTGACATTGAGCACCATGCCAAGTGCATTGAGCGCAGCCACAAGATGCTGAAGCTCCTGGATTCGGCAGTCGAATTGCTCCGTACCCGGCATAAGAACGGCGAGGCATATTACTGGCTGCTGTACTACTCCTTCCTCTCCCCTCAGCAGCTGAAGAATGTGGAGGAAATCATCGAGAACCTGCGTCCGCACATCCGGGACATCTCCTTCCGCACCTACTACCGCAAGCGGCGGGAGGCCATTGACGCCCTTAGTTCAGTGCTGTGGGGCTACACCTCCAAGGACAGTCTGGATGTGCTGGAACAGTTTTTCCCGGGCACAAAGCCTGCCGGGAATCGCGCAGACAACCGTTAACTTAGAGCTAATTTGATTCGCGTCCCCAAAATATATTTAGCAGCGCCTGTGGAGTGACAATTCGCTGCTCCACAGGCTTGTTTTTTCTCATTGACCTTTTTGGGGTATACATTATATATTTTTCCATAACAAGTTGTTTTTTAGTTCTCCCGTCTAAGATTTCTGTTTAAAATATGCTTACGTTTAGAATATTGGTGAACTGCCCAGAATAAATGAAATACAGGAGCTAATGCCGAATGCTGTGACAGCCGCCGGTAAAAGAACCCTTAAAAGCAATCATAGCCGACTAGTCGGAAAGGACGCTTGCATGAAAGTTTGGATCTATGGACGCGATGAACGGGAAATCTGCGCCATGTTCGCGTACTGCGTGGGCAATTCAGATACAATAATTGGATTTTCCGTTCAGAAAAGCGTTATGAGCTTTTTCCCTCAAGGGGGACTGACACAGCCTATGCAGGCTGCGATCCGCGGAGATCTCGATCAACTGCTGCTGTCCGATCTCACGCTGCTCGGAGACAGCACAGAGGAGATCCGTAAGCAGGAAACCGTATTTCGTTCTTATCAAGTTTCCATTAAGTCTGCCTGCAACTGAGACAGCAGCAGCTCCTGATACCCATCACAGCCGCTATGTCCGACTGCCTCGGCTGCCGGAGCAAGAACCGTGCCTGCACAGTTCCGGAGCAGTGCGCGGCTTTTTTCACTCAGCCGGACCTCTGAGCGGCACTGCGCATAATCTGCCGCCGTCATATGCCACAGATGCAGGCGATCCGAGTAGCGCGCCAGAAGCTGCTGGGCGATGGACAGGCCTTTCCCGTCAAAGTCTCCCGAGTAGAACAGTTCTGTCCCGCTGGAAACAAGCAGATCCAGCAGACGGATCACAGCGATCGTTAGCTGTCCGGAGGTACAAATCAGCGGGGAATGAAAATGAGCGGCCTGATCGCACAGCTGGGTGAACACCATCTGATTTTCCACCAGGTAGGCTTTTCCTGAGGGACTGTCTCCCGCTGTTAAGCCAGCCAGATTGGTGAGCGTGAGGGTGCCAGCCTCATTCCGCAGGCGAAACGCGCGATAAGCCGGATGTTCTTCCGCGTCTGTATACAAACGGACTCCCACTTGTGTGACGAGACTCGATATGCTGTCGCACAAAATTCCACAGTTATAGTAGAGGGCGGCCCGTTCCTCAGCCCCAGTGGGAAGCTCAACGCCCGCCTGCATGGACAGGAGATGCAGAAACAGCTTTCCGCCCAGGGTGTTGGTATCCAGTGCATGTGGATCTGACGTTGCGTAAGCGCTGAGAACGGCCAGACGGATCCTCTCATCCGGGTGGCGTTCCAGCCAATCTATGCTTTTACACGCCTGAAGGACGGCCCGCCGTACCGCATCCCCATCTTCGGGCAGGGCTTTCCGGATCAGCCGGTACCCTTCTCCGCACCGATGGGACAACTCATCCAGCCACCGGCGGCACAGCCGGCTCTGCACAGCGGCGGTGGCCTCATCGGTCACTCGCAGGATGCAGGCATCTATCTGGTCCCGGACTTCACGCTTGGTTTGGATCGTGGTGTCAAAATAACACTCTAGTACATCTTTCAAAACCGCGCCGCGATAGGGCGTACCCTGGAGCGCGGCCTCAAAGTCCGCGGTTTTGATGAGAAGCGGCGGGGAGAAGGAGCGGCCAAACAGGCCGCGGACAGCATCGCATTCCTCCGGCGTCGCGTCGGGCAGGCAGATCGTCCCCGCCGGACGGCCGTAGCTGCGGTACTTTCGGAGAAGCAGCTCCAGAATCCGACGGTATGCGGGACGTTCGTGAAAAAAGGATGCGCAGTCGGCTGTCACTTGATTCATCGGCCATCCCCCTCCAATATCCGCTGAGCGCCATTCCAGTGGTAATGCAGGATCGTGACCACCGAGGCGTTGCCCGGGCGGTGCAGCTCTGCAATATCCAGGCTTTTGACGTTGGCATAGCAGCCCCAAAGCGCCTGAGAATTCATGATATAGTCAAAGTCCAAAACTCCAACCAGCTCAAACATGGCGCTGATGTTCCGCTCATCCACGCCTGCGAACGCCTCATCCAGAGCCAAAAGCATGGGACAGTGGGGGCCGCCCTTTTGATATTGGGCGGAAACCGCCGCGAAGAGGGGGACATACATGGCCATGGCCTTTTCTCCGCCGCTGAATTTGTTAAAAGCGCGGTCCGTCAGCTCTTTTCTCGGCTCCCCATCCCGTTCATACAGCAGATGAAATTCATACCAGGCCCGATAATCCAGCACGTCCCGGATCAGATCCGCGTAACTGACCATCTGGCCCTCAAGCGCCGCATCCTGCCTGGCCTGCTTGACCTTCGCGCGAAAATGCATGGATACTCGCTGACTATCCTCCCGGGTCAGGAGCGCCCGGTCCTTATTCAACAGCCGGACCAGCTGCTCGGTGTCCAGCTGCGACTCCCCTTCCGCTTTTTTGGCCTTCCAGTCCAGACGGAAGGTCAATCCCATCGAAGTTTTCAGCGTCCCCATCAGGTCGGTCATATTCTTGGTCCACTGCTGGCTCTCCTCAATACGAGCCCGCAGTTTATGACTGATGGTCTCCGCCAGGATGTTTTCAAACAGCTCCCGGTCTTTTTCCTCCAACAGTGCAGCCGTCAGTTCGATCTTTGTCTGCAGCTCCTGGATAAAGCCGTAGAGTGAGAGTTCCTTCCCCTCCCACTGCAGGCTGATGCACAGGCGCTGACGGAGCATTCCGGGCCTGGCCGCGTCGTCAAACACCAGCTCAATCTTAGGCTGATACTTCAAAAGCGTATTATTGTGCTGCTGATAGTTGTTGCGGAGCGCCTCGCCCATGCGTTCGGGTGTGCGTTCCCGATCCTCCGGGCGGACTTTTCCATACGCTTCTTCGGCCTGCTGTTCCAGGGGCCCATCCGATACGGAACACAGGCTCAGGCGCAGATCCTCCCCAAAATACTTCTCGAGGTCATCCTCTTCTATCACCGCGCCGCGCAGAAGTTCGTTGCGCTGCTGAAGCTGCTCCCGCTTGCCGCGCTGTTCTGCCTCCAGGGCGGCGCACCGCTTTCCCGCGTCGCTCATCCGCTCCTGCTGGTCCTCCATCTCCCGATCCAGCTCAGCGCGCCGCTGTGCCCTGGCTCTGTTTTCCGGTCGGCTCAAGAACTCCTGGATCACCCGGACCCGCGCCTGAGAGACCTCCATCTGTTTCCGAGTCTGGGCATTGGTCCTGCTCTGCGTGTCTGCCTGGTCGCGGAGCTCGGCAATGCGGTCCTCCGTCCACTCAACCGCGTCGACCGCATGGAGCAAATCGCTGTAGCTAATTCCCAGCGAGCCCAGCAACGCCTGATAAGATTCCGCGGCGTTCAGCGCCTCCTCATAGGCTTCTTCTGTCCGCATGTAGGGAAGTCCGCGGCTCAATTCACGGCTCTGCTGTTCAAGGAGAGCAACGACCTGCTTAGCTGACCGCTCCTGATCCAGGCACCGCTCCTTTCTGGCTTCCGCTTCAGACAATTCCTCCTGCGCCTGTGCCAGCATTTCCAGGGCGTGGTCCAGATCCACCACCGCAGGCAGTTGTTCCCGCTCCTCCTTCAGCCTCGCCAGCCGGCGTTCCAGCGCTTCCGCTTCGGCTTTCTTCTCCCGCTCCAGCGCCTCCGCCCGCTCCAGACGCTCCTCCCACTCCCGGATCTGGCGCTCCCGGTTGGCGCGGCGCGCCGCGGCGCCAACAAAACCGGCAGGCCCTTCCGCACAGCTGTGTCCATGGACGGTGCCGCAGCGAAATCTCCCATCCGGCAGCAGGGCAGTCCCCGCCCGCAGATCGGACCGGGAGATGCCGCGCAGGCAGGCAAGGACCGTTTCCCGGAAGCGCGGAGCCCCATCCGGGAGCAGGCTGGCTATGGGATCGCCCACCGGCGGTTCCGGAGACAAAAACCGGTCCGGATATTCCCGGAGCAGTTCCCGGATCTCCTCCATATGCTCCTGCGGAACCACCAGCGCGTCCAGGATCCCAGCGTCGGTAAGTTGCGCTTCTAGGAGATCCCGCTCCTGTTGCCCCAGTTCCGGCGCAAAGTCAACGACCTCATAGAATGTCGCATGCGGGATGCCCCGCATCACCAGCTGAATGCGGGTCGCTTGAATCTGATCCCTGCGGGGCGGTACAGGTTCCAGCTGCTCCCGAAGCCGCGTCAAGTTCCTCTGGATCTCGTCCCGTGCCTGAACCAGGTTTTTCAGTTCCATGTCTCCCCTGTTTTTTTCATTCTGAATCTGGCCAAGCCGGTCCAGATAACAGGAGTTGATCGAGTCGTTGACCGCTGTCCAGTCCGCGGGGGAGCGGTACTGCGCAAGCATCCTTTTTAAGCGCATCATGTCTTCCTGGGGAAAGCGGAGCTCCTGATTGCTCTCCTGCCGGCGCGAAAACGCTTCCAGAAGCTGATCCCGCTCCTGTTGTTCCTGCTGCTGCGCGTCGCGCAGCACGCCCTTTGCTTGGACTTCCGCCGTATTTGCCAGATCCAACGCCCGGCAGGCGGCATCATATGTATCTTTGGCCTGGGACAGCTCCCGAAAACACGTCAGCATTTGTCCGATCTGCTTTTTCCTCTGCAGGAGGGCGGCGGACAGGGTCCGGCTGTCGGACTTTGGGTCCTTTACCCGCAGCGCCTGTACATATTGATCGTGCTCCCCTCCCAGCAACAGAAGCTCATTCTGCTCGTTGAGATCTCGGATCCCAGCGTCCACCCGGTCCCGCGCGTCGGACATCTGGTGCTCCTTCTGCCGCAAGTCCACCTCATTTCGGGAAATGCTGTGCTGGAGGTTTTCTATCTGACGCTCCCCCTCGGCCAGCTGTTCTGCAAACTGCTGGCAGGCAGCCTCTTCCTCCTCCATCCGTTTCCGCTGAGCCTCCAGATCGTCTTCGCCCAGGGCCGCATACTGGGCCTTAGCCTTTCGGAACCGGGACTCCGCATCTTCCTGCTTCTGGGCTTGATCACGGAGCTCCTGCTCCAGTTTTTCCAGATCCATTTTCACATCCTGAAGCTGGTTTTGGAGCTGCAGTGTTTTGGTATGCGCTCTCAGGTAGGCCCGTCCCTTCATGCCCAGCATATACTGATTATAGCGGCTGTACTCATTACGGATGATCGCGGCATCCCGCATGGCCGCCTGAAAATCCCGCAGCGTGTCCTCCAGGGCATCCATGCGCTCCATGGTGCTGACCATGGCGGAGAGATCCTCATCTGTCAACACCTGAAGCGATTCGTTCAAAATTTTCTTCACTTCAGAGGGGCGGAAAGCCTCTTTGGACAGCTTTGGCGTGCGCACCTTGATGAGAAGCTGAATCAGCTGTTCATATTGGCGGATATCCCGGAACTGAAACACCCGGTCATTGACCAGCTGCTTATAGGTACCGGGTGCTTCTGCCCAGTTGTTTTCATCGCCAATCAGATTGCGGAGCTTCTGCTTGCTCAGAGGAAGCATCTGACCCCCGATTTTTTCGTAGAGCGAGATGCCGCCTGTCCCAATGCGGCGCCCATCACACAGGCAGAATCCCCAGAAATCGATCCCTTTCCCCTTCTGCGCCCGCATCCCAACGCCGATGGTGAGATATTCTTCTGTATCGGCTTTTTTGAACTCCAAATAGAGGTAGCCGGTGGATTCTTCCCGCTCCCCGTCTCCCAGGAGATAGAACTCCATCTTACGGTCTCTGGAGCCAAAGGGATCCAGGCGTTCCGGGCTTTTATTGCCATCCAGGAGAAATGGTATAAAGCTCTGGGTTGTGATGGATTTTCCGGAGGCGTTATCACCGCGCAGCAGGATATGTCCATCCTTGATTTGGAATTCCTCATGGTCATAAAGCCAGAAATTCACAAACCCCAGTTTATTCATCTTCCAGCGGTTCATCCCCAGCCTCCTCTCCAGGCCCGCCCTGATACCGGGCGGGATAGTGTCCTGTCCATTTTCCCACAGCGGGGCAGAGCACAACGCCTTCGGCCCGCTCCTCCAAAAGCATCCAGCCCGCCATGTAGGCGGTCAGCTCCTGGACCAGCTTTTCCAGCGGAAGCTCCCGCAGGCGGCGGCCCCACCCATCTCCATACTTCCCACGGCATTGGACCAGTTCGTGCTGAAATTCCCGCCGGGTCAGGAAAACGGTATCATCTTCCCCGCGGGGATAGACGCCCGCCGTGATCTGATCCCGCAGCTGCGCGCACAACAGCAGCGCTGCGTCCGGGATGGCCGCATCACGCGGATGGACCGGTCCAAAGCGGTTTTCCTCATCCAGCACAAAAAACGCGCCGTTTTTGTGGATCTGAAGTTCTCCGCCCAGTGCTTCTCCCAGATACCGGTTCAGCCATGAGCGCTGGTTTTTCACATAGTCGTAATCGCTGTGGTTTTGTTCAGACCAATAGAGCGCCGGCGCCAGCGTCAGCTGCCGGTATACCCGCTGGATCCGTTGACGTCCGCGTTCCGCTTCCTCTCCCTCCCACGAGAAGGCCTCGAAATCCTCAATGGATCTGCACTTCATGATATCACGGCCAAAATGGACGGGGAAGTGGCGGGATAGTCCCGTATTCTCATAAAGGACCTCCTGTGTCTGATCGTTTCCAAATCCCTCGCTTACGCCATCATAGGCCAAAAGCATCCCGGTCCGCTGTGCGTACTGGAGAACCCGCACCAGGGCTTTTCTATGGGGAAACCGGGTCCAATCCACCGGCTGCACCTCCGCGAGGATCGCTTCCAAAGCTTCGGTCAAAGAGGAGAGCAGGAACTGCTCCCCATCATCCAGATCGGACAAGAAAAGCAGCATACCGCACAGCAGGCAATAATCCAGCTTTTCCTGGAATTCCTGTATCCCCATCCAGACCATTGCCTTCGGCGGCACCTTTTCCAGTTTTATCACCGATTCATTGACGATCAGATTCCAGCCCAGCTGTTCGTTCACAAGGCGGCGGTAATTGGGCAGCGCCCGCTTGACGGAAAAATACAATCCCTTGTGATCCGCGCGCGTCACCCAGAACCGGTCCAGCAAATACCGAAACTCATACATATCCATTTCCCTCAAACACCAGCGTACAGTCCGGCATGGTCAGTGTGCCATCCGTACAGATCAGGTCACATGTGCCCTTCCCCCGCTTTTGCAGCGAAAAACGCTGTCCGTACTGCGTGTGCCCGCAACCATCCGGGGCGAGATTCGCCATGGCCACCCACGAGAGAAATACCGTCCGCACTTCAGGCGGGACAGGATCGGACAGGGCGGAAAAGTCCAGCCTTCCATCCCGAATATACCCCATGACCTTCTCCTGGAGCCGGCGCTCTTCTTCCAGGATCTTCTGCCGCTGCGCCGCTTTTTCCGCGCTTTTATCTGCGAATCCGCTGCGGTCCATGCGGGGCTTATAGGTCCGCACTCTTGGCTGCAGGGCGTAGTCCATGGGCGGTTCTTCATAGGTGCTCAAGTCGATGCGCTCTGTCTCACGCTCTGCGTTTACGGTAAAGTGCCTGCACTGCTGGGCACCGAATACCAGGGCCGAGAGCCTATGCGCGTCCTCGATGGACGCGGCACTCGCAAACAGCGTCATCAGATGGCGCAATTCCGCTTTGTTGCTAACGCCCATGTTCTGCATTTGGACTAGGATCGCCGCGTTTTGAACCACTCTGCGGATCACTTCATTCGTGACATCCATGACCTGTCTGGCTGTTGAATCTTTTCCGGTGAACCAGCCCATCAACGACTGCCATACGCCCTGCTCCTTCTGCCAGAGTTCTTCCTGCCAGAGAGGGGTCTGCTCAGAGTGCGGGCGTGGAATCTCCAACGCGCTTTGATGGACGAGCGCGAGAATACGGTTGACCTGTTCCCCTGTAAACGATTCCAGCAGCGCGCCGATCTGTGCCGCGCTGCTCTGAAGGTCCTGAATAAAATCCTCCAGGTAGTGGATCAGATGCTGCTTATAGGCAATGAACTCCGCCGATTTCATCTGTTTTTCCACGTTAGGACCGTAAAATTCCCGCAGGTAATCCTGATGATTCTGGCGAAGACGGCGGAAATCCTCCTGCAGCTCCTGCCACCATTCCCCGACCTCTTTCAGGGACATCCCTTCCAGATGTTCAGCCGTATGCAGAGCCGCCTGGAGACGGCGGAACGCGCTGGAGGAAAGTCCTGTCGTCCGCGTATACAGGTTTTCCAGCGTGATTGTCATACGCTCCACTTCCAACGCGGCCTCCGTCATCATGTACTGAAACTGTCGGTTTTTAAAATCCGTGATCGTGTATGCCTTGTGGGGGTCCTGAATCGGCGTCAGGTTTTTCCATTTTGCCAGCTGATCCAGGTCTGATATGAGCTGCTCCGCAGTATATTCGACGAAAAGAGGATCTTTGTGCAACAGGGTCAAAATGGTGTCCTTATCCAGCTGATAGTGCATTTTTTGATATTCCAGGTAAAATGTACGCATGATGGCCCGGTAGGAAATGTAGCTCTCCGCGGACAAATATCTTGTCTGCGGGATGCTCTCCAGCAAATCTGCCTGCAATGCCATCCGCATTCCTCCCATCGTGATACTCGTCATATGAAACGACGCTTTTAAAAAATGTTAAATATAGTATATATGACTCGCCTGTATTTCGCAATCGTGATCGCTCCTGAATGGTATCTCATATGACGAAAACCCGCAGCAACACGGCGATGTCTAACCAACAGCTGCGGCCGCCTTATCAAAACGTTTTCCCCTTAACCTGCACTTAATTTTAAGGGAAAGGCTTAAAGGCTGAGGGAATTATTTTAACCTGTAATAGCAAGTGTTCTTTCCGGCGCCCTCCCGTTTCAGTTCGCCGGAAGCCACTAATTTCCGCAGCGCCCCTTCGATGGAGCTGATACTGAGCGAAGGGCAAAGCTCACGGATGTCCTGCTTTGTAAACCGGCCGATTTTCTCCATGGTGGCCCGGCGCACGGTCTCCATGGCAGGGAGTTTGGTCTCCACCAGAGCAAAGCGATCTTCAAAGTCCTTGTAGGTGGAAAGAATGGTCCCCAGCAGATACTTGATGAACGGGACCACATCTTCAGTACCTTCATGCCATCCAATCTGCGCCTGGCCCAGGACATCATAATAGAGATCCTTATTTTTTGCGATCTTGGCCTCCAGCGAGATATACTTGCCCACATAAAACCCACTGCGGTAGAGCAGCAATGTGGTCAGCAGCCGGCTCATTCTGCCGTTTCCATCATTGAAGGGGTGAATGCAGAGAAAGTCGTGGATGAACACAGGAATGACGATCAGTGGCTCCACTTCCATGTTCCCAATGACCCGGTTGTACTCCTCGCAAATTCTGTCCAGAGCCTCCGGCGTTTCATAGGGAGCCAGTGGCGTAAATAAGGTCTCCACATGGCCGTCGGGATAGGTGGCGCTGATGTAATTCTGCACGCTTTTGGTCCTGCCCGCCATGGGATTGTTCATGTGGCTGTAGAGGATCTTGTGGAGCTGCAGGATGTAGTTCTGGGTGATGGGGATGGCGTCGAAGTTCTCGTGAATGAGGTTCAGCACATCCCGATAACCTGCGATCTCCTGCTCGTCCCGGTTTCTCGGCGCTGTTTTCTCCTCTACAAGCTGCCGGATACGGGTGTTTGTGGTCACGATGCCCTCAATGGCATTGGATGCCTCGGTGCTCTGCACCTTTGCGATCTCTACCAGTTTCTCCAATTCCTCTGGCCGCTGTTTCAGATACAGTTCCTGCTTTCCGGCTTCTTTATAGATCGCCGCAACCAGGCCCAAAATCTCTGAGTCCCACTTCTGTTCCCGGATCGCAGAGTAGTTGAATGCACGCATACCCTTATCCCCCTCTTCATTTCCTTAAATTTTACCATAGAATAAGGGAAAGTTCAACTCCAGGAGAAAACTTTCCCTTATCAGTATATCAGTTTTAAGGGATACTATACGTCTGTAAGGGAAATCAATCCTGTTTCCCCCATAGGTCTGCTGCTGTAACGCTTTTCATGCCCCACAGCCTTTTGAACTCAATAATCGCTCCGATTCTCCTCCGCCGCGATCTTCTGATGGAGGTCCAGCAACTCCTGCTTCATCTGTTCTCCGGTCAATTCCCCTTGGGCCCACTTCTTTGACAGGGACTTTGCATCCACAGAAACCGGTACACCCTTGATCGCGTTGATCGCATCTGCGGTTTTGACAGCCACAAGCCTTTTATGGAAATTCTCTCTCATTGTTTGTTCAACCCCATATCGTAATAGCAGAACGGGACCGCCAGCGTACCGGCGGTCCCGTGTCTTTTCATCCAAGGATTTTCATTTGTAGTAAAATTGTTGTAACTGTAGTAAACCTGATTTCTCACAAACCCAGGTTTCATGCGGGTTTGCGGGCTGTCCGTCAGTCTAATGGCTTCATCGTGGGGAACAAAATGACCTCCCGGATGCTGTCCGAGTTGGTCAGCATCATCACGCACCGGTCGATGCCGATGCCCAGGCCGCCCGTGGGGGGCAGGCCGTACTCCAGGGCGGTGATGAAGTCCTCGTCCATCATGCCGGCCTCGTCGTCGCCCTTGTCCCGCAGCTCCACCTGCTTCTGGAAACGCTGGCGCTGGTCGATGGGGTCGTTGAGCTCGGAGAAGGCGTTGCCCATCTCGCTGCGGCAGATGAACAGCTCGAAGCGCTCGGTGAGACGGGGGTCCTTGGGGGACCGCTTGGCCAGGGGGGACACGTCCACCGGGTGCATGGTGATGAAGGTGGGCTGCACCAGCTTCTCCTCCACCCGCTGGTCAAAGACCTCGTACAGGGCGTTGCCCCAGGTGGGGTCGGCGGTCTCAGGCAGCTCCACGCCGATGGACTTGGCGGCGGCCACAGCCTCCTCGTCGCTGGTGATGGCCATGAAGTCCAGGCCGGTGTACTGCTTCACCGCCTCGTGCATGGGCAGGCGGGGCCAGCCGGGGGTCAGGTCGATCTGCTCCCCCTGCCACTCCAGCTGATAGGTGCCCAGCAGCTTCTGGGCGGCGGAGGTCAGCAAGTCCTCAAACAGGTCCATCATGTCGTTGAAGTCGGCGTATGCCTCGTACAGCTCCACGGTAGTGAACTCCGGGTTGTGCTTGGGGTCCATGCCCTCGTTGCGGAAAATGCGGCCGATCTCATACACCCGGTCCATGCCGCCCACGATGAGCCGCTTCAGAGGCAGCTCGGTGGCGATGCGCAGGTACATGTCAATGTCCAGGGTGTTGTGGTGGGTGATGAAGGGCCGGGCGGTGGCGCCGCCGGAGATGGTGTTCAGAACGGGGGTCTCCACCTCCATGTAGCCCCGGCCGTCCAGGAAGTCGCGCACGTGCTTGACAAACTGGGAGCGGAGCACGAAGGTGCGCTTCACCTCCGGGTTGACGATCAGGTCCACGTACCGCTGGCGGTAGCGCAGCTCAGTGTTGGTCAGGCCGTGGAACTTCTCGGGCAGGGGCAGCAGGGACTTGCTCAGCAGGGTGACGGTCTCCACCCGCACGGACATCTCGCCCCGCTGGGTGCGGAAGACCACGCCCTTCACGCCCACGATGTCGCCGATGTCGAACTTCTTGAAGCGGTTGTACTCCGCCTCGTCCATCTCATCCTTCCGGGCGTAGAGCTGGATGCGGCCCGACTTGTCCTGCAAATCACAGAAGGACACCTTGCCCATGCCCCGCTTGGACATGAGGCGGCCGGCGATGGACACCTCAGAGCCCTCCAGGGCGTCAAAATTCGCCTTGATGTTGGCGCTGTCGTTGTTTACCTCATACTTGGTGATCTGGAAGGGATCGTTTCCGCTCTCCTGGAGCTCACGCAGCTTGTCCCGGCGGACCTTGGTCAGCTGGGACAGGTTCTCCTCCTGGGGGGCGGCGCTGTTCTTCTTCTCGTTTTCGGCCAAAGAGACCACTCCTATCTTCTGTTTCCGGCTCTGGGCCGGTCTGGCTCAAATTGGGGGGCGGCTCAGCGCTCCACCTTTAAAATCTTGTACTCCACGGGACCGGCGGGGGCGTCCACCACCACGTCGTCCCCGGCGTTTTTGCCCAGCAGGGCCCGGCCGAAGGGGGAGTCCTCGGAGATGACGCCGTTCATGGGGTCGGCCTCCTGGGAGCCCACGATCTTATAGGTCTCCTCCTCATTGAACTCCTTGTCCAGCACGGTGACGGTGGAGCCCAGGCGGATGGAGGAGCCGCCGTCGTCCTCATTCTCCTCAATGACCACATAGTTGGACAGGATGTTCTCCACCTCCGCGATGCGGGAGTAGAGCTTGCCCTGCTCGGTCTTGGCCTCGTCGTACTCGCTGTTCTCGCTCAGGTCGCCGAAGGAGCGGGCCTCCTTGATCTGATCGGCCACCTCTTTCTCACGGAC
>OOBN01001115.1_pt1 | contig 20953 bp, 16 predicted proteins | sample 1671091 | NCBI WGS metagenome assembly OOBN01 (sample SAMN06348121, study PRJEB24527) | human gut metagenome | biome: human gut; feature: ankylosing spondylitis patient; material: feces | host: Homo sapiens | place: China | collected 2015-10 | reverse complement strand
CGTGGGGGTGAAACGCACACCCTCGCCGTCGATGGTGAGCGCACGGCCGTTGGCGTAGAGGTCCGGCGCGGCGGCCGGGTCGGCCGTCTGGACGAAGTTGCCCAGAGAGTTTGCCAGCACCAGAGGCGAGAGATAGACGCGTCCCATACCGTCGGCCTCGGCCGAAGCCTCCGACGTGCGGCCCGCGCAGAAGCCCATCGACGATGCCGCACGCTCGGTCGAGTCCGAGGTGTAGCGGCCGCTCATGTAGAGGCGCTGCAGCAGCGGCCCCTCCATGAAGCTGCCCGCGGCTTCGTATCCCCCCGCCGCGAAGAGCGCCCGCATCAGCGCCCCCACACTCAGGAAGGGGTGGTAGTCCCCGACCGAACCGATACGCTGCGGCGAATAGATGCTCGTCGAGCTGTACGAGGCGTCGTAGCTGTCGCGGTGCACGGGCAGGAACTTCACGGGCGACGAGTCGTCCCAGCTCGCAATCACCGTATCGCCGTCCAGCACGGCATCATAGTCGAGGGCTATGGCGTCGAAGTCGGTGCGTGCGGCCGTCTCGGCCCACGAGGCGGCATCCCCCGCCACGCGCACGACGTAGGTCACGCGCCCTGCGCCGTCACAGACCGCCCCCTCCTCCGCATCGAGCGGGCCGTCGGTGTCGGGCAGCGCCGCCGCCTCCACCGCCTCCAGCACGGCCGACCCCGAGAGCAGCACCGTGCCGTCGACCTCCACCTCGGCCTCATGGCGGCGGTCGTTGAAGCTCCCGCCGAAGATATCGGCCGCGCGTCCCATCACGGCATCGTTACACGGCGACGAGGGCAGGCGGAAGCTCATCGCACGCCCCGTACGCCCCGCCGAGGGGTCGGCCAGCGCCGCCAGATCGTACATCTTGCCGAAGTGCGGGAGTGACTCCTGTGCGGGCAGGTCGCACTCCACACCGTCTATACGCAGCCGTATCATAGGCGCGCCTCCTTTCTGCGCTCGCGCAGCGTCACCGCTATCGACCCCAGAGCGCCGCTGTCGGCCGTCATAAGCGTATCGGTCAGGATATCCACCTCGCGGCTCTCATCCCCCTGAAGGAGCCATACGCGCGGCGAAACGATGATCTCGGCCAGCGCCGCAAGCTGCGCCCGCGGCTCGTATGCCGAGACTACGCGCAGCGTCGCGTCCCGCTCCACGGCCACCGTCTGCCGCCCCCCGGCCGTCATCACACGTCGGCGTGAGGCCATGACCGTCATGCGGCTGCTCACGGGGAAGGTGTAGAGTTCGGGCGCATGCTGGGCGTCGAGCCACGCCACACGCCGCGCCGTCGCCGTATTCTCCACCACGGTGTACTCTATCGTCGAGACCGCCGCGCCGTCGATCTTCACCGTCACGGTGAGCCGCTCCGGAATCTCGGCGAAGCCCTGCGGCGTCACGGCCACACACCGCTGCCCGCCCGAGGGCGGCGTCAGCGTAAGGTAGGAGTAGTTGTCACCGTACGCCTCGACCAACACCTCGGCCACGGCATCCGGCATCGAGAAGAACGACACCAGATCGTACTCCCCGGCCGCTATCATGCGCTGCTCGCTCTGCGCCTCGAGCAGCGTGTACAACGCCCCGAGGTCGACCTTCGCGGCGATGAAGTTGCGCACGGGCGCCGCCGTGCCGTTGGCCGTGACGGCCACCTTGATCTGCGCCCCCGTATCCACGACGGCACAACGCTCGACCCCCTCCGGAAGCCGGTAACGCACTGCGCTGCGCAGCACGGGCGCTATGTCTACCGTGCCGCCCGCGGATTCGTACAGGTACTTCGTGCCCAGACGCTCGCCGCTCTCGGCGTCGCTCACCACGATCTCGATGTCGCCCACTGCGCCCTCGCCGTCAACCGTATAGGGCAGGGCGTCGTAAAACGAGGTGTAGGCTTCGGGTATGGATGTGAATTTCATCTCTTGTGTCGGTTTGATTTGTTGTTTACTCTGTTTTTTCTGTTTTTTCCGGGAAGGGAGGCCCGGCCGTTATTCCTGAATGAAAAATCATCAGCCGAAGATTTCGGGCACACCCCCCCCCCGCCACTCATAAGTTTCGGGTGCACCGCCCCCGTCGGCAGAGAGTCACGGGACGCGGGACGTACAGAAGATACGGGGCTGATCAGAAGAATGTGATGACATCGGCCGTTGCCGTCACCGCCACCTCGCCGTGGTTTGTGAGGGTGCGTGTCTGCGGCCGCACCGTGAGCTTCTCCACGGCCACAACAACATCGGCCTTCGACAGCGCTGTGAACAACTCCACAACATCCCCCTCAAGGCGTGCGTACGCCGCCTCCCGCTCCACGGCCGACATCTTCGCCCCCGCCTCCATGGCGTAGAGCGTCACGGCATAGGTCATGCGTCCGTGGCGCAGCCCCTCCATCGAGTCGAACTGCGGCGGCGCCAGCCACATCACGGGATAGGAGGTTATGGTCTGCGACATGTAACGTTCGTCGGCCGTGTGGAAGCCGTAGCCCGCGGCCGCGGCCAACTGCCCGATGGCATCTGTAAGATTCGTATGGTTCATATAAGGTCGATTTATGTTGATAATTCTGTCGATATGATGTCGATATTATATCTATTCAGTGTCGATAAACTTCAATAACTTTTTCATTACGCGGCACAACTTGTTATCAATTACATCCGTACGGCATGGATCACGGCTGTTGAAAACATCCCGGCGGCCGCTGTCGATATCCTGCGCCACACGGCCCGCACACTCATTTCGGCAACACGGTCCATATCCTTGCGGTCAAATTATTTGACCGGCGGCCGCCGCGCCCTCACACTTCAACCTTTTCCCTACGCAACAGCAACATACACGCGATTCCAACCCCGACGCGGCAGCCCGATCAAATCTCTTTTATGGTTTGGACACGACAAATATAATATGTCAGGATGCGTTTGTCAAGTAATTTAACAATAAAAATCAAATTATTTGATATTTTATTTTATAATGCTTTGTATTTTAGGGTATTGAGAAAGTTAATTTTTTGGACGCATCGGATATCCTCACTAACGGCCGCTGAATTATCCCCTTCGCCCCGACGGGAGGAGAGAAAATATGAATCATAAGGATGGCGCCCCATCGAGGGGAGGGAATATGGGTTTGGAGGATGGCCACCGGCGGGAAAGACCAAACGCGGGAGATCAAACCCGACGGCCGAACGGGAGGGATAAACAGAGAGGCCAAACGGGAGAGGACAAAAAGAAAAGAGCTAAACGGGAAGAATCGAAACTGGCGGCCAAAACAGAGTGGCGGCGTGGGGGCAGGGGCTGAATCGGGAGCGGTCAAAAGGTAATAAAAGATTCCAAAAGGGACGAAAAGCGACGAAAAAGCGTTGCAGAGGTTGTTTTTGTTAAAATACCGTTAAATTTGTAGACCGCAGACGGTGCGGAGCCCCAACCCCCGCACCGCCATTGCCAACAACCTTAAAACTACACGACCGACCCATGAAACGCCTTTTAATGATCATTGCCGCGCTGGCATTCGTACAGGGGCTTGCGGCGCAGGCCCTGAGTCCCGAGGAGCTCGCCAAGCGGGCCAAGCGCAAGAACCTCACAGTCAAGGAGTGGAACACCGACTCGCAGAAGAAGACCCGCTGGCTCGACCATCTGACCGTCTACGACTCGAAGGGGCGCAAGATCGAGGAGGCCGAGTACAACAAGTTCGGGCAGATCGAGCGTGTGACGTGCGAGTACGACCCCGTGACCGACATGATCGTCAAGGAGGTTGTCTACAACGACCGCAACAAGCCGGTGCGCATACGCAAGTACGAGTACAACGACGACGGCACCAAGTGCAAGCAGTACAACTACCTTCCCGACGGCAAGCTCTACACCGTAAAGATATTCGAATACATATTCGAGGAGTGAGGCCCCGCCTGCGGCAAGGCAGCGGCATGCCCGCCACCGGCAGCCGCCCCGACCTAACCTGACCTAACCCTACCAACACAGACACTATCCCGCACAATCGGACGCGGCCCCACGACAGCCCGCATGTGCGTAACGGCGTAAGCGACATTCCGTTACGGCACATTTGGGAAGTGGTAAAATCACCGTTATCATGAACTTCGAGCAGCTCAACGACCTCGCCGTATGGCGGCGCATGCCGACACTCGACCTCGACCGCATAGCGGCCGTGCGTCTGATGAACCGTGTCGACACGAAGTACCTTGTGGACGAGCGCCGGTGCATGGAGCTGCTGGAGCTGGCGGCCGACCAATATTATGTCCAGATCATAGACGACTGCCGCGCCTGCCGCTACGCCACGCTCTATTACGACACGCCGCAGTGGGATATGTACCACATGCACCACAACCGCCGCCTCACGCGCCAGAAGATCCGCACACGCACATACATCGAGACGGGCGTGACATATCTCGAGGTTAAGAACAAGAGCAACAAGGGCCGCACCCACAAGCGGCGCATGGCCCTCGACCGCTCGCTCTTCGCGGCGGCCGCCACCGACACCGCCGCGGCCGACTTCCTGCGGCGCGAGGCCCGCTACGCCCCCGAGACGCTGAGCCCATCGCTTGCCACGCGCTTCGTGCGCGTGACGCTCGTCAACCGCGCCATGACAGAACGCCTGACCATAGACTTCGACCTGCACTTCGACAACGTCCGCGCCGCCGACGGCGGAAATAAGGATATGAACAGCTGCGGGGATACGGATATGAACAGTCGCGGTAATACGGATATGAACGGCCGCAAGGATATGAATACAATCGGCCGCGGGGATATGGATATAAACGGCCGCGGGAATAACGGTATGACAGGTATGGATAACGGTTTCCGGCCTGCCGCAGAGGCCTCGCACGGCCATACGGCCTCGCTCGGCCGCCTTGTGGTCATCGAGCTCAAGCAGGACGCCCTCGCCCCCTCGCCCATGAAACAGATACTCGCGCAGCTGCGCGTCAAGCCCTTCAAACTGAGCAAATACTGCATAGGCGAGGCGCTGACCAACCCCCTTGTGAAACATAACCGCTTCAAGGCCAAGATACGCGCCATCGGTAAGATGGCCGCACACGACAGCAACATAAACGACATGCTATGATACAACAGGATTTTCCCGACTTCGATCCCTCGATTGCCGAGGAGTTCGGATACGACATCACCCACCAGCTGAGTTTTCTGGGGGTGCCGCTCTGCGATACGCAGAACCTCATACACCTTCTGATGCGCTTCGCCTTCAACCTCATCGTGGCGTGGATCATCGTCCGCTTCTGCTACTACCGCAAGAGCCAGCGCAAGGACTACGTTCTGACCTTCATGCTCTTCAGTTCGGCCATGTTCATGCTCATCTTCCTGATGGAGAACGTCAACCTTCAGATCGGACTGATGCTGGGTCTGTTCGCCATCTTCGGCGTCATACGCTACCGCACGGAGACGGTACCCGTGCGCGAGATGACATACCTGTTCGTCATCATCGCCACGTCGGTCATAAACGGACTCGCACTCAACATATCCTACGCCGAGCTCTTCGCAGCGGACGTGCTTGTGATCGGGGTACTGTGGCTTCTGGAGAGCCACCTGCTGCTCAGGCACACCTCGGCCAAGCTGGTCATATACGAGAAGATCGACCTCATCGTTCCCGAGCGGCGCGGTGAGATGATCGCCGACCTCGAGCGGCGCCTCGGCCTCAAGATCGACAAGGTGGAGGTTGGACATGTCGACTTTCTGCGCGATGTGGCCTTCGTGAAGGTCTACTATACGCTCCCCGAAGGCGAGCAGAACACCATCGACAACATCACCAAACCCAACCAGTTCATCCAGTAACCGCAGGGACGGGGCGTGACAACTCCGCCCTCCATGATTTCAATCAGAGCCATTCGCCCAATGGCGAAACTGTCGAGTTTAGCAATTTCCACATCGGTCAACTGACATTTTCTGAGTATTCGATTCAAATATGATCAAACAGGCTACTACCATCGACGAGCAAATAAAGCTATTGAAATCCCGCGGCATGGCCGTTCCAGACGAAGATAAGGCAAAAGAGATACTGATGGATATCGGATTCTACCGATTGGGATTCTACGCCTTTCCATTCGAGAAGAGTTTCCCTAGTTTGACAAACCGCAGCCATGAATATAAGCCTGACAGCTCCTTTACCGATGTCGTTGAGCTCTACTACTTCGACTACGATTTGAGAAAAATATTGACGTACTACCTCAACCGCATAGAAATAAATCTGCGAACCTACATCACATATACGATTTCCAACCACTACAAAAAATCGCCTACATGGTTTGTGGATCCGAGCATAATGTACCCCTCGTACATAGCAGATTTCGAGCATAAAGTATACAAAACCATCCGCGAGAACCCCGTAATCAAACGTCATCACAGCCGATACAAAGATCTCTATGCTCCGGCATGGAAAACTATGGAGTTCATGACGCTGGGCAATATATGCTCGCTGTTCAACAGCCTTAAGGACAACAATCTCAAAAAACAGATCGCACGACACTACAAGTGCGGACTAGGTATCTTCCTGAATTACCTCGAGACCATACGCGTCATCCGCAACACTTGCGCCCACGGCGGTTGCATATACAACATATCGCTCGCAAAATCCATAAAAAGCAGTCCCCAAGTGCCAATTTCGGGAGACGAGCGCCATAATATACGCGGCGTAATAAGAGTCATATCGTTTATGATCGGCATTATCTCGGAGAACAGAAAAATGACCTCCATCGCGAGATTACGGCGCTACTCGATTACCCCAGAAACCGTTTTACAAATGATATCATCTCCTTATGTACGGGATTCACAGTAAAATAATATGGCAGAAAATTTGCAAACCGTCGATTTAGACATTATCTTTGTACCATCAAAGTGCCCGTATCGGCAGGTCTCGATATCTGCACTATAAAAAAGATGGCAGGAACCTCTGGCAACAGGGGTTCCGTTTTTTTGCAACAGACGTACCGAACACGACATCTATGCCGTCATCGCTTTTATGCTGTGATACGGTTTCACGAATATCAATTATTCAAATATTCCATAATGAGCCGTCGGGATTCGTCTTATGCGAAAAAGAGTTATCTTTGCAACCGCGCGTCGGGGGAGCCTCCGGCCGCGGCGGCGGCACGCCCACGCCACACGGAGTGAGGGCATGCGCCGCGCATTCACACCACTTTCACAACCGCATACGATGGAATCCGAAATACTCAAGGGTCTGAACGAGGCGCAGCGCGCCGCCGTCATCAACTACGACACACCGTCGCTCATCATCGCTGGCGCGGGTTCGGGCAAGACGCGGGTGCTCACCTCGCGCATAGCCTACATGCTGGAGCAGGGTGTCGCGCCGCAGAACATACTGGCGCTGACCTTCACCAACAAGGCGGCGGAGCAGATGCGCAGCCGCATCGAGCAGATGGTAGGCGGCAAGAGCCGCTACATACGCATGGGTACGTTCCACTCGGTCTTTTCGCGCATCCTGCGCGAGAATGCCGAGCGCATAGGCTTCACGTCGAGCTATACGATCTACGAGCCCTCGGATGCCAAGAACCTCATCAAGACGATCTGCAAGCAGATGCAGCTCGCGGACGACAAGTACAAGCCCAACCGCATACTCTCGCGCATATCCTACGCCAAGAACTGCCTTGTGACGCCCGCGGCCTACGTCGCCAACGCGGCCTACGCGGCCGAGGACCGGCAGGCGCAGATACCCCACTTCGGGGACGTATATGCCGAGTATTGCCGGCGCTGCAAGCAGAACGGGGCTATGGACTTCGACGACCTGCTGCTGCAGACCAATATCCTGCTGAGGGACTGTCCCGACGTGCTGGCGCGCTATCAGGATCTGTTCCAATATATACTGGTTGACGAGTATCAGGATACCAACTATGCGCAGTATGTGATCATACGGCGTCTGGCGCTGCGCCACTCGCGTGTCTGCGTCGTGGGCGACGATGCCCAGAGCATCTATTCGTTCCGCGGCGCCAAGATAGAGAATATCCTCTCCTTCCGCAACGACTACCCCGACGCGAAGGTCTTCAAGCTGGAGCAGAACTACCGCTCGACGCAGACGATCGTCGACGCGGCCAATTCGGTCATCGAGCACAATGCGCGGCGTATGGAGAAGCGATGTTTCTCGCAGGGGGCCAAGGGCGAGCGCATACGCATCATCCACTCCTACACCGACCGTGAGGAGGCCGACGCCATAGCCACGGCGCTGCGCGACCGCCTCCGCTCGACGGGGGACGGCTGGGAGGAGGCGGCGATACTCTACCGCACCAACAACCAGTCGCAGGCGCTGGAGACGGCGCTGCGGCGGCGCGGCATACCCTACCGCATATATAAGGGGAGCTCGTTCTACGACCACAAGGAGATCAAGGACATGCTGGCCTACATACGCCTCGTGATCAACCCGCGCGACGACGAGGCTTTCCGCCGCGTTGTGAACTACCCGGCGCGCGGCATCGGCGAGACTACCGTTTCGCGCATCGAGCAGATGGCACGCACCGAAGGGTGCTCGATGTGGGAGGCTCTCGACGCCCTTATCGCCTCGCCCGAGGCTGCGGCCGACGCCGCCACGCGCGCCATCGTGCGCAAGGCGTCGGAGTTCGTCACGCTCATACGCTCGCTGGGGGAGGCGCGCCGCGACCGCCCGCTCTACGACTTCGGTCTGGAGGTGGCGTCGCGGTCGGGCATACTGGCCCTCTACCGCGCGGAGAACACCCCCGAGGCCACGAGCGCCATCGACAACATCGAGGAGCTGTTGAACTCGATGCAGCTCTTCCGCGAGCAGTGCGAGGCCGAGATCCGCAACGGCGAACGCCCCGAGGAGGACCAGCCCACGGTCGAGGAGTGGCTCCAGAATATCATGCTGCTCACAGACATGGACCAGCAGGACGACGGCGGCGGCAAGGTCACGCTCATGACCGTACACTCGGCCAAGGGGCTCGAATACAAGTATGTATATATCGCGGGTATGGAAGAAAACCTCTTCCCGTCGCAGCGGGCGCTCGAGACGCCCGACGGCATCGAGGAGGAGCGGCGACTCTTCTACGTAGCGCTGACGCGCGCAAAGTGCGAGGCCGTGCTGTCGTTCTGCGAGATGCGTTTCAAGTGGGGCAACATGGAGTTCTCGCAGCCGAGCCGCTTCCTGTCGGAGATCGACCCGCAGTTTGTGAACAGCGACTGCGACCTGAGCCGCCGCAACCCAACATCCCCGCGCGAGGATGACGGCCGCGGCTTCGACGACTTCGACGGCTACGACCGCAGCGGCGCCGCACGCCGCACGACATACGGACAGCGCCCCTACGGCGGCGCGAGACAGGGATACGGCACCCAGCATGCCGAGCAGCGGCGTGACGGCCGCACGGCCATCGAGGAGCTGCGCCACCGCTACGACGTGCGCTACCAGCAGCAGCGCGCCGCCACCCAAACATCACCGGCAGCCGCGCAGCGCAGCGTGGGGCCCGATCCGCGCCTTGTGTCGCAGCCGCAACGGACGGAGAATCTGCGCCGCATACCCGTCACGCCGCGTAACGACGTCGCGCCGGCCTCACCGTGCGGCTACGCCGTGGGCGAGAGGGTCGAACACCCGAAGTTCGGCGCGGGCACCATCGTCCGCATCGAGAGCATCACCACCGACCACAAGATCGTTGTCGACTTCGGCTCCTACGGCGAGAAGACCCTTCTGGCCCGCTTCGCCAAGCTGCGCAAGCTCTGACACCCACCCACCATATTCCGACATACGGCCGCCACACCCGCCCCCGATAGAGGACAAGATATATCGGACAATGTGTGGCGGCCGCATATCCTTCTCCGCGACAGGGACGTGTATACCATCTTCCCTAAATAAATACACGCCGCGGCGGAAAGCGTCGCATAAGGCGTCAAAGCTGTCGCATAGCGTCCGGGCGAGGGTGTCGGGGGACGGAGTATGGGGTGCGGGTGCAACAATGACGAAAAAATTTGTTACATTTGTACGAATTTGTACCTTATATCTCCGCGCATGACCCTCAAACAACGATACGACGGCGTCATAGAGTGGTTCTCGGCCAACATGCCGTCGGCCGAGAGCGAGCTGCACTATGAGAATCCCTACCAGCTTCTGGTGGCGGTGATGCTCTCGGCGCAGTGCACCGACAAGCGCGTCAACATGACCACGCCGGCGCTCTTCGCGGCCTACCCTACGCCGCAGGCTCTGGCCGCGGCTACGGCCGAAGAGATATATCCCTACATACGCAGCATCTCCTACCCCAACAACAAGGCGCGCAACCTCGCCGCCATGGCGCGGATGCTCTGCACGGAGTTCGGGGGCGAGGTCCCGAGCGACCTCGAGGCGCTGCAGCGTCTGCCGGGTGTGGGCCGCAAGACGGCCAATGTCGTGGGGGCGGTCATCTGGCACAAGGAGGTGATGCCGGTCGATACGCATGTCTTCCGCGTCTCGGCGCGCATAGGGCTCACGCGCGGGGCCCGCACGCCCCTGCAGACCGAACTGCAGCTCGAGAAGAACATCCCGCACCACCTGCTTCCCGTGGCGCACCACTGGCTTATCCTGCACGGGCGCTACGTCTGCACGGCACGCGTACCCCATTGCGACACATGCGGCATATCGGCGTGGTGCCGCCACCATGCCGAGGCCACAAAAAAGGCCGCCGACAAGAGTACCGACAAGAATACCCCCAAAAGCCGCGTCCGGGGCGCGAAACAAAAAAAATCCGTCGAGGCCGCAGCGCCGAAACAATAAAAACATATATCTTTGAGGATTCCCGCCCTGCGGGCGGGCCGAAAAACAACCCCTAAAAACAAGATTTCAACGATTATGAAGACAACAGCATCGAAACTTACGGCAATGCTGCGCCGCACGGCCGCCGCTCTTGCGATGACGGCGACGGCGGCAGCCGCACTCGTGCTTCCGAGCTCGTGCAAGGAGGACAAGAAGACCGACCAAGAGAAGAAGTATGTCGAGGGCGTCATAGTCCCCGCCAACAACGTATCCGACTGTTCGATGTCGGAGGCCAACATCACCGTCACCTTCGAGACGGCGGATGCCTACACGCTCGAGGCCGACAAAACGGATATGATCACCATAGCCGCCGGGCAGGAGAAGGGCGACGCGGCGGGCAAGCACTCGGTGCGCGTGACCATCTCGCGCAACGACACCTCGGATGAGCGCACGGGACAGATATTCATCACCGTCAAGGGCTACAACCGCACACTGCTCTATCAGTTCGTGCAGTCGGCGGACGCGGAGGATGCCGTGGTGACGTGGATCGACCAGCGCCTGTCGAAGGAGTACTACTGGCTTGACGAGTACAACGAGAAACGCTCGTCGTTCGACTTCTCGCTCACCTACGACAAGTTCCTCTCGTCGTCGCTTCTGCAGCTGACGACCAACGGGATGGACGGCGGCCGCTACAGCGACGGCTCGCGCTACATCTACTCCTACATCATACGTACGGGCGCTGCGGGCACATCATCCGCGACGCGTACGGCACCCAAGGTGACGGGTCTGGGACTCTACCTGACCAATACCGTCTGGTCGCTCGACGCCCAGCGTGTAGGTTTTGCCGTCGAGCACGTCTACCCGGGCTCTCCGGCCGAGGCCGCAGGCATACAGCGCGGCGACATCATCTCGCAGGTAAACGGTGCCGACATCACCAGCAGCAACATGCAGGAGCTGTGGTCGAACCTCAACTACAACGCCTACACTCAGGTGTCGCTGCACAAGATCAACTGGTGGGCCACGGACCTCAACGACGAGAACTCGCAGATGGACGTCACGCTCACGGCCGCAGCCTACAACGAGAATCCCGTGGCCTATCACGGTGTGCTTGAGATGCCCGAGAGCATAGCCGACAAACCCAACAAGATCGGATACCTCTCATACCTGAGCTTCGACGCCGACTACGACGCCGACCTCGAAACGGCCATGGCCGACCTGAAAGCCGCAGGTGTCACGGACCTGATCCTCGACCTGCGCGACAACGGCGGCGGCTCGGTCAATTCGAGCATCAAGCTGGCGAGCATGATCCTCGATGCCTCATACGCGGGTAAGGTCTACGCCGAGCTGCGCCGCAACCCCGCCAACCCCTACGGCGATGACACCTGCCTGCTGACCGAGCAGACGACCAATCTGGGCATCAGGCACCTCTACATCATCGCCACGGGCAATACGGCCTCGGCCAGCGAGCTGGTAATATCGGGACTTCGCGGCCTTGACGTTCCGGTCACGATTGTCGGTGCGCGCACCGAGGGCAAGAACTGCGGTATGGATGTCATGGTCCGCACCATCGACCGCTACGACTATGAGTTCGCGCCCATCACCTTCCTCAACTACAACGCCAAGGGCTTCAACGAATTCTCGGACGGCTTCGAACCCGATGTCGACATTGCCACCTACTTTAAGGACGACGCAAACCAGAGCCACGTCAACAACGCCAGCATGTTCCCGATGCCTCTGGCACCGTGGGGCATGGCCTCTTACGACATAGCCCTTATGGAGACGATGATGCGCATCACGGGCGGCACCTTCAAGACCGAGACAGCCGAACCGGCGCCTGCGGCTGTCACGCGCGGTCTGGCGCCCTCACGCATCACCCTGCAGCAACCCGAGCGTCCGGGCATGACCCTTACGGAGCAGGAGCGCGAGCAGATCCGCCAAGCGTCAGCACGATAACCCAAACACGACGATATGATACAACGCAGCACAATCGCCGCCACAGCCCTATGCTTGGCGGTGATCGTCGTTACGGCACCCGCCGCGGCGGCGACAGAAAAACAAGGGACGGCGACCGAACAACAAGGGACGGCGGTTCTATCTTGGAAAAACGGCCCGGCAACGGAACAGGATACCCCGTCGGCAGATTACCGCATCACACACGGGCCCTACCTTCAGGCCCTGACATACGATGGCGTGACGGTAGTCTTCACCACCTCGGAGCGGGGGTTCTCGCGTGTGGAGGTACGTCGGAGCGACGACCCGAGCGCCGTACGCACGTGCGTCACGGTCAACGACGGCCTTGTCGAGGCTTGGAACACGATGAACGCCATACGTATCGACTCGCTCGATGCCGCCACCGGGTATGAGTACCGCATCGTCTCGACGCGTATAGATAAGTTCGACCCCTACGACGTGCGTTACGGCGAGAGCGTCACAACGCCGTGGTACGCCTTCCGCACGCCCGACCCCGCGGCGCGGAGCTTCACCTTCGTTGCCATGAACGACATACACGACACGCCGCAGAAGTGCCGCCGCCTGCTCGAGACACAGCCCCTCGACGAGGCGCAGATGGTCTTCTACGTGGGCGACATGATGAACTACTTCGAGCGTGAGGACCAACCCTACGAGAGCTTCATCGATGTCTCGACCGATCTCTTCGCGCGGCACAAGCCCTTTGCCGTCGTGCGGGGCAACCACGAGACGCGCGGACGTCTGGCCCGCACCTACAGCCGATACATACACAACACGCCCGAGGGCCACTACTACGGCTTCTACACATTCGGCGACACGGCCGTTGTGATGCTCGACTGCGGCGAGGACAAGCCCGACAGCCACGAGGTCTATGCCGGCCTTGCGGCCTTCGACGCCTACCGTCTGGAGCAGGCGGCATGGCTGCGCGAGGTTCTGCGCAGCCGCGAGTTCCGGCGTGCGCGCCACCGCATCGTGCTGCTGCACATACCTCCCGTCGACGAGCGTATGGCCTCTCAGGACGAGGCCCTCGTGGGGGAGATGCTGCAATGGCACGGCAACGTGCATTGGGGAGAGATCCTGCTGCCGCTGCTCGACGGCACGCGTATCGACCTTATGGTCACGGCACACCAGCACTCGTTCCACCTTCTGGAGCCTCTGCGGGGCGTGCACGACTTCCCGATCATCATCAACGACAACCGCAGCGCCCTGACCGTACGCTGCGACGGCGAGGGCATACGTGTGCGCGCCACCGACATGGACGGCACGGTCAAGCTCGACACACTCTTCGAGTAGCCCCCGCCGCGCCGCACAACAGCCGCGCCGCCAAACAACAGAAAACGATACGGGCCGACACCTCGGATGGGTGCCGGCCCGCGCCGTATATGGGGTGTAAGGGTCAACGGTCGCCGAAACGGAAGACGTAGGGCATATAGGCATATATACCCTTTCGGCCGATCATGCTCTCGATGCGGCGGTACTCGCCGTAGAGGTCGCCCAGCTCGTTGCGGGCGGTGATCTGCTCGCGCACCTTGATGTTGAGGGTGCTGAGCATGGCCATCAGCCCTGTCATCTCGTCCGTAAGCTCGACGATCTGGTAGTTGTCTCCGAGGCCGGCCTTGTCCACGGCCACGGCCAGCGCGGCCTTGAGTCCGCCGCACGTATCGACAAGTCCTATCTGCTGGGCCTCGCCGCCCGACCATACGCGGCCGCCCGCCAGATCGAGCACCTTATCTATTGGGAGGTTGCGGCCCTCGGCCACGAGTGCCGTGAAGCGCGCATAGACACGGTCCACGCCGCGCATGATGGCCGCATACTCAGCATCGTTCAGGGGCTCCATGCCCGAGCCGACATCGGAATAACGGTTCGTGGTGACGGCGTCGTACGTAATGCCGAGCTTGTCCTTGAGCGCCTTGCCGAAGGCGGGCAGCTGGCCGTATACTCCGATCGAACCCGTGAGGGTCGTGCGGTCGGCGACGATGGCGTCGGCCGGGGCCGAGATGTAGTATCCGCCGCTGGCGGCCGTCTGTCCCATCGATATGATCACGGGCTTCTTGTCGCGCAGAAGCTCCATCTGGCGCCATATTATGTCGGCGGCGAGGGCGCTGCCGCCGGGCGAGTTCACACGTACCACAACGGCGGCAATGTCATCGTCGTCGATGGCGCGCTGCAGCGTCTGCGAGAAGTCCGTGGCGTAGATGTTGTCGTCGGAGCCGCTGCCGTCCATAACCATGCCGTCGGCATAGACTATGGCCACCTTGGGCGCCGTGATGTTCGACACGTCGGGCATGATGTTGGCGGCGTAGTCACCCAGCGATATGAACTCGGGATCGGAGATGCCGTAGTCGGCCTCCATCGTCTCCATCACCTCGTCGACATACATCGTCCCGTCGACGAAGTTGTGCTCCTCGGCCTCCTGCGGCAGCATCACCTCCAGATTGTCGGCCAGACGGTTCAGCTCCGCCTCGTCTATTCCGCGTGCCGCCGATACGGCCTCCGTCAGCACACCCCACAGATTGTCGGCCAGCACCTGCGTCTGCTCACGGTTCTCGGGCGACATGTCGGTGCGGATGAAGGGCTCGACGGCGCTCTTGTACTTGCAGGCCGTGGGTCGCAGGATCGTCATCTCGACCCCCAGCTTGTCGATCAGGCCCTTGAAGAAGAGTGTGCTCATCGAGAGGCCCGCCCACTCGAAGCTGCCTTCGGGCTCGATGTAGATGCGGTCGGCGGCCGTCGCCAGATAGTATCCCCACTGCGTGTAGATCGAGTTGTAGGCCACGACGAACTTGCCGCTCGCGGCCTTGAATTCGAGGATCGCCTGCCGCAGCTCCTCGATGGCGGCGATCTCGGCCGTGCCCATACCCGAGAGGTTGATATATATGCCGCTTATGCGGTCGTCGGCCGCGGCGGCCTCGATGGCGCGCAGCGCGTCATAGAGTGTGAGCTGCCCGCCCATGCTCATGGTCGCGAAGTTGAACTGCGACATGGGGTTGCGCGAGGGGGCGTCCACAAGGTTCTCACGCAGGTCTATGCGCAGCACGGCCTTCTCGGGCACGGCCACCACCTCCGCCTGCATGAGGCTCGAAAGGCTCGAAAAGAGCCCCAGCCAGAACAGTCCCGACAGCACGCTGCCCGCAACTACGGCCAGCAGCGAGGCAAGGAAGACCTTGCCGAACGAGAGATGTCTCTCCTTTTTTCTGATCTCTTCCATACGGTTATGTTGTTTATTACGTTAATCCTTGGACGGATGATATGTTGCAAAGATAGTGAAAGCCGAGAGCAGAGACAAATCGAGAAACGCAGTTTTTCAGATTTGTCTATGCCGAGGCGCATCCTGTCTAAGACAAAGTCAAAGATAGTGAAAGCCGAGAGCAGAGACAAATATTTTCATATTCGGTTCGGCCGAGGCCATTCTGTCTAATATAGAATCAAAGTCAGAGACCAAGAACAGAGACAAATAGGAAAACAGAGTTTTCGGGATTTGGCTATGCGCCCGTCTTTCATTATCTTTGCGCCGAGGCGCAATCGGCCCGCAAAGAGAGGAATAAAACGACGTGCAATAAAACGGCGTGCGAGAGATTACACCGGAATATGCCGTAGAGGAAATATGGAAGAAGCGACGCGGGCGGGGAAATATGGTAGAGAAAATGCAGGAGAGAAGGCGCGGGAGATATAAGGAGTGAGAGATATAGTGTGAGGATAATTCGCAAGAGCAAAACACAGCAAAACACGATATTACAGAACAGACAAAGCATAAAACCGCAAAAAAATAAAATTCAAGGCATGAAAAAACTGTTATTGACATTGGCGCTCATAGGGACGGTATGTACCGTACGCGCCGATGAGGGTATGTGGCTTCTGCCCTACCTTCAGAAGATGAACATCAAGGATATGCGGGCCGAGGGATGCCGTCTCACGGCCGAGGATATCTACTCGGTGAACAACTCCTCGCTCAAGGATGCCGTCATCGTCTTCGGCGGCGGCTGCACGGGCGAGATTGTCTCGGACAAGGGACTTATCTTCACCAACCACCACTGCGGCTACGGCTCGATACAGCAGCTCTCGTCGGTGGAGAACGACTATCTGAAATATGGTTTCTGGGCCTCGTCATACGACGAGGAGCTTCCCGTACCGGGTCTTACGGTGCGTTTCGTGCGCAGCATCGAGGATGTGACGGCGCAGATTCTGGGCAACGTACCCTCGATCTCGGGCGAGCAGGAGCGCGCCAAGATCGTTGCCGAGAACATCGCGGCCCTGAAGAAGGAGCTTGAGGCCGAGAACGAGGGCATGAACATACAGATCCTGCCCTTCTTCGGCGGCAACCAGTATTTCGCCTTCGTGATGGAGGTCTTCCGCGACATACGTCTTGTGGGCACGCCCCCCTCGTCGATAGGCAAGTTCGGCGGCGACACCGACAACTGGATGTGGCCCCGCCACACGGGCGACTTCTCGGTATTCCGCGTCTATGCCGACAAGGACAACCGCCCCGCCGACTACTCGAAGGACAACCGCCCCTACGAGGCTCCGCGCCATCTGGAGATCTCGCTCGACGGCGTGCGCGAGGGTGACTTCGCCATGGTCATGGGCTTCCCGGGCTCGACCGAGCGTTACATGACCTCGTACGAGATCGACCAGACGCTCGAGGTGGACAACCCGCAGCGTATCTATATCCGCGGCCTGCGTCAGGATATCATGCGCCGCTATATGGATGCCAGCGACGAGGTGCGTATCAAGTACGCCTCGAAATATGCCGGCTCGTCGAACTACTGGAAGAACTCGATCGGCATGTCGCGCGGACTGGAGCGTCTGAACGTCAAGGCCAAGAAGCAGGCCGAGGAGGAGGCGTTCCAGAGCTGGGCCGAGAAGAACACCCTTCCCGAGGAGGGATATATCGAGGCGCTGCCCAAGATCCGCGAGGCCGTCACCAATATCACCCCGATCTGGGCATCGATGCAGTATATTCAGGAGGCCTTCCTGAGTTCCGTAGAGCTTATACGCAACGCCGCGCAGACACTCGACAAGGATCGTCTGGAGGCATTCTTCGGGGACTATGACGCGACGCTCGACCACGAGGTTGCACGCTGCATGTTCCGCATCGCGCGTGAGAACATGCGCCCGGAGGATCTGCCCTCGATCTATGCCGACGTTATCGACAAGCGTTTCGGCGGCGACACCGACGCCTATGTCGACTGGCTCTACGAGACATCGGCCTACACGTCGCTCGACAAGGCCCTGACTCTCACCGACGAGACGCGCAAGCAGGATCCGGCCTACGAGCTGGCCAAATCGGTCATCGAGCGCAACAACGCCCTGTCACAGGCGCGCCGCGAGTGGACGACACTCTACAACGAGGGTCACCGTCTCTACATTGCGGGCCTTATGCGCATGCAGCCCGACAAGGCGTGGTATCCCGATGCCAACTTCACCATACGTCTGACCTACGGGCAGGTTCTGCCCTACGATCCGGCCGATGCCGTAACGTATAAATACTACACTACGCTCGACGGCGTCATCGCCAAGGAGGATCCCGAGAACCCGACGGAGTTCACCGTGGAGGACAAGCTCAAGGAGCTCTACCGCACGCGCGACTACGGCCGCTATGCCGATGCCGACGGACATATCCGCACCTGCTTCCTTGCCAACCTCGACATCACGGGCGGCAACTCGGGCTCACCCGTACTGGACGGCCGCGGCCGCCTCATAGGCCTCGCCTTCGACGGCAACTGGGAGGCCATGTCGGGAGACATAGCCTTCGAGCCGGAGCTGCAGCGCTGCATCGCCGTCGACATACGCTACGTGCTGTTCATCATCGACAAGTATGCGGGCTGCAGCCACATAATCGACGAGCTGGACATCGTTCAGGGCAAGGCCCCGAAGGCCCGCCGCAAGTAACGACGCCGCAACACATAACAAAGGCCGCAGGCAACCCCGCGGCTGACACATAAAAAAAGGATTCGCTCCCGCACGGGGCGAATCCTTTTTCCGTATTATAATCTCACACTACCGCAGCAAGAGCCAGTCGAGCAGAGCCTGCTGCCACGCCTCGCGGTAGCGGAAACCTTCGCTTATGCCCCATCCGTGGCCGCCCGTGGGATATATGTGCATCGATGCCTCGATGCCCTCCTTCTTCAGGGCGTTGTAGTAACGGGTGCTGCTTATGGGGGGCACGACCGTATCGTCGTCCGAGAGCAGGAGTATGGCGGGAGGCGTTGTCGAGGTCACGCGCGTCTCGAGCGAGTATTCGGCACGCTCGGCCTCCGAAGCGTCGGCCCCGAGCAGATTGTCGAACGAACCCTTGTGGCAGAGCCACGCCTCACCCGTGATAACGGGATAGAACAACACCGAGAATGCGGGCTTGTCAGCGTCGTCGGCAAAGTTCGAGGTGTAGGCTGCAAGGTGACCTCCGGCCGAGAATCCCATAATGCCGACACGCGCGGGGTCGATCTTCAGCTCGGACGACATGCGGCGCATCGTGCGCAGCGCCTCGACCGCATCCTCAAGGGGCACCTCGCGGTGTCCGTTGGGCATGCGGTACTTCAGCACGCCGCACGTTATTCCCTTCGATGCGAGCCAGCGGGCCATGTCGACACCCTCGTAACCCATACATACGACGGCATAGCCGCCGCCCGGACATATAACCATGGCCTGCCCCGTCGCCACGGCGGGGTCGGCCTCGAAGATGTAGAGCACGGCTTCGCTCGTGCCGCCTATAATCATGGGGCTCTGCTCGACCTCGGCCGTGGTTATGCCGTTTGAGTGTGGCGCCGAGGCGTTGTCCCAAATCTTGACCGTACGGTTCTGGCCGTACTCCTGTGCCGCCAGCGGCATGGCCGCCAACGCCAGAATTGCAATAAGTATCTTCTTCATCCTTACAGAGGTTTTATGTGCGACATTGTGAAGGCGCAGGCGCCGTTCCATACAAAGTTACAAAAAAAAATCCTCCGACATGGCGCTGCGCAGCAGAATCCCTACATTTGGGGATTGACCGTTTGGGCGGAATTCACTTCCTTTGCACGGACAATGACAACGATAGGGCGCACAGCCGCCGAAACGGCACAAGACATCAACAACATATAATCGACGAAAAAAACATGAAAACCATGAAAAGAGTCATCGCATTCGCGGCCATCGCCATCGCCGCATTTGCCGCGGCCTCGTGCGGAGGCAACGCCGGCACCAAGAACACGACAGACAAACAGGCCGCGGCGGCCGTCGAGGTCGACGCTCTGCTCGCCGACGCCGCCAAGTTCACTGACAAGGAGGTCACCGTCGAAGGCATCTGCACCCACATCTGCCAGCACGGCGGCAAAAAGATCTTCCTCATGGGCACCGACGACACGCAGGTTATCCGTATCGAGGCGGGCGAGGCCATCGGAGCCTTCGACGCAGGCTGCGTGAACAACGTCGTGCGGGCCACGGGCCGCCTCGTGGAGGACCGCATCGACGAGGCCTATCTTGCCGAGTGGGAGCGCAGCATAGCCGACGCCGCAGCCCAGCAGCACGGCACGGACGAGGGCGGCTGCACAACCGAGAAACAGGCGCGCGGCGAGTCGCAAACGGCCTCAACGGCACAGCGCATAGCCGACTTCCGCGCCCGCATAGCCGACCGCAAGGCGCGCGAGGGTAAGGAATACCTCTCGTTCTACCATATCGAGGGCGACACGTACGAGATACTGAAGTAGGCGCCGCCATGGAAACCGGCCGATTCATGCAGCGGGTGCGCAAATGGAGCAGGAGCCTGCACCGCGACCTGTCGTATTTCTTCACGGGCGTGCTCGTGGTATACGCCGTATCGGGCTTCATGCTCAATCACAAAAAGGATTTCAACTCCGACTACTCCATCGTGCGCGAGGAGCGGAAGCTCGCTACGCCCCTGCCGCAGGGGCGCGACGCTTGGAACCGCGAGCGCGTGGCCGAGGCGATAGCGCCCTACGGCGGCGCGGATGCCTACCTCAAGCACTACTTCCCCGAGGAGGGTACGCTCAAGGTCTTCATCCGCGGCGGCAGCACATTCACGCTTGACCTCACGACGGGGAACGGCCTCTTCGAGTCGGTGCGCAAGCGCACCGTATTGAGCGCCTTCAACCGCCTGCACTACAACCCCTCGCGGTGGTGGACCATCTTTTCGGACATCTTCCTCGCGGGGCTTCTGGTGATTGTGGCGACGGGCCTCGTCATGGTGCGCGGGCGAAACGGTCTCGCGGGCCGCGGCGGCGCGGAGCTCGCCGCAGGCATCCTCGTGCCGCTGCTCTTCATCTTCCTCACATAGCCGCGGCGCACGGACATGAAACGGCGGGCGGGACCTTAT
>OOBN01001101.1_pt1 | contig 21060 bp, 18 predicted proteins | sample 1671091 | NCBI WGS metagenome assembly OOBN01 (sample SAMN06348121, study PRJEB24527) | human gut metagenome | biome: human gut; feature: ankylosing spondylitis patient; material: feces | host: Homo sapiens | place: China | collected 2015-10 | reverse complement strand
ACTTTGCACGTGCGTGCAAAGTTGCTGTACGGGGGTCGGCGTGAGAGGGTGCCTGCGTGTTTTCGGCAGACGGCTGACGGGCGCGGCGGGGTGACGCAAAGATTTGGGGGGCTGATTCCCGCGGCGCGGGTATGTCTTGGGTCGGGGTGCAAGGAGGGATTTGACCAGCTCCTCTTTTCCTGTCTCGCGCTGCGGCGCTCCCAGGATTTCCGTCACCAGTGTTCCACTGGTTCCTCTTTCCGCGCGTTCCGCTTCGCTACGCGCTGGCCGGGTGGAGGACGGCAAAGGCGGCTGAGCTTCGCTCAGCCGCCTTTGTGTTCGTATTTTTTTAGGAGGTCCTCGATGGCTTCGTCCAAGAGACGCGTTTTGGTGATGCGCGTTTTTTTGGAGAGCTCGTTGAATGGCTCTACCAGTTCGTTGGCCAGGGAGGAAACAAATCTTTTCCGATTTACCAGCTGGTGTTCGCCCAAAACCCTTCACCCTACTTTCTACTCACTACGTAGTTACTATATATGCACTATATCATTTGGCGTTTTGCTTGACAAGTGGTGCGTAGGTGGTATACTACAAGTGCATAGGAGGTGGCTATATCTGCATCTCCGCAAGAGGGCGGAGCGGGGGGATCCGGTTTGGCGGGAGCTGGCAGCACGGGAGGAAGCGGCGTACTGCCGGGTCCGGCAGCTCTGCGGCGGGGACCGGGAGCTTTTGCAGGAGGTAGGGGACCTGTCGGACGCCTGCTGCGCCCTGGCGGAATACGCCGGAGAGTATCAGTTTTTCCTGGGCCTCCAAATGGGCCTGGAGTTGGGTGCGTTGGACCTGCTGGGCGCGGAAGAGGAGGAAACCCTCTCCCATGCCCGGGCGCTTTCCTGCTCGTGACCTCAACAGATATCCGATCACCGTCCTGCCAGCGCGGGGAAATGGGCGGATGAGAGCATCTGCCCCTACGGTTATGGAAGGTCAGGCGCTTCCGCGACCGCTAGGGTAGCGCGTAGCGAAGCGGAACGCGCGGAAGGAGGAACCAGTGGAACACTGATGACGGAAATCCCCGGAGCGCCGTAGCGCGAGACAGGAAAAGCGAAGCAGTTCAAATGCGTCCTTGCATCCCGGCAACTTCCGCACCATCCGCCACGGGACGGCAGTCGAGGGAATTGCAGAAGGGCCTAGCGTGCCCGAAGGCAAGGCCAAATCGGAGCAGGCACCGATTCGCCGCCCCCCTTCAGCGCGGAGGGCCACTGCACCAGAGCGCATCCAGGCGCCTTTCTCTTTGGACCGTGCACGGCCCGTTTCTCTTTTGGCAAGACCGATAAGGGGTCCCGCCGCGCCCCGCACGGTGGGGAGAGGAGGAGCGCCCAAGCCCACGGAGTGGGTGCGGAAGTGCCCTTGGGGTGCAAGGGAGCGGGCGCAGTTTTCGCCGTACACGGAAACGGGGCTGAGCGGACTTTGCGACGACGACATGGGGGTGCATCCCGCTGGACAAGCCCTCCCTGGCCGGGGCGGCCCATTCACGCTCCGCGAATGCTTACGGATCCTCCCGCCACAGCGGCATGGACATGCACCGGGGTCCGCCCCGCCCGCGGGAGAGTTCTGCGCTGGGAATGGTGTGGAGCCGGATGCCCGCCTCCTCCAGGGCCCGGTTGGTGACATAGTTCCGGGAGTACACCACCACCTCGCCGGGGCCGATGGCCAGGGTATTGGAGCCGTCGCTCCACTGCTCCCGGGCGGCGTCGATCTCGCTGCCCTGGCCGCAGGGGATCAGTGTCACCTTATCCAGCTCCAGGTGCTCCTTCAGGATGTCCTCCAGCCGGCCGTCCTCCTGACGGATTTTCATCTTCCGGTTTTCGTCCAGCTCCATGACGAACACCGTAATCTGCTGGAGGATGTTGGGATGGACGGTGAACTTGTCCCGGTCCACCATGGTGAACACCGTATCCAGGTGCATGAAGGACCGGCTCTTGGGAATGTCAAAGGCCAGCAGCTTGCGGAAGGTCTTGCTCTCGGAGAGCACCGTCTCCGCCAAGGCGTCGATGGAGTCCTCCTCCGTCCGCTGAGAGATGCCCACCGCCAACACCTGAGGGGACAGGATCAGGATATCGCCCCCCTCCAGGGAGGAGGTCTCGCCCCGGTCGTACCACCTGGGGGCGTTGCGGTAGTCCGGGTGGTGCTCGAAAATGAACTTGCCGAACAGGGTCTCCCGGTTTCTCGTGGCGGTGTGCATTTTGTGGATGGACACGCCGGTACCGATGGTGGCGAAGGGGTCCCGGGTAAAATAGAGGTTGGGCAGAGGGTCTACGGCGAAGGGGTAATCATCCCCGGCGGCAGAGAGATAGTCCCCCAGCCGGGCGCTGTTTGCCCGGAGCTGGGACTTGCGGACGCCCGCCATCATGGCAGACACCATCTCCTTGTCCGGCAGGGCAGAGAGGAAGTCCTCCAGGCTCTCCCGGAGCCGGTCGTCCTTGACGCCGGACTCCTCCAGGAACTGGCGGATCAAGTCGGCCCGCACGTCGGCGTCCGTGATGGACTCCGCCACCAGATCCCGCAGGTAGACCACCTCCACTCCTTGCTGCCGGAGGCAGTCGGCAAAGGCGTCGTGCTCCCGCTGGGCCTCCTTCAGATAGGGGATGTCATCAAAGAGCAGCCGCTCCAAATACTCCGGCATCAGATTTTCCAGCTCACCGCCGGGGCGGTGGAGCAGGACCTTTTTCAGCCGCCCGATCTCGGAGGTATTGTGAATTCCGGTTTCCAAAAAGCTCACTCCTTTGTTCATCGGAAAGGTACAGGGAAATCGCTCTGGTTTAGGGTCTCTGGATTTTGGCATTTCATGCGCCGTTCCGAAAAATCCGCGCAAAAAAAGAACGGACGAATCGTCCGTTCTCCCCACATGTTCTCCGCAAAGGCCGCCCGTCCCTCCTTCGGGCCGCGGCATCGGCAGTGGAAACGCAAAAACAGGAGAGAGGCTTCCGCCTCTCTCCTGCTGTTATCTGTGCTTGCCGAGATACGCCTCTTTGATCTTCTCATTGGCCAGCAGCTCCGCGCCGGTGCCGGACATGGTGATGTTCCCCGTCTCCAGCACATAGGCCAGGTCCGCGATCTTCAAGGCCATGTTGGCGTTCTGTTCGATCAGCAGTACCGTCACGCCCTGGCGGTTGATCTCCCGGATGATGGAGAAGATGTCCTGCACCACCAGCGGCGCCAGGCCCAGGGACGGCTCATCCAGCATCATCAGCTTCGGCCGTGACATCAGGGCCCGGCCCACCGCCAGCATCTGCTGTTCGCCGCCGGAGAGGGTGCCGGCGGACTGCCAGTTCCGTTCCTCCAGCCGGGGGAACAGCTCATAGACCCATTTCAGGTCCTTTTCGATCTCCGCTTTGTCCTTGCGGAGGTAGGCTCCCAGCTTCAGGTTCTCCAGCACCGTCAGGTCCGCAAACACCCGCCGCCCCTCCGGGCTCATGGCGATGCCCGCGGAGATGATCTTGTCGATGGGCTTGCCCAGCAGCTCCTCCCCGTTCCACTGGATGGAGCCGGACTCCGCCTTCACCAGGCCGGAGATGGTCCGCAGGGTGGTGGACTTGCCCGCGCCGTTGGCGCCGATCAGGGTGACGATCTTGCCGTCCGGCACCTCCAGGTCGATGCCCCGGAGAGCCTGGATGCCGCCGTAGGACACCCGCAGCTGTTGGATTTTAAGCATCTTCCGCCACCCCCAGGTACGCGTCGATGACGCGCTGATTGTTCTGGATCTCCGCCGGTGTGCCGTCGGCAATCAGCTTGCCGAAGTCCAGCACATAGATCCGGTCGGAGATGTCCATGACCAGGTCCATGTGGTGCTCGATCAGAAACACCGTCAGGCCGAACTTCGTGCGGATCTCCCCGATGAAGGCCGTCAGCTCGTCGGTCTCCTGGGGGTTCATGCCCGCAGCCGGTTCGTCCAGCAGCAGCAGCTGCGGATCCGTGGCCAGGGCCCGGGCGATCTCCAGCCGCCGCTGCTTGCCGTAGGGCAGGGAGTTCGCCTTCTCCCCGGAAACGTCGCTGAGGTTCACCTCCGCCAGCAGCTCTTCCACCCGCTGGCGCTGCCGCGCCTCCTCCTGCCGGTTCAGATGGAAGGTCGCAGTGAGGAGATTGCACGTCGCACGGCAGTGCATGGCCGTCAGCACGTTGTCGAACACCGTCTGGTCCTTCCACAGACGGATATTCTGGAAGGTCCGGGCCATGCCCATCCGGGTGATCTTGTCCGGGGTGGGGGCCAGGGCGTGGGTGTACTCCCCGGCGTGCTCGCCCTTGTAGAGCTTGCGCATCTTGCCCTGGGGGTAGTTTTCCACGATCTTCTCCCCCCGGTACCACACCGCGCCGTTGGTGGGCTGGTACACGCCGGTGATGACGTTGAAGGCCGTAGTCTTGCCCGCGCCGTTGGGGCCGATCAGGGAGACGATCTCCCCCTCGCCTACCTCCAGATTCATGTTGTTCACGGCGATGACGCCGCCGAACTGCATGGTGATATTCTCCAAACGAAGGATCTTCTCACTCATTTCGCCGCCTCCTTCTTTTTCGATTTTCCGGAGAGGCGGGCCCGCAGGCTCCGGGCCACATCAGAGAGCTCCCGGTCCCCCATGAGGCCACGGCGGAAGAACAGCACCACGATCATGATGATGATGGAGAACACCACCATCCGGAAGCCGGTCCGCAGGAAGGGCACCTTGAAGGCGCCGATATACGTCTCCGTGTCCAGGAACCGCAGCCACCACTCGCTGGCCGCCACGTACAGGAACGAGGCGATGCAGCTGCCGGAGATGGACCCGATGCCGCCGATCACCACGATCAGCAGGATCTCGTAGGTCATGGAGGTGGTGAAGGTCTTGGCTTGGGCCTGGTTGGCGAACATGGCGAACAGGCCGCCGCCCACGCCGGCGAAGAAGGAGCTGATGCAGAAGGCCATCCGCTTGTGCTTGGCCAGGTTGATGCCCATGGCCTCGGCGGCCACCTCATCCTCCCGGATGGCCTTGAAGGCCCGGCCATAGGTGGAGTTGATCAACAACACCATGATCCCGATGCACACTGCCACCAGCAGGAAGGGCACAAAGGTGGAAAGGCGCAGCACCACCTCCCCATTGGCGTTCTCGATGTTGAAGCTGGAGAAGGTGGGAAAGCTCTTCAGCGCGTTGGCGCCGTTGGTGACAGGGCCCAGCCGGTCCCACTGGAAGATGGCCCGGATGATCTCCGCAAAGCCCAGGGTGGCGATGGCCAGGTAGTCGCTCTTCAGCCGCAGCACCGGCAGGCCGATAAGCCAGGCGATCACCGCCGCCACACAGCCCGCCAGGATCAGCGCCGCCAGCACACCCAGGATCAGACCCAGGGCGCCGCCGCCGAACAGCTCCGGCAGGGAGAAATTCACCGCCGAGCCGCCGTAGAGGTAGTAGACGCTCTCCCGGTCGGCAGAGGGAATGGTCAGAATGGCGTAGGTGTAGGCGCCCAGCAGCATGAAGCCCGCCTGCCCCAGGGAGAACAGGCCCGTAAAGCCGTTCAGCAGGTTCAGGGAGGCCGCCACCAGCGCGTACACAGCTCCCTTCTTCAGCACGGTGAACAGCATACTGGTGGGCTGCATGGTGTTCTCCAGCACAATCACCAGGACCAGCAGGGCCGCCACGCAGCCCAGGGCGATCCACGCGCCCCGTTTGCTCTTTTTTTCTTGCAGCATCGTGACGCCCCCTTTACACTTTGTCGGTGGACTTCTCACCGAACAGGCCGGTGGGCTTCACCACCAGGATGATGATGAGCAGCGCGAAGGTGAACGCGTCGGAAAACACACTCCAGTTGGAGCTCTTGATCACCGTCTCGCTGAGACCGATGAGGAATGCCCCCACCACGGCCCCGGGAATGGAGCCGATGCCGCCGAACACTGCCGCCACGAAGGCCCGCAGGCCCGGCAGGGAGCCGGACAGCGGCACGATGGAGGGATAGTTGGTGAAGTACAGCGCAGACCCCACCGCCGCCAGGAAGGAACCGATGACAAAGGTGAAGCTGATGATGTTGTTGATCTTGATGCCCATCAGCTGCGCGGTCTCAAAATCCCGGGAGGCGGCCCGCATGGCCATGCCGATCTTGGTGTGGTTGATGAGCTGGGTCAGCACCACTACCAGCGCCACCACCAGGAATGGCGTAATCACCGTCACCATTTTGGTGGAGGTGCCGGCAATGGTGATCTGACTGGACAGGCCGGGCAGGCTGGGGTACATCTGCGGCAGTCCGCCGGTGATATAGGTGGCCAAATTCTGCAGCAGATAGCTGACGCCGATGGCGGAGATCATGACGCTCATCCGGGGCGCGCTGCGCAGCGGCTTGTAGGCTGCCCGTTCGATGACAAAGCCCAGCAGCACCGTCAGCAGGATCATCAGCGGCAGCGCCACGCCGATGGGCAGGCTTGCGCTGAGATAGACCATGATTAATCCCGCCGCCATGAACACGTCGCCGTGGGCGAAGTTGATCAGGCGCAGGATGCCGTAAACCATGGTGTATCCGATGGCGATCAGGGCGTACTGCCCGCCCAGCGAGATGCCGGAGAGCAGGATGGAAATTCCGTATTGCACAGGGATACCCCCTTTTCTTTCAGAGTTGGCGAGCGGGAAGGACCGTCTCCAAAAAGGCCGGGCTGCGGCCCCTTTCGAGGCGGTCCCATCTCGCGCAAGAACAAGCCGCCTGGCGGGGGATACCCCGCCAGGCTGGCCGGATGGCAGGCTTATTCCACAGTCTGGACCGTCTCCAGCGTCCAGGCGTTGTTGGCGGTGTCTGCGGTCTTGATATAGGCGGTGTCCCGGATGGCGTCGCCCTGCTCGTCAAAGGCGATGGAGCCGGACACGCCGGTGTAGGTCACGTCAGGCAGCGCGGCCTTCACGGCGGCCTTGTCGGTAGAGCCGGCGGCCTTCAGGGCCTCCAGCGCCACATAGTAGGCGTCATAGCCCATGGCAGTGACAGCGGCGATGGTATCGTTGCCGCCGTTGTTGGTCATGGCGGTGGAGTCCTCGTTCAGCCATGCCTTGATGCCGTCATCGAACTTGGGAGAGCCGCCCTCCTGGTAGAAGGTGGACACGTACAGCTGTACGTTGCTGCCCTGCGCGGCCTCCAGCACCACGTTGCTGTCCAGTGTGTCGGAGCCCAGCAGGGGGATATCCAGGCCCATGGAGGCGGCCAGACCCACGATCTGCGTGGCGTAGGCGATGGAGACGGGGCAGAAGATCACATCCACATCCTCTGCCACGGCCTTGTTCAGGTAGGTGGTGAAGTCGGAGGTGTTGGTGGGGAAGGAGTCCTTGATGACCTCACCGTCAAAGTTCTGCTCGAAGAAGGCGATCAGGCCCTGGTCGTACTCGTTGCCCAACTCACCCAGGCAGTAGGCCTTCTGTGCGCTGAACTTGTCTTTTGCGAAATTCACCAGCACCTGGGCCTGGAAGTTGTCCAGGAAGCAAATCCGGAAGTAATAGTCGTTGCCTGCGGTGATATTGGGGTTGGTGCAGGTGACGCCGATGGCGGCCAGGCCCGCCTCGTCAAACACCGGACCGCCGGCCATAGCCACGCTGGAACCGTAGGAACCCAGCACCAGGCTGACATCCTTGCTCACCAGCTCCGCCGCGGCGGTGGGCGCCTTGTCGGTAGTGGAACCGTTGTCCGCGTAGACCAGCTCCACGTTGTAGGTGGTGCCACCGATGTCCACCGTGGGGGTCTCCTTATTGGCATACTGCATACCCAGCATCTCCTGCTTGCCGCCGGGACCGGAGTCGCCGGTGGCGGGCTCGAACACACCGATGCGGACCACATTCCCCCCGCTGCTGCCGGAGTCGCCGGTGGATGTGTCGCCGCTGCCGCCGCAGGCGGCCAGACTCAGAGCCATGACCATAGCCAGAGCCAGTGCAAGAACTCTCTTCATGCTTCTTTTCCTCCTATCAATGGTTAAGGATCGCTGTTCCCTCATGTATGAAAGGCATTTTACAGGTTTTTTCCAGGCTTTGCAAGATGAATAATCCACAGAAAGTTTTCCGCTCTCTTTCAAAAAAGTTCAAGATTTTTCCGCATATTCCGGTCATTTGTCCCTCTGTTGTGGACGTTTCAAAAAAATCGCAGAGAAAAATGCGGTCATTTGTCCTCGATAGAGAGACAGGCGAATTGGTAATTTTGCCAAACTCCAGTGACTGCGTTGATGCATTTTCCCGTCACTCCAACAGTTTTGGAGGGTTGCGGCGGCTTTATTCCCCGCTTTTTGTAAAAAGGCCGCCGTCCGGTTCTCCGGACGGCGGCCTTTTCTCAGACCTCTTCTTTTTTCAGGGACAACGGCTGTTCGCCGAACACGGCCAGAAACGCCTCCCGCTCCATGGTCTCATGCTCCAGCAGATAGGACGCCACGGCCTCCAGCTTGTCGCGGTTGTCGTTCAGGATCCGTTCGCAGCGGTCATAGGCATCCGCCACCAGGCGCTGGACCTCCTGGTCGATCTGGGCGGCCACCGCCTCGGAATAGCTGCGGCCCTGGGTCATGGTGCGGCCGATGAACACCTCGTCGTGGCCGGACTCGAAGGCTACGGTGCCGATCTTGTCGCTCATGCCATAGGTGGCCACCATCTTCCGGGCGATCTGGCTGGCCCGCTGGATGTCGTTGCTGGCACCGGTGGAGATGTCTCCCAGGCACAGCTTCTCCGCCACCCGGCCGCCCAAGAGACCCACGATCTGATCCTCCATATACCGCCGGGAGAGATAAGACCGGTCCTCCTCCGGCAGGGAGATGGTCATGCCGCCCGCCTGGCCCCGGGGCACGATGGTGATCTGGGTCACCGGGTCCTGATCTGGAAGCGCATGCATCACCACAGCGTGGCCTGCCTCGTGATAGGCGGTCAGCTCACGCTCGTGCTGGGGGATCACCCGGCTTTTCTTCTCCGGTCCGGCGATGACCTTGATCTCCGCGTCCTTCAGATCCTGCATGGTGATGAACTTCTGATTTTTCCGGGCGGCCAGCAGGGCTCCCTCGTTGATGAGGTTCTCCAGGTCCGCGCCGGTGAAACCCGGAGTGCCCCGGGCCAGCTGGCCCAGGTCCACATCCTCCGCCAGGGGCTTGCCCTTGGCGTGGACCTCCAGGATCTCCTTCCGGCCCCGGATGTCGGGCAGGCCCACGTACACCTGCCGGTCGAACCGACCGGGCCGCAGCAACGCCGGGTCCAGCACATCCGCCCGGTTGGTGGCCGCCAGGACCACCACACCTTCGTTAGCGGTAAAGCCGTCCATCTCCACCAGCAGCTGGTTCAGGGTCTGCTCCCGCTCGTCATGGCCGCCGCCCAGGCCCGTGCCCCGCTGGCGGCCCACAGCGTCGATCTCGTCAATAAACACGATAGCCGGGGCGTTCTTCTTGGCCTGCTCGAACAGGTCCCGGACGCGGCTGGCGCCCACGCCCACGTACAGCTCCACGAAATCGGAGCCGGAGATGGACAGGAAGCCCACGCCGGCCTCCCCTGCCACGGCCTTGGCCAGCAGGGTCTTGCCGGTGCCGGGAGGGCCCACCAGCAGCACGCCCTTGGGAATCCGGGCCCCCAGAGACAGGTACTTCTTGGGGTCCTTCAGGAACTCCACGATCTCCCGGAGCTCCTCCTTCTCCTCATCGGCGCCGGCCACGTCGTCGAAAGTGACCTTTTTGTCCTTGTCCGTCAGCATCCGGGTCCGGGCGGAGCCGAATTTGGCCATCTTGTCCGGTCCCATGCCACCTCCCTGGGGCCGAATCACCAGGAAGTACCACATCAGCCCCAGGATCACCGCCGTCAGCAGGAAGGGCAGCAGCTCCAGCAGCCAGTTGGTGCGCACCGGCTCCGGGTAATCATAGTGCTGGATGATACCCTCCGCATACTGCTGTTGAACCAGGTCATTGAAGTCGTCATAAAACAGCTGGAAGCTGTACAGCTCATACCGCACGGTCTCGCTGCCGTTCACCGGCTCCCGCAGCTCCAGGGTCAGTGTGCCGCCGCTGTCAATGGTCAGCCCCGTCACTTTTTCCTGCAGGAACAGCTGGCGGACCTGGGAGTATTCCAGCTGGTCCACATGGTTGTCGTTCTGCCAGAGCCAGTTGACACACAGCAGGATCACGAGGGCCAGCAGTACGAAGCTCAGATTGGATAGCCGTCTTTGTTTTGTCACGAGCAGAAGCCTCCTTTCCCATTGCCTGGGACGCAATGGGAGACTGTTTTCATGTTACGATTGGGCGGAGTCCGCCCAAAACAGGGCGTATCGCCTCACTCCCCGGAGTATACCTCCGGCTTCAAAACCCCGATGTACGGCACGTTCCGGTACTGCTGGCAGTAGTCCAGCCCATACCCCACCACAAACTCGTCCGGCACCACGAACCCCGCCAGGTCGGCGGTGATGGCCTTAGTCCGGCGGGAGGGCTTGTCCAGCAGCGTCACGATGGTAATGGAAGCCGCTCCCTTGGTCATGAAGTAGTCCTTCAAAAACGCCAAGGTGTTGCCGGAGTCCAGAATGTCCTCCACGATGATCAGGTGCCGTCCGGTGATGTCCTGCTGCAGGTCGTGGGTGATCTGCACCCGGCCGGAGGACACAGTGGCGTTCTGGTAGGAGCTGACGGCGATGAACTCCACGTCGCTCTTCACCTGGCAAGCCCGGACCAGGTCCGCCATGAATACGAAAGACCCCTTCAACACGCCCAGAAACAGCGGGTTCTTGCCATGAAACTGCTCATACAGCTCCGCGCCCATTTCGGTGATGCGGGCCTTCAGCTCCTCCTCTGTCACCAGGACCTTCAGGATATCCCTTTCCATCTCGCTTTTCATATCAAATCTCTCTCCTTTGCCGCTTCGGTAATCTGAATGAACCGGCAGGGCTCCCCCTCCGGTGCTGCAAACGCCATATCCACGCCCAGCCGCCACACCGCCGCCAGGCATCCTCCCGCGTAGACGGCCGGCAGCCGGTCCCGCTCCGAGAGGGAGATCCGGCGGTCCATGCACAGCCGTTTGATGCTGCGGCCGCCCCCGTGGGTCTCCGGCAGAACCAGACGGTCTCCCGGCGCCGCAGGGCCCACCGTCAGGCCCATCCGCTCCCCCTGCCGCCAGGGCCGAAGGGCAAGTCCCTCCCCCTCCCGGTGATCCAGCAGGGTGATCCGGTAATCGCCCCAGGCGACGGGGCACTCCTGCAACAGCTGGACCTCCGTCAAAAGCTGGGGCCGGGTCTCCAGGATCAGCCACTCCCGGCAGTACCGGGCGGTGACGCCCTGGGGCAGGTCCACCCGGCTCTCCCGGCCCCAGAGGGTATCCCGGGTCAGGTGCAGGATGTCCTGCAGATGGGCGGCTGTGATATCCCTCCGCCCCACGCCCAAAAGGTCGAAGAGCCGCAGCAGCATCCGGGGTCGCACGGCGTCCGTGGCCTCTGCCAATGCCTGCCGGGATAAGGTCACCCGCCCCTCCTGCACCTCCACATGGGCAGTACGGCGGGCGGCCTCTTCCTCCAGTGATTGGTCCGCCACCCGCAGGCGGCGTCCGGCGTCGTTGATGTGCTCCACAGCTCTGGGGTTGATCTGCCTCAAGCGGGGCATGACCTCCAGCCGGAGGAAGTTTCGGGCCGCGGCGCCGGGGTCGGCGTTGGTGGTGTCCTCCACGTGGGGGATGTGGCGGGCGGCGGCGTAGGCCGCCAGCTCTTCCCTTGTCACGTCCAGCAGTGGCCGGCAAATGCCGTTTTGCTGGTAGGCCATGCCGGTAAGGCCCGCCACGCCGGTGCCCCGGATCAGGTTGAAAAGAATGGTCTCCGCGTTGTCATCGGCGTGGTGGGCTGTGTAGATTTTGATATGCTGCCCCAGCTTCTCCGCCTCTTGGCGAAGAAAATCGTACCGGAGCTTCCGGGCCGCCTCCTCCAGGGAGAGGCCCTCCCGCTCCATAAGGCCCCGGACGTCCCCGGAGCTGGAGACGAATGCGATGTCATGGGCGGCACACCAGTCCCGGACGAAGGTCTCATCCCGGTCGGCTTCCGCGCCCCGCAGCCGGTGGTTGAAGTGGGCAGCCACTACCCGGCCATCCCGCTCCCGACACCACCGGTCCAGCAGGTCCAGCAGGCACATGGAGTCCAGCCCGCCGGACACGGCACACAGGGCCGGACGCCCCCGACCGGGCAGCACCCACCGGGGACAGCGGGACAGCAGTTCCTCCATGTCCGTACCTCACCTCTCCCAAAACAGACCTCAGTCCTCGTCGTACCTCGTATCCAAGGTCGAGAACTGGGTGTATTCCGGCATCCACCGCAGCTCTACTTTGCCGGTCTCACCGTGGCGGTTTTTCGCCACAATGCACTCAGCGATGTTGTGCTTCTCCGAATCCTCATTATAATAGTCATCCCGGTACAGGAACAGCACGATGTCTGCGTCCTGCTCGATAGCGCCGGACTCCCGCAGGTCCGACAGCATGGGCCGCTTGTCGTCCCGCTTCTCACTGGCGCGGGACAGCTGGCTCAGGCAGATCACCGGCACGTTCAGCTCCTTGGCCATGATCTTCAGCATCCGGGAGATGTCGGACACCACCTGCTGGCGGTTCTCCCCCGCGTAGCCCTTGCCGCCGGCAGAGGTCATCAATTGCAGGTAGTCGATCACCACCAGGCCCAGATCATCCAGCCGGCGGCACTTGGCGTTCATGTCCGCCACGGACAGCATGGGATTGTCGTCGATCCGGATATCCACCTTATTCAGGATGGTGGCGGCCCCGGCGATCTTCTCCCAGTCGGTCTCCCGCAGGGCGCCGGTCTTGAGGCGGTTGTTCTCCACCAATGCCTCGGAGGCCAGCAAACGGGTGGCCAGCTGTTCCCGGCTCATCTCCAGGGAGAAGACGGCCACTGTCTTGTGGACGGCCTTGGCCACGTTCAGGGCCACGTTCAGCGCAAAGGAGGTCTTGCCCATGCCGGGCCGGGCGGCCAGCAGGATCAGGTCCGATTTGTTCAGGCCCGTGATCTTCTGGTCCACCGCGGACATACCCGTGGAGAGCCCCGGCAGGTGATTCTCGCTCTCGCTCATCTCTCCCAGCCGGTCCAGCACCTCCGGCAGCACCTGCCGCAGGGGCACCATGTCCTGGGCGCTCTGGCCCCGGCGGACGGCGTAAACCTTCTGCTCCGCCGCCTCCAGAATTTCGGAGGCCTCGCCCACGCCCTCCTGCACCATGGCGGTGATCTCGGCGGCGGCCTGGGCCACGCCCCGCAGCAACGCCTTGTCCCGGACGATGGCCGCGTACTCCATCACGTTGGCGCTGGTGGGGGTGATCTCCATCAGCTGGGCCAGATAGGAACGGGTGGTGTTCTCGTCGTAGGTGCCCGCCTTCTGCATCTCCTCACAGACGGTAATGCCGTCGATGGGCTTGGCATAGGTGAACATGGAGTAGATGGTCTCAAAAATCTCCCGGTTCTGCCGGAGGTAAAAATCTGACGGCCGGAGCTTGTCCATCACATCCTTGACGCAGTCCGCGTCGATGAGCATGGAGCCCAGGACGGCTTGCTCCCCCTCCAGAGAGTGGGGCATCTGCCGCAGGAGAAGGTCTTCGTTTGCCATCTTACTGTCACCTCGCTGTGAATAGGAGTCCACCTGTTTGGGTTAGGAAAGCGCGAAGGGCCATTGTACCAGAGCGCGCCAAGCGCCTTTTCTCTTCCACCGGGCGCGGCGCACTCTCTTTTTGGCACAGCCAAAAAAGAGAGCGGGGGCGCACCCCTGCGGGCGCAGGAGCCCCCGAGACTGCCGCAATGGCGGCCCATTCCTCTCCCCCAGAGCGTGCCCCCAAACAGAGGAACTCCCTTTATTTTTCCTCAAACACGGAGACGTACACCGTCCCGTTGACCTCAAACCCCAGCTTGGCCTTCACCTGATAGGATCCGAACGCCTTGATGGGCTCGTCCAGCACCAGCTTCTGCTTGGGGATGTCGATGCCGAACTGCTGCCTAAGCCCGTCGGAGATCTCCTTGGTGGTGACGGCGCCGAACAGCCGCCCGCCGTTGCCGGCCTTGGCGGTGAGCTTCACCATGCACTCCTTCAGCTTCTCGGCGGTGGCCTCCGCCTCCGCCTTCTGCCGGGCCTCCTCAGCCTTGCGGGCCTTCTCCTTCAGGTTCATGGTGTTGATGGCGTCCGCCGTGGCGGCGATGGCCAGCTTCCGGGGCAGGAGGAAGTTCCGGGCATAGCCCTCGGACACCTCCACCATCTGGCCCTTTTTTCCCTGGCCCTTCACATCCTGCTGTAAAATCACTTTCATGATAACGTCTCCTTTTAGTCGTTCTGTTTCTGAATTTGTTCCTCCAGCTGCCGGGTCCGTTTTTCCAGCGCCTCCAGCCGGTCATTCTGATGAACCAGAATGCACACCAGCACCGCCAGAACCAGGGCGATGGACGCGCCTGCCAAATACCAGCGCCGGCTGAAATCAAAGAGCTGGTATCCTCCGAAAAAGAGGAATGCCTCCACCAGCGCCAAGCAGATGCCAAATGTGGAAAGAAACCGCTTCATGGCCGCGCTCCTCCTCACTTTTCAAAATACGCGTCGATGGCCTCCAGCAGACAACTCTTCACCGTCTCCACATCTGTGTTCTCCACACGGCCGCCGGCAGTGGTGGAGTTGCCGCCGCCGCCCAGGGCCTCCAGGATCACCTGGACGTTCACCTCTCCCAGAGAACGGGCGGACATCTGCACGTTCTCCCCACTGGGGAATACCACAAAGGACGCCTTCACGCCCTTGAGGCTCAGCAGCTCGTCCGCCGCCTGGGCCGCCGTCACCCGGTCCACGCCCTCCTGGTCGATGGCCGCCACGGCGATGTCCTCCCGGTACAGCTCCGCCCGGCGGATGATGTCGTAGCGGGACACCATCTCGCTCAGATCGCTCTGGAACAACCGCTGAACGTCGGTGGTGTCGGCCCCCGCCCGGCGGAGGAAGGCCGCCGCCTCAAAAGTCCGGCCGCCGGTGCGCAGGGTGAAGTGCTTCGTGTCCAGCACGATGCCGGCCAGCAGCGCCTCCGCCTCCTCCCGCAGCAGATCGGCGGGCTCCACCAGATACTGCAAGAGCTCCGTCACCAGCTCACTGGCGGAGGAGGCATAGGGTTCGTGGAAGCTGAAGGCGGCGTTTTCGATGTAGCTGGCCGCCCGGCGGTGGTGGTCGATCACCGCCACCCGATTGCTGGACTCCAGCAGCTGGGGGCTCTCCACCATGTCGGGGCGGTTGGTGTCCACCACAATGACCAGAGCGCCCGGCCTCATTTTCAAAAATGCCTCCGCCCCGGAGGTGAACGCCCCCGCATACTCCGGCAACGCCTGGAGCTTGGCCAAAACCGCTCCGGCGGCGTTGTGCTCCAGATCAATGACCATCTGGGCCCGCTTGCCGTGCTTGCGGGCAATGCAGTAGAGCCCCGCCTCGGCGCCTACGGCGTCCATGTCCGCAAAGCTGTGGCCCATGATATAGATCTCGGACGCGTCGGCCATCAGCTCGTTCAGGGCGCTGGCCATGACCCGGGACTTCACCTTGGTGCGCTTTTCCGTGGACTTGCTGCGGCCGCCGTAGAACTGGAAGTCCACCTTTCCCCGGACCACCGCCTGGTCTCCGCCCCGGCTGAGGGCCATCTCCAGGCTGAGACGGGCGTTGCGGTACAGCTCCGCCATAGCGTCGGCATCCTTGCCAATGCCGATGGAGAGGGTAGGGCACACATCCCCCACCTTGATCTCCCGAATGGCATCCAGGATGGAGAACTTCTCCTCCACAAAGTGGTCGTAGTGGCATTCCTCAAAGATGAAGAGGTAGTGGTCCCGCTCCGTCTTCAGCAGCAGGCCGTCGGCGCAGGCGGCCCAGTTGTTCAGCTTCTCGTCGATCTGGGCCAGCACGGCGCTGCGCTGGGTATCGGCACATGCCTTCATCAGGTCCTCGTAGTTGTCTACCATCAAAATGGCCAGCACCGGCCGGGTGGCGGTGTACCGCTCCCGCAGGTCGTCGGCCTCTGTGGTATCCACCCAGTAGGTAGTGGCCACCAGGTTCTGCTCGGCCCCCCGGCCCTTGGCCCGCACCAGGCTGCCGTACACCCGGAACCGCCGACTGTTCATCACCACCCGGTCCGGGCACTCCTGCTTTCCCTCCAGCATCCACTGAACGGGGAAATCCGGTACTGCATCCTCCACCTTCATCTCGAACAGGTGCTCCCGCACGCCGGCCAGCTGCAGGAAGTTCTCATTGCTCCAGATCACCTCGCCGGTGTCCGGCCGGAACACCATGATGGGCAGCGGAGAGTTGATGAGGGTGGATTTGCTGGCGGTATCCACGCTGCCGGTGACATTATCAATGTACTGGAGGATGTTCTGCCGCCGCTTCTGGTTACGGTTGGTGAAATAGGCATACAGGCCCACGGTGCAGGCGATCTCCACCAGTCCCAGAGGCAGGCTCACCGTGGCGGTGGCCGCCGCGAAGACGATCATGCAGAGGAAGTAGAGCTTGAGATTGGGCTCCAGCAGGCGGGAGAGCTTCTTGTTGTTCATCTCGATCAGGTCTCCTTTTGAAAGGGACGCATACATACCCATATTGGAGAATAGTATAGCAGTTTTTCCCACAAGAAGCAACTGTTAAAACAGGCCCGGGCTGATCCGGCCCGAGCCTGTTTTGATGGTCCTCAGGATGCCGCCGCGGCCGTCCGGCGGCCGTTGGCGCGCAGAAGCAGCAGGTTCAGCCCCAGTGCCGCCAGGGCGAACATTGCCGCCGGCAGGCCCAGGGGGCGGAATCCCCACCCCTCCTGCACGGCGCTGCCGATGAAGGAGCCGATAGCAATGCCGAAGTTGTAGGATACCGGCTGTACGGAGGCGCACAGGCTGGAAGCGAAGGGGTAATCCTGCTCTGCCAGGGACAGCGCGTGCATCTGGGCCGGGGTGTTCAGCAGGTACATGAGCAGCCCCATGGCAAAGACCCCCGCAAGGCCCGCCCACCGGTTTCCCAGCAGCAGCGGCAGCAGGGCAAACAGCACCGCCTGGGCGGCGAAGGCCATGGGCAGGGTCCGGAGGCCGCCCCGCTCCCCCAGCCGGCCGGAGATGAGATTGCTGGCGGCGCTGCACGCTCCCATCACCAGCAGCAGCGGGCTCACCGCCCCCGCTGGAAGCCCCAGTGTCTCTGTCAGGATCGGCGAGAGATAGGTGTACACGATATAGGTGGCGGAGGCGCTGCACAGGATCATCCCCACACACAGGGAGCATCGGGGGTCCCATAGGATGGAAAAGGACTTCAGAAGCCCGCTGTCCGCCTGTGCCGGCACCGCGGGCAGGGAGCGCAGCAGCAGCGGCAGCAGCGCTGCGCCCATAGCCAGGATCACGGCGAAGGTCCACCGCCAGCCCAGGATCTGGCACACGGCAGTGCCCAGGGGCACTCCCAGCACCGCTGCCACGGAAAAGCCACCGTATACCAGCGAGATGGCCCGGGCGGTCTGCTCCGGGGCGGCGACCTCCTTGGCATAGAGCATGGCCACCGCCGTCAGCGTACCGGACACCAGCGCCGCCACTACCCGGGTGGCATACAGCACCGCCACATTAGGAGCGGCAAAGCTTGCCGCGCTGGTGAGGAGGAACACCCCCATCAGCACCGCCAGCAGCTTCCGGCGGGAGATTCCGCCGGTAGCTGCAGTGATCACAGGCGTCCCCACCGCGTAGCAGGCGGCGAACACCGATACCAGCTTTCCCACTGCCGCCAGAGAGGTGTTCAGCCCCTCCGCGATCTCCGGCAGAATGCCCACAATCACAAATTCGCAGGTCCCCAGCACAAATCCCAGGGCCGCCAGCAGCAGTACCGCCCCAGGCAGCGGCTTTTTCGTCTGTTCCATGACACGGTTCTCCTTCTGTTTGCGTACACAGCTTTTCCCAAAAACAGCTTCCCCCAGAGTCGGCCTCCGCGGGAAGCCGGCGCCGGAGAAAGTCTTTCAGCAGTTCTCCGCCGTGAGGATAGGGCTCTCCGGATAGAAACAGTCCCGCTCCGGCGTCCGGTGCTCCACCACCGCATCAAACAGCAGCGACAGGGCCTTGCGGCTCTGGTAGGTCAGGTTCTGGTCAATGATGAAGTCCAGCAGTCCCTCCCGCAGGAAGGTCCGCGTCTCCGGGCTGTTGTCGTGGGCCAGAACCCGCACCTGTCCCATCCGGCCGGCCCCGCGCAGGGCTTCCATGCACGCAGGCACGGAGCGGTTGGCCATATAGATATACTTCAGGTCCGGCTCTTCCGCCAAAGCGGCGGTCACCGCTGCCAGTGTCTCATCATAGTTGTCGTGGGTCTCTGCCACCCGGCAGTCCTCCTGCCGGAGCCCCCGCTCCGCAAGCCGCTCCAGAAAGCCGTCTGCCCGGCCCTTGTGTCCGGCGTAGCCGTGGTCGGCGTACACCAGCAGGATCCGGTCTCCGGGCCTGAGGAACTTGGCGGCGATGTCCCCGGCCACCCGGCCGGCGTGGTGGGCGTCCTCCCCCACGTAGCACAGCCGCCGGGCGCCTGCAATGTCGGAGTTGAAGGTCACCACCGGCATCCGCCGCTCCGCCAGGAGCTCCAGCTTTTGGCGCACCTGGGGGCAGTCCGCGGCGCACAGGGCGATCCCCTGGACCTCCTCCGCCAGCGTGTCCAGCAGGTGCAGGCAGTCCTCCATCCGCCCCTGGCGGTACGGGTGGATGGTGACGCTCACATTGTAGTCCTGACGGTCCTGCCGGAACTTCGCCACGCCAGCGGCCATGGCCTCGCCCACATAGCTCTCCCACGTGGGCTGGATGATAGCGAAATGCCGGGCCATGCCGCTGGTGGCCAGGGCGCTGGCCACCCGGTTTGGCTGGTAATCCAGCTCCTCCATCACCTCCAGCACCCGCCGCCGGACCTCCTCCTTCACATACGGCCGGTCGTGGAGCACCCGGTCCACCGTGCCGATGGAGACGCCCGCCCGTTCTGCGATCATCTTGATCGTTGCCCGCATGTCCCTTCACTCCCTTTCTCCGGCCCTTCCGCCGGTCATCTTGGTTTTCTTGAAAAAAATGTATACAAAACGCTTGACCTGTGCTATACTAGGGGCAGAATGGTGCGGCCTTCCGTGTCCGCCGGCGGCAGGCCGCCGGCTGTCGGAGCGCCGCGGGGCGTGCCTCTGCCTGGGCCGCGCCTTCGTTTCAGTATAACAAAGTGCGCGTCGAGAAGCAACTGCTTTTCCGCCCTTTTTTACACAGTTCCACAGTATTTCACTGGTGCGGAGCGCCGCTCCGCCTCAGTCAAATAAAACCCCATACGGTTTCAACGGAATGACGTGACCGAACCCCTGCCGGCGAAACGGGGCCGCGCAGGCTACGGGCGTCTCTTGTTTGCGTGCGCTCATTTTGCGCCATTTCCGCTGTTATGGGGGTATTTTACATATTTTTTCAAAGGAGTATCATCGATCTATGGCAGAAAAATTGAAAATCATCCCCCTGGGCGGTCTCAATGAGATCGGCAAGAACATGACCGCCTATGAGTACGGCGGCGAGATCATCGTGGTGGACTGCGGCATGGCCTTCCCCGGGGACGACATGTACGGCATCGACGTGGTCATCCCCGACGTCAGCTACCTGATCAAAAACCAGAACAAGGTCCGGGGGATTTTCATCACCCACGGACACGAGGATCACATCGGAGCGATCCCTTATCTGCTGAAGCGCATCAGCGGAGTTCCGATTTACGGTACGCCGCTGACTTTGGGACTGATTGTAATTACTTTTTGCATGAAGTTTATACTTGTCTCAGTCATTGATCTGCACCCCGGATTACGGTCATCCGCAATTTTTTGCATGTTATTTGGCGGTGTGACAGGACTTGTTGATGGCGTATTCTGGGGTGGAACCCTGAGACTTTTCATACCCTGGTACAGCAAAAGATGATTGTTAGTAGGTGTATGTATTTATGGGTTTTTATGGGGTTTCATCGGCCATCCCAAAACCCTGATTTTACGATCTATGAAATAGGCCGGTTTAATCTTCAAACGCCTTCATGGATGAAGACGATAATCGCTCCTGTAAAAAGGATCTTCTTGAGATCCTTTTTTTCTGCGCGTAATCTCTTGCTCTGAAAACGAAAAAACCACCTGGGGAGGTGGTTTGATCGAAGGTTAGGTCAGTTGGGGAACTGCTTAACCTGGTAACTGTCTTGTGCGAGACGAGTCACCTAAACTGTCCTTCCAGTGTAGCCGCACTCAGGCCCCCACTTCAAGAACTCCAGATAAATCTCTCGCACATCTCAGTTACCAATGGCTACCGCCACTGGCGATTTGTCGTGTCTTTCCGGGTTGGACTCAAGTTGATAGTTACCGGAACGGGCGTGGTAGTCGGACTGAACGGGGGGTTCGTGCATACAGTCCAGCTTGGAGCGAACTGCCTACCCGGAACTGAGTGTCAGGCGTGGAATGAGACAAACGCGGCCATAACAGCGGAATGACACCGGTAAACCGAAAGGCAGGAACAGGAGAGCGCACGAGGGAGCCACCAGGGGGAAACGCCTGGTATCTTTAAGTCCTGTCGGGTTTCGCCACCACTGATTTGAGCGTCAGATTTCGTGATGCTTGTCAGGGGGGCGGAGCCTATGGAAAAACGCCCCCGCGGGGCGTGGCCTTTTCGCCCTTGTCCTTAGCTTTCGTTATGCTTACCGTTACGTTATCTGCTCATCTTCCTCCGCTCGCCGCAGACTCATGACCGAACGGAGTGAGCGAATGAGCGAGGAAGCGGAAAACCATCAGAACGTACAGTAAGCACTTTCGCGCCGGGGCCTTCATGAACAAACAACAAAAGACAGCCGTTAACATGGCTAAATTCATCCAGAATCAGTCCCTGCTTCTTCTGGACAGGCTTAATGAGCTGGATCTGGATCATGAGGCTGATTTCTGCGAGAAACTCCATGAGGATGCGGAACGCCTTTACCGAAGCCTGTCAGCGCGCCTGAATGAGCAGCAGGACGGTGCGTAATGGCTCCGTTCTGGGTATTACCGGAGTAATACCGGCATCGCCTTAATTTTCATTGTGTTAGCGCTTAACATTATTACCCTGGTAATACCCAGAATCCCTGTATTTTTTATTTTTTAT
>OOBN01001099.1_pt1 | contig 21072 bp, 18 predicted proteins | sample 1671091 | NCBI WGS metagenome assembly OOBN01 (sample SAMN06348121, study PRJEB24527) | human gut metagenome | biome: human gut; feature: ankylosing spondylitis patient; material: feces | host: Homo sapiens | place: China | collected 2015-10 | reverse complement strand
TTTCGGGGCGGCAGGCAGCGTTGGCGGGGCTGGTGCTGGGCAGCTTGACCGCCGGGATGCCGCTGATGGGTTCCAGATAGTTGGTATAAATCTTATAGGCCGTCGCCCCGTTGCAGAACACCGCCTCGATGGGCGCTTTTGCCAGCAGCCCTGCGATGTCGTTGGGGACCACATCCCGGATGGACGCATCCGACGCCCCGGTGATGGTGCAGCGCTCCAGCGTGTCCCACAACGCCAGCCCATGGCGGAGGATGATCTGCTTTTTGGCCTCGATGTCCTCCCGCGCGGGCACGGCTTCCCCGGTCAGCGCGGCCAGCATGGGCCAGAAGCGGTTCTGCGGGTGGCCGTAATAGAACGCCATCTCGCGGCTTTTCGGGCTGGGCCAGGTGCCGAGGATAAGGGCGCGGCTGTGCGCGTTGTAGACCGGCGCAAAGCTCATTCCGCCACGCCTGCCTTTTCCATCGCGTCCCAGGCCGAGCCAAGGTCGCGGCCGGAGGGCACAGCCTTCGGGCCGTCGAACCAGAGTTCCTCGATGAGCGCGGCCAGACCGTCCTCCCGCACATCGCCGATGACGCGGTCAGCCGCAGCCTTTGCGTCGGCGGTGCCGTTGGCCATGCAGCAGCCGAGGCCCGCCGCCTTCAGCATCCCCACATCGTTGGCGGAATCGCCCGCCGCCACGGCGTCGGCCAGGGTCAGGCCCATCTTCTCGCACAGGTCCGAAAGCCCCACGCCTTTATCCATGCCGCCGCGCACGACGTCGTAGCAGCACCAGCCGTCTCGGCCGACGCCGCCCGTCTGCATGAAGTGCAGGCCCAGGTGGCCGAACTTTTCGTGGAAGCGGGACAGCTCCTGCGGCGGCATGACCACGAAGGCCGCGTGGGGCATGTCGATGAGGTGGCGGTCCTGGTCCTCACCATCCAGGCAGGTCAGGCCGCTTTTCGGCAGGGAATCGTAGAAGCTCTTCAGTGCATCGTACTCGCAGTAGGCATAATAGGCATCCCGGTAGTTGAACTGCAACGGGTAGTTGTAATCCTCGCAGAAATCCACGAGGGCGTACATTTCCTCGTTGGTCAGCGGATGTTCGGCCACGACGGTGCCGTTTTTGTCCACAACACAGGCCCCGTTGCAGGTGATGGCGTAATCGAAGCGGATGCCGCCCAGCTGCTCTTTGTTGACGACGCAGTACCCGCGCCCGGTGCTGAGCACGAACCTGCCGCCCGCCGCCTGCATCTTTTTCACAGCCCGGACCACCGCCGGGTGGGCCTTCGGCTCCCCGAAGGGGACCAGCGTGTTATCGAAATCACTTGCCAGAAGTTGATATTGCATGGTGTTCTCCCTTGCTTTTATGATATGTTCCAGTATACCACAAAAAGCCGCCCTGAGCAATTTCAGGACGGCAGATCAAATAAGAAATCCGGCTCAGCCCGCCAGCGCGACCACGAGCTGGATGCCCACGCCCACGGCAGCGCCGGAGGCCCAGGTCAGGCCGGTGATGAAGAGGTTCTGCTTCCAGGAGGGGTTCGCCCGCCAGAGCACCGCCAGGCCCACGCCTGCGCCGGTGCACAGGCCCGCCACCAGGCTGGAAAAGCGGAGAGCGCCTTCGACGTAGAGCTGGGTCATCAGAACGCTGGCCGCACAGTTGGGGATGAGGCCCACCAGCGCCGAGAACACCGGCTGGAAGAAGCCCATCTGGCCCAGAACGTCCGCGAACACGTCCTCGCCCACGCCCTCGACGATGAGGCCGAAGAGCAGGCTGAACCCGAAGATGAAGACGAAGATCTCCAGCGTATGGCGGAGCGCGGCCTGCCAGATGGGGCGTTCATGCCCCTCCTCGTCATCGTGGGTCTCGTGGCAGTCGATCTCATCGGCGCTGCCGGTGTAGCCGCCCCGCAGGGACTTGGGCAGGATGCCGCGGAGCACAAAGTCCAGCACCAGACCCACCGCAATGGCGTACAGCACCTTGATGACCATCAGCAGCACGAGCTTATCCCAGTACGCCGGCATCGAGATCAGCAGCGGCACCGCCTCGTCGCTGGTGGCGATGAACACCGCGATGAGGGTGCCCAGCGAGATGACGCGGGAGGCATAAAAGTTCGACGCAATGGCCGAAAAGCCGCACTGCGGCACACAGCCCAGCAGCGACGCCGGGATGGCCCCCCAGCGGCCGCTGCGTTCCAGCACGGCCTCGATCTTCTCGCCGTGGCGGTGCTCGACGTATTCAATGAACAGATAGGCCAAAAACAGAAAGGGCAGCATCTTGGCCGTATCGACCAGGCTCTCGCCCAAAACATCCAAAAACAGTTCCATACGGGGTTCTCCTTGCACCGGAATGGCGCTTCAGTTTTGTAAATTGCAAATTGATTGCGTTTTCGTGCAAGGGAGATTATACATGGTTTCGGCGCAAATTGCAAGAGGAATTTGCAATTTATTTGCAAATTTGTTTTATGCAAGGATTTTCCCCTCTCCGTCATTGCTTCGCGCGCTTTTTATAAAGCAAAAGCTCCCCCTTTCGGGGGAGCTGTCGAGCATGTTTGCGAGCCTGAGAGGGTTTACCCCTTCAGAGGCACAAAGCCGACGAGGTCCTTGACGACCTCGCCGCCGATGATGAGGCCGGCGACCGACGGCACAAAGGCATTGGAGCCGGGGACGGAGCGGCGGATGGTGCACTTGCGCTGAGTGCCCGGCGGGCAGATGCAGTGATTCTTGCAGCTGATGGAATCATCCTCGATGGGCGTCATGGCAGGCTCCTTGGAGTAGACGACCTTCAGGTGCTTGATCTTCCGCTTGCGGCACTCGGTGCGCATGACCTTGGCCAGCGGGCAGACGGAAGTTTTGTAGATATCCGTCACCTCAAAGCGGGTGGGGTCCATCTTGTTGCCTGCGCCCATGGCACAGATGATGGGTGTGCCCGCCTCCTTAGCCTTGACCACCAGCGCGATCTTGCCGGTGACGGTGTCGATGGCATCCACCACATAGTCGTACTGGGTGAAATCGAACTGGTCCTGCGTCTCCGGGGTGAAGAAGGTCTTGTAGGTCGTGACCTTGATGTTGGGGTCGATCTCGTGGATGCGCTGTTCCGCCACATCCACCTTATACTGCCCCACCGTCTTGCGGGTGGCCACGATCTGGCGGTTCAGGTTGGTCAGGCAGACCTTATCGTCGTCGATGAGGTCCAGCGCACCCACGCCGCTGCGGGCCAGTGCCTCAACGGTATAGCCGCCAACGCCGCCAATGCCGAACACCGCCACGCGGGAATGGTGCAGCGTTTCCATGGCTTCCTTGCCCAGCAGCAGCTGGGTGCGGGAATACTGATCTTGCATATCGATACTCTCCACTTCTCTGGTCCTGCCGCGCCTGCCCGGCGCAGCCGGTTTTCGGTTGTGCTTCATCATGCGCTCCCACCGGGGAGCGGGTCACTTTTCCACCTGCACGATGGTGCCGCCGCCCAGGACCACATCGCCCTGATACAGCACCACCGCCTGCCCCGGCGTAGGCGCGCGCTGCGGCTCGTCAAATTCCAGCCGGAACCGGTCCTCGCCCGCCGGGTAGACGGTCGCGGCCTGCTCGACCTGATGATACCGGGTGCGGGCCGTGACCCGCAGCGGGGCCGTCAGCGCCGGGATGGCGATCCAGTTGACCTCCTCGGCGTAGACGATGCGGTCGAACAGGCTCTTCTCCGGGCCGACCGTGACCGTATTGGCCTGCATATCCTTGGCGCAGACATAGACCGGTGCGCCCATGGCAAGGCCCAGACCCTTCCGCTGGCCGATGGTATACCGCACGGCCCCCTTGTGGGTGCCCACTTTGCGGCCCGCCTCGTCAAGGAAATCGCCTGCCGGGTAGCGCTTGCCGGTGAAATCTTCCATGAACTTTTCGTAGTCGCCATCCGGCACAAAGCAGATGTCCTGGCTGTCGTGCTTGCGGGCGTTGATAAAATGCTGCTGCTCCGCGATCTCACGCACCTCGCTCTTGTGCAGTGCCCCCAGCGGCAGGCGGACATGAGCCAGCTGCTCCTGCGTCAGGTTGTAAAGCACATAGCTCTGATCTTTTCCTTCGTCCAGACCCTTCTTCAGCAGCCAGCGGCCGGTGGCCTCGTCCTGCTCCACGCGGGCATAGTGGCCTGTGACCACATACTCCATCCCATGCTCCCGCGCCCAGGAGAGAAGGTGGTCGAACTTCATATACCGGTTGCAGTCGATGCAGGGGTTCGGGGTGCCGCCCGCCTCATAGACCCGGATGAATTTCTCGATGATCTTTTCCCGGAAGTCGGCGGTGAAATCCAGCACCTCATAGGGGATATCCATCGCATACGCCACCTCGGCGGCATCTTCGATGTCCTTTTCCGAGCAGCAGGTGTGAAAGCCGGACTGGCCCAGCGTCTCGTTGCGGGTGAGCCGCATCGTGATGCCGGTGCAGGCATAGCCCTTCTGCTGCATCAGCCAGGCTGCAACCGAGCTGTCTACGCCGCCGCTCATCGCAATGAGCGCACCGGGGCGGTTTGCATTCTGTGTTTCTGTCATTTTGTTCCTCATGTTATAACATACAAAAGCAGTAGTATTATACTACCGCACGTCCGTTCGCTTGTCAAGACGCAGCGACCTGCGCCGCTGCGGCCAGAAGTGCCGCTTTCTCATTGGGGAGCTGCCCGGTGAGCACCTGTTCCAGCAGAGCGTCCAGCACCCGGCGCAGCCCCGGCCCCGGCCGGATGCCTGCGTCCATCAGGTCCCGGCCATTCACGGCCAGCTGGTTGATGCGGCAGCAGGCACCGTCCGCTTCCAACTGACGGGCCAGCTCGGCTTGCACAGCAAACTCCGCCACCCGGTCCGGCGCGATTGCCCCACAGAGCGCACCCAACTGCTCTACCATGTGCAGACCATACTTTCCCAGAAGGCGCTTCGTCTGAATCCGTGTCTCTTCCAAAGGAGAGTCGGAAGTTCTTCCGAAGACCGTCCGGTGGGTGGGGCCCTGTTGCCGCAGGCAATGGGGCGGGCAATGGAATGGCCCGATTCGTGTCTGAGGAAGAAGCTCCCGACTCTCCCCCACCAGCGTCGCCACCGTACCGGTCAGGGCGTTGGAGCACTTGAGCCGCTTGAGCGCCGCTCTTGCACCGGCTTCGCCCAGCGGGCACAGCAGTGCAGCCAGCCGGACCGGGACGTGTTCCATGCCCGGCTCCAGCGCGTCGAGGATGCGTCGGCTTTCCGGAAGCTCTGCCGCATCCAGTTCCGGGAAGATGACCGCCAGTACCTCCGCTTCCAGATAAGCTCCCGGTGCCGGAGCTGCCAGCAGACGGCTCAGCTCCTCCGCGATGCGCTCTTCGGACACGCAGTCCAAATGGCGGCAGAGCACTCTGGCCGCCTGCCCGGTGGCCGGGTCGATGGCAAAGCGGAACCGGGCCGCGAACCGGTAGAGCCGCAGGATGCGCAGGGCGTCTTCCTCGAACCGGCGCTGCGGCTCCCCCACCGCCCGCACGATGCCGGCGGCAAGGTCGTTCTGCCCGCCGAACGGGTCGATGAGCCCTTCTTCGGCGTTATAGGCCATGGCGTTGATGGTGAAATCCCGCCGGGCCAGGTCTTCTTTTACGTCCGGCACAAAGGCGACATGGTCCGGGTGGCGGCCGTCGGAATACGCCCCCTCGGTGCGGAAGGTCGTGATCTCGTACAGCTCCCCGCCGTGTTTGACGGTCACGGTGCCGTGCTGCAATCCCGTCGGGATGCAGTGCGCTTCCCCGAACAACTCCAGCACCTGTTCGGGGGTCGCGCTGGTGCAGAGGTCCCAGTCGTGCGGGATCTGGCCGAGCAGACTGTCCCGCACACAGCCGCCCACCGCATAAGCGGCATGGCCCGCCGCATGGAGGCGCGTCAGCAGGGCCGCTGCACCGGGGTCCAGCGGAAAGGAAATGGTCTCAGCTGTCATAAAGGTTCCTCGTCGTATCGCAGAATGATCTGTTGTCCGTCCACGCCGCATTCCACCGCCGGGAAGGCCGCTTCCGCCGCCGGGCGGGCTGCTTCCGGGTCGGTGATGATGGGCGAATAGTGCATGAGCCAGAGCCGCCGTGCCCCGGCCCGCGCCGCCAGTTCAGCGTCTTGCCGGAAGGTGCTGTGCCCATACTGTTTCGCCTGGGCCTGCTGCGCATCGTCCGGGTAGGTGGCATCGCAGAGGAACAGGTCCGCATCCTGTGCGGCCTGTTCCAGCGCGGCGCAGGGGGCCGTATCGCCGGAGAACACGAACCGCAGCCCTCTGCGGGGTGCGCCCAGCACCTGTCCGGGCGCAATGGCCGTCCCATCTTCCAGAGTGACCGGCTCCCCGCGCTGCAACATGCTCCACTGCTGCACCGGCACCCCCAGCGCTCTGGCTCTGGCTGGGTCAAAGCGGCCTGCGCGGGGCAGGTCCAGCCGGTAGCCCCGGCTGGGGACCCGGTGCTTCGTCCGGAAGGGCAGCAGTTCGGCCCCCACCGGCCAGCCGGGGGCCAGCGTTTCCAGCCGGACAGGGTCTGTGCCCAGCGGCACAGCCCGGATGGCATAGGGCTGGGGGCCGGTCAGGGTGCGGATAGCCCCCCAGACCGGCTCCATCCCCTCGGCCGGGCCAAAGATCGTCAGCGGCCGGGTGCGGCCCTGACAGCCCACCGTTTGCAGCAAGCCGGGCAGGCCGAAGATATGGTCGCCGTGGTAGTGGGTCAGGCAGATGGCGTCCAGCTTCATCAGGTTGACCCCGGCGCGGCGGGCAGCGGTCTGGGTGCCCTCGCCGCAGTCGAACAGCAGGCTGTGCCCGCTGCATTCGGCCACTGCCGCCGTCAGGGCGCGGTCGGGCAGGGGCATGGTGGCCGCTGTGCCCAGCAGAGTAATGGTCAGCATAAAAAGTCCTCCGTATCGTTCCCCTTTAGTGTACCACACTTCGCCCCGGTGCACAATCGGCGCAGCGGGTGCATAGGCTGGGGCAGATGATGTTCCGGAAAGGAGGATGTGCCATGCAGCGCAAGCAAGGTCCCCGCAGGTCTTCCCACGCTCCCCGTCTGGTGCTGCTGTTGCTGCTCTTCGCCCTGGTGCTGGCCGTGGCGGGCGGGCTGTTCAGCTGCGCGTTCCAGCCCATGATGGCCGCCCGCGGGACGATGCTGTTCCTGCCGGGGGTGTAAAAAATTTTTCGTGAAATTTCGGATCTTCTCTTGACTCCGGCAACGAGATCTGACCGCATGAAAATAAGCCGCACCTGCGAAGGCGCGGCTTATTTTTATGCTCAGGAAAGCCGGTTCAGCCGGACGGCCACATACGGGTCCGGGAGCTTGAGCTCGTCGGCCAGGTCCTCTTCGGTGTCGTATTTGTCCCCGGCCAGGCCGACGACCACACTGCACACCGCGTATCGGCCGCTGGGCGAAAGGGCGGTGATCTTTGCCTCGCCGTCGGCCACAGCCGTCACGACACCGTTGGTGTCCACCGTGGCAACGCCCGGATTGCTGGTGACCCAGGTGATGGGCACACTGCCGCCGCTCTCCACGGCCACCGTGGCGCACAGGGCCTCCTGACTGCCCACCGTTTTGAACAGCAGGTCCGTCTTGTTCAGTGTGACCTTTCCGACCTCGGATGTGACCGTGACGGCGCACCGCAGCGCCTGCCCGTTGGAAGCAAACGCCGTGATGGTGGCGCTGCCCGGCTTCTGGGCCGTCACGACGCCTTTGTCATCGACCGATGCGATGTTGGGGTCGCTGCTGCGCCACTGGTACACATAAATAAAGGAATGGTCGCTGTTGGTCAGCGTGAGCTGCTGTGTAGGGTGCAGGGCATCGTACTGCTGCACCAGTTCCAGACTGGTCTCGCTGAGGGTGGGTTTCTGCGCCTCGGCCTCCTCCCCCTTGCGGGTAACGGTGACTTCGCAGGCGGCGCGGTCGCCGTGGTCCGAGATGGCGGTGATGGTGGCCTTGCCCACACTGCGGGCCGTCACCTTGCCGTCACCGTCCACGGTGGCCACACTGGGGTTACTGCTCATCCAGACGATGAAGTAATAATCGCTCTGCCCGCCGGTATAAAGGTAGGCTTTTGGGCGCGGGTCGTCCGCCGTGATCTCCAGCTCCATCTCGGTCACTTCCAGCGCGAGCTTTGCGGAACGGTTCTCCGCGCGGGGCGCTGCCTGCGCCGCCAGCGGCGAGAGGGTCAGCGTTGCCCCCAGCAGCAGGGCACAAAGCGCCCGTCCCATCGGGTGAAAAGAATGTCTCATAGGGTCGAACGTCCCTCCTTTTTCGCTTCAAAGAATTGGAGTGCCGCACACAGGTACTTTTTCCGCGTCATGATCGTTCTCACTTTCGTTTCATTGTACACAGGATGCAAATTCTTTTCAAGCCGTTCGCCCTAAGAGTTCACAATTCGAGCCGCTTTTTGTGGAAACGCATAGTTTTTTGCAGCAAAAACTGTGCAAAAAATCCCATCCGGACCGTGTCTTTTATGCCGGTTCCTCCGTGTAATATTGGGCCTGCGCGTTCCAAAGCTCATAGTATTTTCCGGCGGGGTCGGCCAGCAGGCGCTCGTGGGTACCCTGCTGGATGACCTCGCCGTGGTCGAAGACAGCGATCTCATCGCAGAACTTGCAGGAGGACAGCCGGTGGCTGATGTAGATGGCCGTTTTGTCCCCCGCGATCTCGTTGAATTTGGCGTAGATCTCCGCCTCGGCCACGGGGTCGAGCGCGGCGGTGGGTTCATCCAGGATGATGAAGGGCGCATCCTTGTACAAAGCCCGCGCGATGGCGATCTTCTGTGCCTCGCCGCCGGAGACGGTCACGCCGTTCTCGTCCAGCTCCTGATACAGCGCCGTGTCCAGCCCCTGCGGCATCGCCGCCAGCCGTTCCCCGAAGCCCGCCTTTTGCAGGCAGTCGGTCACGCGGGCGGCATCGTATCCGGTGCAGGCCGCGACATTCTGGCCCAGCGGGAGGGCCAGCAGCCGGAAATCCTGAAAGACGACCGAGAAGATGTCCATGTACTCGTCGTAGCGGTACTTCCGGATGTCGATGCCATTCAGCAGGATGACTCCCTCGGTGGGGTCGTACAGGCGGCAGAGCAGCTTGATGAAGGTCGTTTTGCCGCTGCCGTTCATCCCCACCACGGCCAGCCGCCCGCCGACCTTGAACTTCATGTTCAGGTGGCGCAGGGCGTACTGCGCGCTGCCGGGGTAGCGGAAGGAGACATCCCGGAACTCCACCGTATACTGGCGGTCGCTCCGTTTTTCGGTGGTCAGGCTGCCCTGATACATGTTGTTGGGCAGGTCGAGGTAATCAAAGATGTTTTTCATATAGACGCCGTTGATCTCCATCTCGGCCAGCATGTTCACAAGGGTGACAACGCCCTGGAACAGGCTGGCGGCCGCACCAAGGTACTGCGTCACGGCATCCAGACCGAACGCCCCGCCGCAGGCCTTGAGGCAGACGAAGAGATAGACCAGCCCCATCAGCAGCGCCGGCACCGCCGAGGAGGCCGACAGGAAGATTCCCATCGCGCCCCGGCGCAGCCTCGCGAAGTCATCCCACAGACCCACCATATAGCCGCTGACGACATTCTGGTACTGGTCGTACATCCGCAGGTCGGGGGCGTTCTTCGGCTCTTCCGGCAGGGTGAGCTGGACGTGGAACATCCGGTTGCCCAGCTTCCCGGACTCCTGCAGCAGCGGCTCATATTTGGCCGCCTGCCCCGCGAACACGGGCGACAGGCAGGCGGTGCAGACCATCACGGCCCAGAACGCCGCCAGAAACAGCGGGTGCCCCAGAAAGGCCAGCCGCCCATCCGGCACCGCCGCGGTGAACAGCCCCCAGCAAAGCACCACGCCGCCCAAGATCTGGAACAGTGCCGTGGCGATCTTTTCCACCAGCAAAATGCAGATCGTGCCGCCCGCACCCGATAGCCTGGCGTCCTGCTGGATCTGGCTGTACATGTCATAGACCCGCTGGCTGTCCTCATCCACGTAGTCGAGGGACATCTGTTTGTCCATATACGTTCGGGTCTGCCGCTGCCAGAGGTCGTCCGTTTCCGCTTCCTTCCAGTGGAGCGCCGCTGCGCGCAGAAGGGTCAGCACGGCGGTCGTGCCCAGGGTCCAGAGCACCCAGACCATCAGCCGGTGCGGGTCCCGCCCGCCGGACAGTTCGCCCACCAGCTGGGCCGACAGCCAGACCGTGGCATAAGGGCTCAGCGCCGTGAGGGCGGCACTGGCAAAGGTAGCATAGAAAAACTTCGGCGACAGCTTCCAGAAGATGTTCCACTCCCGCCAGGCGTACCGGCACCCCTGCCGGATGGTGATCGTTTTGTTCGATGCGCTCATGCTTCGTTCTCCTCCCGGTAATACTGGCTCTGCACCTCAAACAGGTCGGCGTAGCCGCCGCCCCGTTTCAGCAGCTCTTCGTGGGTGCCTTCCTCGGCCACCCGGCCGTCCTTCAGATAGAGGATGCGGTCGCAGAAGCGGGTGGAGGCCAGCCGGTGCGAGATGAACAGGCTGGTCTTGCCTGCCGTCATCTCGTTGTATTTCTGGTAGATGTCGTTCTCGGCGATGGGGTCGAGCGCGGCGGTGGGTTCATCCAGCACCAGCACAGGCGCATCCTTGTACAGCGCACGGGCCAGCATCAGCCGCTGGGTCTGCCCGCCGGACAGCTCGACGCCGTCTTCGTAGACCTCCCGGCCGATCTGCGTTTCCAACTGTTTGGGCAGGCTCTGCACCTTTTCGATCAGGCCCGCTTCGTCCAGGCAGTGCCAGACGCGGGCCTCGTCGATGCCGGTGCGGCACTGGGCCACGTTCTCGGCCACGGTGGCCGACAGGACCGAGAAATCCTGGAACACCGCCGCGAACAGCTTGTAATAATCCCGGCGGTTATACGGGCGGATGTCCTGCCCATTGAGCAGGACACGGCCCTCGGTGGGATCGAGGAAGCCGCAGAGCAGCTTGACCAGCGTGGTCTTGCCCGCACCGTTCAGGCCCACGATGGCGAGGTTCTCGCCGGGGCGGACGGTCAGGTCGAGTTTGTGGATGGTGTCCTTCTCCGCGCCGGGGTACCGGTAGCTGACCCCTTCGAGCCGCAGCTCATAGGGGGTATCCAGCCGCTTTTCCAGCGGGAGGCCGTCCTCAAAGCGGAACGGTTCCGGATATTCGAGAAATTCCCGCACGGTAGAGATGTCGAGACACTGCTTGTGCAGTTTTGCAAATTTTTCCAGAATGCCGCTGACCCACTGGGCAAAACCGGTGGCCGCGCCGAAATAGAGCAGGAATTGCGAGACCGGCAGGCCCTGTTCCAGTGTCAGCCAGATCAGGTAGGCATAGGCCGCGCCGTTGCGCACCAGCAGCAGGGCCAGGTCGATGACATTGGCCCAGAGGTAGGCCGTCTCCCGCCGGAGCAGGAAGCCGTGGTAAAGCCGCATCGTGCTCTCCCAGAGTTCCTCCACCCACTCCCGCAGGCCGAAGATGCGGATATCCTTGCCGTACTGCCGGTCGGTGGCGACCTTCTGCACGTAGGCCAGCCGCTTCACATACCCGGCTTCCTCCTCGCGGTGGCGGTAGCCCCACTCGTTGATCCGCCGGGACGCCAGATAGCTGACGACCGATGTGGCGCAGACCAGCAGGCAGAGCCCGGCATTCAGGCCGGACAACAGCAGCAGGTAGGCCCCGAAGCCGAAGAGGTTGGTCAGGATCTCGCCCCAGCTCACCCAGAATGCTTCGACGGATTCATTGTTGGTGCATCCGGCCCGGTCGGCCTTGGCGCTCAGATCCAGGAAGCGCTTGTCCAGCAGGTTCGGGTAGGAGGTGCCGGCCCGCTTGCGGGCCGAGAGGTCCAGGATATCGACCCGGACGTTCATTTTTCCAAAGAGATTCCGTTCGCTCAGATAACTTTGCAGGAAGGTCAGTGCGACCAGCAGCACGGAAAAGCCGCCAATGACCGCCAGCAGACGGCCCAGCGCCATCCCCTGTTCCAGCACCCGGAGCACCGCCGGGGCAAACAGCAGCTCCGCGATGGTCCTGCCCGCCGTGACCAGTGCCAGCGAGAGGCCGACCGTGAACACCGTCCAATGTCTGCCCCGCCATGCCACGCCCAGCATATAGGCCGTGATCTGCCAGAGGTCGTATTTTGGTTTTTGCTTCGTTTTGTTCGTTCCCGTTTCCATGTGGGATTCCCCTTTCGTTCGTCTGGGCCTATCCTACCACAAAAAATCGTCCCCGGCACAAATCGGGGACGAACGGTTCATTTTGGGGGATGAATTGCAATGGTTTCCTTGGTACAACGGAACACCTTCCAATTTCATACTTGCGGGATCAAAATTTCCGTCGTGAAAGCTCCATCCTCGCTGTTGCGGCTGAGGTAGCCGTCCAGCTTTTCGACGATGGCGTCAATACGCACCAGACCGAAGCCGTGGCCCTCGCCCTTGGTGGTGGCGAACCGCCCGGCAAGTTTTGTCTGCTTCTGGCTGGCCGTGAAGTTGGTGAACGAGATGTAGAGCTGGGTGCCCTTCATATCCATATACACCCGGATGAGGCGTTCGGCTTCGGGCAGGGCGGCGCTGGCGTCCATGGCGTTGTCGAACAGGTTGCCGAGGATGCAGCAGAGATCCAGCTCGCTCATCTTCAGCCGGACCGGGATATGGGCATTGATCTGCACCGGAATGTTCCGGCTCTTCGCGAGGGAGATCTTGCTGTTGAGGATGGCATCCGCCATGGCGTTGCCCGTCTTGACCGCAAGGTCCACGGTGTTCAGGTCGGTGTCCAGCTGGTCAAGGTAGGCCCGGATGCCTTCCAGATCCCCCTGTGCCGCCAGGACCTTCATGGTCTGGATGTGGCCGCGGTAATCGTGCCGCCAGCCCCGCATCTGGCGATACATGTTGTCCACCTCTTTGTAGTGCGTCTCGATAAGCTCCCGCTGGTAGGCTTCGATGCGGTGATCCAAAAGCCTTGAAAAGAGTTTCAGCATCTGTTTTCCCTTCCTTTGCCTCATGTCCTCTCGATGATGGCCCGGTTCAGCGGCTCATAGCTGCCGCGCGGCAGGGGCAGCACTGTGCCGTCCGCCAGAACGACCTCCTTTTTGGTCACGCGGCGGATCTGCTTCAGGTTCAGGATCATCCCCCGCCCCACCCGGAAGAACTGCTCGTCCAGCTCTGCCTCGAACTCAGCCAGCGTCCGCTTGAGGGTATAGTCCTGCCTGGCGTGGACGGTCACATAGTTCTGGTGCACATCCAGATACCGCACCTCATACAGGGGCAGACGGATCATCTCGCCGGAACGTTCGAGGTTCAGGCAGCGCTCGTTCCGGCGGTGCTTCTCCCACGCGCGGTCGAGCACGGCACTGAGCTTTTCGGGGCGGACCGGCTTCATCAGGTAATGGAGCGCGGCCACGTCGTAGCCCTCGGCGATGTAATCCGAGTAGCCGGTGATGAAGACGATCTGCACGGCTTCGTTCTCCTGCCGGACCGTTTTGGCCAGCGTGACACCGTCTGCGCCGGGCATTTCTACATCCAACAGTAATAAATCAAAGTTTTTATCCTCTGCGTAGCAGAACAGGAACTGTTCCGCCGAGGAAAAGGCCCGGCATTCCAGCGCGACGTCCCGCTGCTCTGCCCAGTGCGCCACGATGCTGCGCACATAGTCCGCATCCGCTACGCTGTCGTCGCAGACCGCTGCCCGATACGCCATCCTGTTCTCTCCCCTCTGTTATCTTTCCTCCGATTATGACACATTTTCGGTGGGATTGCAACAAAAAAGAGGCTGCAACACTCCTCCAGTCACGGCACTGCCGTGCCAGCCCCCTCGGAGAGGGGGCCTTGGCGTGGCGGTAGGCCGGAAAAGCCTCCCTCTTTGAGGGAGGTGGCATCGCGCAAGCGATGACGGAAGGAGTATCGCAGCCTCTTCGGCTGGTTCTTAGTAGTTGTGCTTCTTCAGCTCAAAATAGCTCTGGGGATGTGCGCAGACGGGGCACTTGAGGGGTGCGGACTTGCCGATGTAGGTGTAGCCGCAGTTCCGGCACTGCCAGACCTGCTGCTCCTCGCGGGCGAAGACCTGATTGTTCTTCAGGTTCTCGGCCAGCTCGCGGTAGCGCTCCTCGTGCTCCTTTTCGATCTGTGCCACCATGGTGAAGAGAGCAGCCAACTGGGGGAAACCCTCTTCCTTGGCCTCTTTCGCCATGCGGGGGTACATCTCGGTCCACTCGTCGTGCTCGCCGCCCGTTGCCATTTCCAGGCAGGTCATGGTGTCGGGGATGGAGCCGCCGTGCAGGGCTTTGAACCACATCTTGGCGTGTTCCTTTTCGTTGGCGGCCGTCTCCTCAAAGATCGCGGCCAACTGCTCGTAGCCTTCCTTCTTGGCTACGCTGGCGAAGAAGGTGTACTTGTTGCGGGCCTGGCTCTCGCCTGCAAATGCTTCCCACAGGTTTTTCTCGGTCTTGGTGCCCTTGAGTTCCATAATCCATGCTCTCCCTTATCGTTTGTGTGTATGTGCTCGCCTCCGGCTGCAACCGGGGCGTTCCTTCTGAGAGTATTATAACAGAATTCGAGCTCAAAATCAAGAATAATTCCTATTTGTTTTGAGAATCATTTTCAATTAGTGCTGCTTCAGCGCGCAGACAGCCAGGCTGAGGGCGCTCCACGCAGCCTGATACATCAGCACAGCGGCAACGGACAGGGTGCCGATGCTGCCCGCATAGGTCAGCAGCACACCGATGGCCACCGAGAACCAGACCGACACCAGCTGCACCGTGGTGGCAGCCGTCTCGGCGTTCTGGGCCTGCTCGGCGGCGCGGAGACCGCCGATGAGGCTGACGAAGCCCTCATCGTGCAGCATACAGCAGCGGGCGGCGTTCTCCGGCTGCGCCGGGGCAGCGTTCAGGGCGTCGCACTGGTCCTGTTCCAGCAGGGTGATCATGCCCTCCGGCAGATGGTAGGCGTCGGTGATGTGCCTGGCGGTCAGGCTGGGGTCTTTGCAGGTGACCAGAAGGCGGATGTTCTCCTTCTGCAGCACTTCCAGCCCGCGGGCCGCATTCCGCCCGCCTGTGGAGCGCAGCACGAACATGGCGTGGAGATTGCCCGAAACCGCCAGATACAAGATCTGCAAGGTCCCATGCTGGGAGTGCTCTTCCTCGTACTCCGTTTCGGGCACGGGAACGCCCTCCTTTTCCATATAGGCGCGGTTGCCGATCAGGACACGGTTGTTATCGCACCAGGCCGCAAAGCCGAGACCGTAGTGGGTCTCCAGATCCTTGACGGGGTAGAGGATGTCGGTGCGATCCTCAATGATCTGGCGGAACAGGCCGCGCAGAGTCTCGCAGCTCTGGTTCAGGATGCTGGCCGCGTAGAGGATGGCGCGGTCGATGCGGCCGCCCTTGAAGATGCGGATGTCCTCCAGATTCACGCTGTCCGCAGTGAAAAGCTCGTCGGCGTCCACCTGCACGGTGTCCACGCCGCCCAGTTCTTCGATTGCGGCCCAGCCGGGAATGACCGCACCGGCAGCGGCGGCGCTCTTTTGCAGCCGCAGGGTGGCCAGACCGGCCACCAGCGTGGAGGAGAGCGGAGCGCCCATGCAGAGCATGGCAGTCATGGCCGCAGCCATGCCGTTGAGCCCGCCGCCGAACAGCAGGAACGCCAGACCGCTGAGCACCGCAGCCCCCAGCAGGATGTACGACGTCTTGCGGGCGCGGCGCTCACTGGTGCGCTCGCCAAAGCTCTGTTCCAGCAGGGCGTCGTCCCACTGGACCGGGCGGCTGAGCAGGACCCAGGGGTCCTTTTCGTCCAGACTGCGGGCAAGCATCCGGATCAGGTCTTTGTCCTTGACCCGGAACGCCCCCTGCAGCCCGGCCGGGTCTTTGGTAGCCAGGTCGTAGCCGTTTTTCACAGCGGCCAACTGCACCCGGCTGCCCAGCAGGGCCATGAACAGCCCCAGCGCCGCGATGCCGGACAGCAGCGTCCAGCTGGACGTCTGGTAGCTCCTGGCGTTGAGCAGGGCGATGGCGGCTTCCAGCGCCGCACCGCAGGCGGCCAGTGCAGGCATGGTGTCTGCACTGGGGCGGCGGTCTTTTTTCAGGCCGCTCAGACCGTCCCGCAGGACGGGGTAGGCCACGGCCAGCGCCGCAGCCAGCACCAGCAGGTTGGCGGCGTAGAATGCCGCCGGAGCGACGACCGGGTCCAGCGAGGCAATGGGTGCCAGCAGGCCCGCCGCCGTCAGCCCGAAGTGGAGCAGCACCACGGCCAGAATGCCGCTGAGCACACAGCGCAGCGTGAGTTCTGCGCTCATCTTATGCAGCTTCTCGCCCACGGTTTCGGGGATGGACTCTTCGACAGGCTCTGCGGCAGCTTCCTCTGCCGGGGCCGCAGGCGTCTCGGCTGCGGATGCGTCGCCGGGCGCGGCTTTTGCAGCCGCTTCCGCAGGCTGGGCAGCTTCGGCGGGTGCAGCATCCGGTGCGGAGACCGGCGCTTCCGGTTCCTCCTCAAGGCCCACCAGCGGGATGCTCATGCTGTCGTCCATGCTGGGCGGTGCCTCCCGCGTGGGGGCCGCAGGCGCGGCTTCGTCGTCGCCTTCCCCAAAGAAGCGGAACGGCTTGGTCGGCTCCGGTCGGGCCTCTTCCGGCTCCGGCCTGCGGGTCCGGTCCTCGGCGAAGACCATCTTCGGCATGGCCGCGCGGGCCTTTTCCTCGGCCTCCAATGCGGCGGTCTCGACGCCCAGCACCTCCTGCGGGGCGGGCGTGTCCGCTTCGGGCCGGGCCGGTTTCGGGGCCGGGAAGAGCAGAGCCTTGAGCTCCTGCATCTCGGCATGTTCCTTCTGCTCCTGCGGGGTCAGCGGGCCGCGCACATAGTTCTTCTCATATTTCGGCTGCTGCGGCTGCGGGGCGGGCTGCTTTTCGGCAGCCGACTTCCGCTCGGCCGGGGCAGGCTGCACCGGCGGTTCCGGCTCCTCTGCCACAAAGAAATCTGCGGCCAGCTCCAGATCGGCCTTCGGCTCCGCGGCCTCGTCTTCCCCGCCCAGCCGGATCTCACCCGTCGGCGGAAGTTCCTGCGGCATGGCAGGCTTTTCGGGGGCAGGCTCTGCCTCCTCCTTGGCGCGGCCCAGGATGCGGCCCAGAATGCTGCTCTGGGCCTTCTGCTTTGCAGGCTCCTGCTTTTCGTCGTCCCGGTGCTTCATCTCATCGGGCACCTGCGCCACACTGGTGCTGAAAAAGGTGCGGAATTTTTCTTCCTTGGCTGCGAGGTCCTCCGGGTTCGTTTTTTCAAAGCCGTTTTTACGGGCATCATTCTTCGCCATTCGTTGTACCTCCCTGCTCAATCTCTGCGGAGCAGTCCGCGTTTATTCGCCTGCTCGCTGGCTCTGGATCTCATACAAAATGATGCCAGCCGCCACCGAGACGTTGAAGCTGTCCACGCCGGTGCCCTGTGCGGCCATATCCAGCCGCACCACACCGTCGCAGAGCTTTTTCACCAGCTGCGAGACACCGCTGCCCTCGCTGCCCAGCACCAGCGCGATGGGGCCGGTGAGGTTATTCTTGCGCAGGGGCACACCGTCCATATCGGCACAGTAGACGAAAACACCCTGGTCCTTCAGGCGGCGGATGGTCTCGCCGATGTTGGCCACGCGGGCCACGGGCAGGCGCTCCGCAGCACCGGCGCTGGATTTGATGACGGTGGGGGTCACGGAAGCGCCGCCCCGCTTGGGGATGACGATGCCGTGGGCACCGCAGAGCAGTGCGCTGCGCATCACCGCGCCCAGATTGTGGGGGTCTTCGATGCCGTCGCTCAGCACGAGGAAGGGCGGCTCCCCCTTCGCCTTGGCCGCGGCCAGCAGGTCTTCCACCGTGGCATACTCGATCTCGCTGGCAAACGCAGCCACGCCCTGGTGGCTCTCGGTGCCGGTCATCAGGCGGAGCTTGTTGGGGTGGACCCGCTTGACGGTGGCCCCGGCCTCCTTGGCCATGGCGGTGAAGTACGCCGCCACAGCGGGGGCCATGCCCTCGGCCAGCAGCACCGTGTCCACGCCGGAGCCGCTCTTGAGCAGCTCGGTCACAGGGTTCTTGCCGTAGACCAGGCTCTCATTCTTCGGCGTGTCCTCCGCAGCGCGGCGGGGGCGGCGCGGCATTTTCTGTTCATCCATTGTGTTCTCCTTCCATTTATCGAAAAGGGACAGGCCCTTTTTGTTTCACTGTTTACGAAATTCGACAGATTGTCATAGTAAAGTATAACATAACCGTCCCGCCTTTGCCATAGGATTCTCCTTTTTTCCCACCTGAATTTTGTCCCGGTCGGCAGCGGGCTGCGCCCTTGTCATTTTATCGGTATATTTTTTTCGGCAAAAGTTTTCCACATTCGAGTCCATATACACTTTGTAAAACAGGCCTTTCTTTTCCACATGTTGAAAACTCCGTTGAAAGTGTTCAAAAATCAAGCATTTGCGCCCACTTTTCGGGTGGAATTCCACACTTTCCACCGGGTTTTCAACCGTGAGGAAATTTTCCGTGCAGAAGCCGCCGTACTTTTTGTAAAATTCAAGTCGGAAATATGACTATTTTTTGAACGTCTCGTTCCCGCATTTTGCCACAATCTCCAACATCATTTTGACGAACGGGAAACCATGTTGAAAATTTGGATTGATTTTATAGTTTGTTTGGGGTATACTAGCCTTACAGGTTCGTTAAGGGATACGCAAAGTCGCATTCTCAAACGACTTTTCACCCCAATAATATGAATTTGCGGAGGTAATGAATAATGTTGGTAAATGCAACCGAAATGCTCATCAAGGCACGCGACGGCCACTACGGTGTGCCCCAGTTCAACATCAACAACCTGGAGTGGACCAAGGCTGTGCTGACTGCCTGCGAGGAGATGAAGAGCCCCGTCATCCTGGGCGTCTCCGAGGGTGCCGGCAAGTACATGACCGGTTTCAAGACCGTTGCTGCGATGGTCAGCGCAATGGTCGATTCCATGGGGATCACCGTTCCCGTTGCTCTGCATCTGGACCACGGCACCTACGAAGGCTGCAAGGCCTGCGTGGAAGCCGGTTTCTCTTCCATCATGTTCGACGGCAGCCACTACTCCATTGAGGAGAACGTGGAGAAGACCAAGGAGCTGGTCGCTCTGGCACATTCCAAGGGCCTGAGCATCGAAGCTGAGGTCGGTTCCATCGGCGGCGTCGAGGACGGCGTCGTGGGCGCTGGCGAGATCGCAGATCCTGCGGAGTGCGCAAAGATCACCGATCTGGGCATCGACTTCCTGGCAGCTGGCATCGGCAACATCCACGGTGTCTACCCGGCCAACTGGAAGGGTCTGGACTTCGAGGCTCTGGACCGCATCCACAAGGCCACGAACAACATCCCCCTGGTCCTGCACGGCGGCACCGGCATCCCCGACGAGATGATCGCAAAGGCCATCAGCCTGGGCGTCTCCAAGATCAACATCAACACCGAGTGCCAGCTGGTCTTCGCTGAGGCCACCCGCAAGTACATCGAGGCTGGCAAGGATCAGCAGGGCAAGGGCTTCGACCCCCGCAAGCTGCTGGCTCCCGGCTCTCAGGCCATCATCGACAAGTGCAAGGAGAAGATCGAGCTGTTCGGCTGCGCCGGCAAGGGCTAAATCCTCTCGCTCCACCAAAGAACAACACAGCGGCCCCGCAACGTTGGAATCTCCAACGCGGCGGGGCCGCTTTTTCTGTATGCCGTTATTGGGAGATGCGGTAATGCCCCACGATGTCTGCCCGCTTTTACACCCGTTCTTCCAACCGGGCATCTTTTCCATAACGGTCAAACCGGAGCCACAGAAAGAACGCACCGATCAGCAGATTCGCGATGGTATAGGGCCAGACCGGAATGCGGACAAAAACGATCGACCCAAGCGCCAACCGCAGGAGTTTGCCGATCTCATAAAGCACCAGAATATAGAGTACCGTAAATGCCACCGCCTTCACCTGATGCTTTCTCGGCGGAAATCCGACCTTCTCCATTGCGCTCCGATAGAGGTAATAAAATCCAAGCACACAAATACACAGCTGCAACAGAGAAGCCAGCGTAACGTCGATTTTGAAATCCGGTACGACCGCCAGAATCGAGGGTGTCATCACCAGTGAGGCGACACCGTATCCCCAAAAGCAAAGCATAGAGATCTCAAAGATCAGAAAATCGGGCCAGCGCAGCGGCTTCATGCTCGGCTTCACCTCATTCACAAAGGTTTCGGCGTCCGTAATAAACTGGAATAGCTCGCAGCCCTCTTCATTGGCTCGCATCGCGATGTCGATCAGATCGCTCTGGACGACTTCTACGCCACAGATGTCGAATGTGACACTGCGCAGATAGGCGATCACTTCTTTGAGCTGTTCCTGGCTTGTTTCAGTCAGCATTTTTGTACGCATCCGGTTTGCCTTTCGCAGTGCAAAATACTTATTCATCTGGCTCCTCCTTAAAAATTTTTTCTACCAGCTGGCAGAGCTGGCTCCAATCCTGCCGAAACTCAAACAGCGCCAGCCGCCCTTCCTCTGTTACAACGTAATATTTCCGGCTTGGCCCCTTGGGGGAAGGTCTGCGTTCTACTGTGACCTTTCCCTGTTGTTCCAACCGCAGCAGCAACGGATACAGTGTGCTTTCGCTCAGGTCTGAAAAACCGAGCTGTTTCAGGTTCATCACGATCTCATAGCCATAGGTCGGCTCTCTGCTGATAAGTTTCAGAACACAGAACTCCAAAATACCCTTGAGAAGCTGTGTGTTGTTTTCCACCGGGGACTCCTCCTTTCCGCTATTTTGTATTACGTAGTAGCTTGTCTACATTGTATTACATAGTAGTGTTTCTGTCAAGCCCTGTTGCATTCGCATTTCTACTAAAGATCATACCGCATTTTTGTGCAACAAAAACGCCCTAAGATTTCTCTTAGAGCGTTTCGATCAAGTCGGCGACTACCTATTTTCACAAGCCGTTTCCAGCTAACTATCTTGGGCACGAGTGAGCTTAACTACTGTGTTCGGAATGGGAACAGGTGGGACCTCACCGTCATCGTCACCGACCATATGACTGGTTCAGTATACCATACGGTCTACTGTTTGTCCAGTGTTTTTAGAAGGACGTGCCTTCAAAACTGAATAATCACTGCTAACATTTTTTCGTTGAC
>OOBN01001091.1_pt1 | contig 21182 bp, 13 predicted proteins | sample 1671091 | NCBI WGS metagenome assembly OOBN01 (sample SAMN06348121, study PRJEB24527) | human gut metagenome | biome: human gut; feature: ankylosing spondylitis patient; material: feces | host: Homo sapiens | place: China | collected 2015-10 | reverse complement strand
TCTCACGACATGCCGGCTCGATTATTTACCATGCCACCGTCATCCGGACGGCAGGACATTCCGTTACTTGAAGACCAATGCACACTGCATCGCCTTCTCGGCGTCGCCCGAAGCGACCTTGGAGTTGAGTACGGTTTCGTGTTTGTTGATACGCATGTTCGGCGAACTCGAGCCCTCGAACGACATGGCGGAGACGCAGCCCAGCTCCTTCATGACCTTGGCCAGGTCGAGCATCGAAACGCCGACGCTGCCCTCGACCTGCTGGCCGCAGAATGCGAAGACCTTACCCTGGGCCGTGACACCGACCGCAGCACGTGCATACGCGGGATTACCGGCATACCAGCCGCTGTTACTACCGTCGTTGCAGATCGTCTGCGCCTCGGTCAGGATATTACCGTCCCACAAAACCATCGGGATTCCGGAAACAGCCGTCTTGGCATCCCACACGGTACCGTCGCCCTGAACCCGAGCCGTGAAACTGCTGCCGTTCCTGAACGGGAACGCATAGAGTTTACCGTCGAATTTCTGCGACCAGGCCATCTTGTAGGCACCGTTGTTATCCTGCCCGATCGTAGCGAACGAATTGATGGCATGAGGATCCTGAACGAACTGTCCGTCACGGATGATGGTCTGAACTGCGGTACCGGCAGAAGATACACCGACCAGGTATACGTTCCAGCTTCCGTCCAAACTTTCGAGCTCCTGAATCGTCTTAAGATCGGAGCCGTTGCCGACAACGCCCATCGTCGACTGCGGGCCCATGATGGCGATGTAGGCGATATTATTGTCGACGCCGTTCAGCTTCGTGGTCTTATAGACCTTGATATATTTGGGCAGCGTGCCGAAACTTCCCGTCTCGTCCGTCCATCCCTGGCTCAGCAGGGGATCGGTATAGCCGGTCTGCTTGACGACATAGGTGTAGTCCGTCCCGCCGTAGGTGACCACCAGCGTCCCGTCGGCGAATTCGAGGTCGAACGTCTTGTTCTCGGGGGACTTCAGGGAAGCGCCCGGAACCAGCTCGATGTCGAAGACCATGGCATTGACATTCATGCCCGTCTTGTAAGCGATCGTGATGGTGTTACCGGCGATGACCGCCTCTTCGTTGCCCACCTTCGCGGAGAGGATCGGGTTGGGAATATCCTTGGGCTTGGCCGACATCAGGTAGGTTTCTTCGTGGAGGTAGCCCACGTTCACAACAACGCTGTAAGGGGACGTGAGGTTAACCTCGGCGGTCGCCGTGCCGGGCGTTTTGAGGATAGCACCCCAGGTCATATCGAACGTAACCGTCACCTTGGATAGGTCGGTCATGTTCTGGAACTCCCCGAACGTGATGGTCTTGTCCGCATCCGAAATGACGGCGGTGATCGTCGCATCGCCGTCGGCAGCCGTCACGGAAACGAAAGGTTGGGAGACTTCCGAGGGCCATTTTTCATCGTCGTCCGAACACGAGGCAATAAGAAATGCACCCATGCAGCACAACAACGCGGCCAACAGGGGGGGGGTAAAAAGTTTTTTCATAATCAGGTATTTTAGATTGAATAATTATGGGTTAGTTCACCTTCGGGTATTTTAAGAAATTTATTCAGGGATAATCTCGATACAAGCAATTAATTTTACAATAGGAATGTCATACCACAAGTATCACACTTATATAATATAACAATCCATTTTAAAAATATAAATACGACATTATCTCCACACGAATGTAGTAATAATATTTATTATTACAATGTTTTTTGAGTAAAAAAAGTTAATAAAAGAACCTCCCAAAGTAATATTTTTTTGGTAATAAAATATAACCAACTGATTTCATGCGACATAAGAAATTTTTAAAATACTCCCTCCGGGACAAAGCAAGATGCCTTCCCGGATTCGCCGGCCGCGGCAAAATAAAACAGGGCGGACGGACACAGCCGAACGGGGCGGGACAAAGGGTTGTGCGAAGATCGGTAGACGAGGAGAGGCGGGGAACAAAAAAGGGACACCTGGCGTACAAGTGTCCCTTTGTATTTTGTAGCGGGTCCGAGACTTGAACTCGGGACCTCATGATTATGAATCATGCGCTCTAACCAGCTGAGCTAACCCGCCATTGCATCAAAGCGAGTGCAAAGGTAATAGAATTTTTTATTCATGCAAAATCTTTCGGCAAAAAATCACCGGAAAATTCAGACTCCGGGGCTTTGGCACCGATTTTGCCCGCCTGTGGGCAAACAGAATGACATGCCGCTGACAGACACATCACGCAACGAAATCGCCAATTCCCTGAGCATACTCAAAGTAATTGCCGGCGTAGTCCTGCTCGCCGCGGTCTCGTGGGAAATCATCGGCGGAGACCACACCCGTTTTTCGCAGAGCTACCTGACCGTGCAGCTGGTGGTCTGCATCCTTTTCCTGTGCGATTTTTTCGTACGCTGGGCGGCGGCCGAACGTAAAGGGCGCTTCTTCGGGCGGAACATTCTGTTCTTCCTGATCTCGATCCCCTACCTGAACATCCTGGCCTGGAGCGGTGCAGACCTCCCCCGCTACTGGGCCATGCTGATCGGGGTGATGCCGCTGATGCGGGCGTTCCTGGCACTCTACGTAGTCGTGCAATGGCTCGTGGACAACAAGATCCGCCGGCTATTCACGGCCTACATCTTCACGGTCGTGGTTTTCACCTATATCTCGGCACTGGTCTTCTACGACTACGAAATATTCGTCAATGACAAACTCCATGGTTTCGGAAACGCCCTGTGGTGGGCCTGGATGAACGTCACGACCGTCGGCGCCGAGATATTCGCCGTCACGGCCATCGGCAAGGTCATCACCATCCTGCTGCCTACGCTGGGAATGATGATGTTCCCGATCTTCACCACTTATATATTACAGGAGTATACGCACAAAAAGGAGTCCGACCAATGAGACCGCCGGGCTGGGCAGCGGGTTCCCCTCCCTTGCCGCAACCCATAGGCACGGCCGGCACGCGCAAATACAAGCGGGCTGGCTGCATTTGGCAGCCAGCCCGCTGCACGTATCGGGTAATTATTTCTTCTGCTCCCTGAGCAGGTCGCGGATTTCCGTCAGCAGCAACTCCTCCTTCGTGGGTGCGGGTTCGGGAGCAGGCGCCGGAGCGGCGGCCTCTTCCTTTTTCCGCATCAGCCGGTTCATCAGCTTGACCATCAGGAAGACGCAGAATGCCAGAATCGTGAAGTCGATGCACTGCTGGATGAAGGCGCCGTAATTCCAGTAAACGGGCTCGGCAGCCGCCTTTGCAGCGGCTTCGCCGCCGCCCGTCACGACGTCGCCGACGGCATGCACGGCACTCGAAGTCATGTCCCGGAACTTCGAAATATCGAGCCGCAGCTGCGAAAAATCGGTATTGCCGATCAGCGCCCCGATCGGCGGCATCAGGATGTCGTTCACCAACGACGAGACGATTTTGCCGAATGCACCGCCGATGATCACACCGACGGCCATGTCCATCACATTCCCCTTGAGGGCGAACTCCTTGAATTCTTTTAGAAATGCCATAAGTCTAAGGTTTAATTATTTGATGGTACAAATATACTGTTTTATAATAAAACCGCACGAAAAAGGGCAACCGACATACAGCCAGCTGCCCATTCTTCGGACGAATGTGCCGATGGGGATCATCCGATCTCGACCAGTACGGCGTCGGTCGCCACGTTCTCGCCGGGCTGCACCAGCACCTGCTTCACCGTGCCGGCATAATCGGTCGTCACGGCATTCTCCATCTTCATGGCCTCCAGGATTGCGATCTCGTCGCCGGCCTTGACCGTATCGCCCACCTTGACCTTCAGCTCGATGATACGCCCGGGCAGCGGCGCCGTCACGGCATTGCCCGTGATGACGACCTTCTTCACCTCTTCGGCCTTCTTCTCCTCGGCCTTGGGCTCGGCGGGTTTGGCCGCGGCGTAAGCCTTGACCTTCATGTCCGTGAGGAATGTCTTGGCGACCATCGGGAACAGCTCGAGCAGCAGCACTTCCTTCTCGTTGGCGGCGAGCTTCACGCCTCCGGCCTCGGGAAGTTCGGGGTTGGGCTGCATCTGGTATTTCGACGTATCGTAGGGCGTCTCCTCACGCACGCCGCAAATCTTGAAGCGGAATTCGGGGTCGATCTTCACGGGCGTGTGTCCGTACTCGCCCTTGACCAGGCCGACGAACTGCGAGCTCTTGTTGGTGTACATCGGACGCCCGGCCTTCTCGTCGAGGGCGCAGTTGACGGCCTGCGCACCGACGATCTGCGAGGTCGGGGTCACCAGCGGCGGCAGGCCTGCGGCCAGGCGCACCGAGGGGATCAGCTCCATGGCGCGCGGCAGGATGTCCTCGGCCTTGAGCTGCTTGAGCTGGGCGACCATGTTCGAGTACATGCCGCCGGGGATCTCGGCCTTTTGCACCAGTTCGTTGGGAGCCGGGAACCCGAAATAGGCCTCGATCTTGCGGCAGGCGTCGATCGTAGCGTCCTCATCGTCGGCTTTGGCGGCCGCAATAGCCTTGTCGAACAGGGCGTCGATCTCGGCGGGCAGCTTGTCGGTCAGCGGGTTGAACGCCTTGGGCTCGGATTTGTCCGCGCCGAATACCGACTGGTTGAGCTCCTTGCGGATCTCGCGCAGCTGGGTATTGATCTTGGCCACGGCCTCCATGTTCACACCGGTATCAACGCCGAGCTTCTTGCAGAAGACGTGTACCAGCTCGATGGCCGGGGCACCCGTGCCTTCGGCGAAATACCAGCAGTTGGTATCGACGATGTCGACGCCGGCCACGATGGCCGCGAGCATCGAAGCCAGGCCGTAGCCGGGGGTACAGTGGGTATGGAAATCGACCGGAATCGAGATGTTCTTCTTGAACAGCTTGACCAGCGTGGCGACACGGCGCGGCGGGATCAGGCCCGACATGTCCTTGATGGTGATCATGTCGGCGCCCAGTGCGGCCATCTGTTTGGCCTTGTCGAGGAAATAGGCATCCGTGAAGACGGGCTGCGGCCGCTTCTTGCCCATCAGGCGCTGCATGAAGGAGGGTTCGGGATATTTCGGGTCGACCGTATAACATACGGCGCAGTCGGCGATGCCGCCGTACTGCTTGACGTATTTGATCGTCGATTTCACGTTGTCCACGTCGTTCAGGGCATCGAAGATACGCATGATGCCCAGCCCGCTTTCGATCGCGTTGCGGCAGAAGCCGTCGATCACGTCGTCGGGGTAAGGCGCGTAGCCGAACAGGTTACGGCCGCGCGAAAGCGCCGTGAGCTTCGACACCTTGCCCACAGCCTTGTAAATCGTCTCCAGGCGCGTCCACGGATTCTCGTTGAGATAACGCATCACCGAGTCGGGCACGGCACCGCCCCAGACCTCCATCGCATAGAAATTTGCATCCTTGTAGAAGGGCAGGCAACGGTCTACCTGTGCCTGCGACATGCGCGTCGCGAACGAGGACTGCTGTCCGTCGCGCAACGTAAGGTCTCTGATTTTGAGATTTCTCGCCATTGTGATATTTTTATTAAGGGTTCTTGTTACCGCTTCCACTGTTATTTCAATAACAAAGATAATAAACAATTTGAAATTCCAACCATTTTACAGGAATTTTTCACAAAAATCACCCGAAACGGTTACTTTTCGTAAAAGCGCCCCGCCCGGAAGCGCCCCGGCGGGCTACGCCTGGATATCGTGCTCGGGCACGAACAACTGCTTGTACGACGTCCCGTCGAGGTATTTCTTCTTGAAGATATTGACGCAGAAGACGAACATCTCGAGCATCAGCGGCCCGAAAATCACCCCCATGAACCCGAAGAGCGACAACCCGATGAAAACGCCGAAGATCGTCACCAGCGGATGCGTATCGGCCATCTTCTTCTGCATGATGAACCGCACGACGTTGTCCACGTGCGTCACGACCAGCCCGCCGTAGAGGAGCAGCCCGATGGCCGGCCCCCAGTCGCCCGTAAGTGCCATGTAACCCGCGAGCGGGAGCCACACGAGCGCCGTTCCGAAGATGGGGATGATCGTTGCGAAACAGGTCAGCACGCCCCAGAACAGCGGGCTCGGGGCGTTGAAGACCAGGTAGCCCACAAACGCCACGATGCCCTGTACGACGGCCAGCAGGGGGATGCCGATGGCGTTCGAGCGGACGATCATGTGCACCTCGCGCATGACGCTGCTGCCCACGTCGCGGTTGAAAGGCAGTATCTCGCGGCAGTACTCCTCCATGCGCAGGCCGCCGATGAGCATGAAATAGAGCACGAACAGCAGCACGACGATGTTGATGCCGAAATCCATGATGCTGCCCAGCACCCACTGCCCCAAATGAGGGATCACCCCCACGAGCGACGCGATATTCCTCTCCTGCCAAAGGTTGTATCCCGTCTTTTCGTGGATCAGCGCTGCGATGTGTTTGAGCGGCTCGACGATCGACTCGGGCTTGAGGGCGATGTCCTGCACCTGGTTGACGACCATCCAGACGATCAGACTGATCGGCACCAGGAAACAGAGCACCGCCTCGCCCAGCAGCAGCGACGCGGCCAGGCTGCGCCGCCATTTGCGGCAGGCCGTGAGGTAATGCATCTGCCGCCGGAGCAGCACGTAGATCGTCATGGCACCCAGCACCCCGCCCAGGAACGGGGTCAACTCGATGAAGATCGTGACCCCCAGTCCGAGGATCAGCACGAAAAGCGAATAACGCCAGTATAGTTCCTTGAAAGACTGCATACGCGTCCGCTGAGCAAGGAACGTGCCGCAACGTGCAAGACCGTGCCCGTCAACAGGTTGAAAAATATTTGAACAAAATTTACGGTGTTCTGTTGCGGCTGTGAAATATTTGGTTTAAATTTGTATAAGCAAATTATGGACGGCTTTATGGAAATAACGGTTTCCACCGGCACCCTGCATCACCGATACGGTGCGGGAGAAGGTATGCAAACCGGATATCGGCTATCGCCGGGCACGGCCGGCGATACGCAACGACGAGGGGTATCTCACACGCGGAGTATCCCTCGCAACTTTATACAAACCCCAGCGTACCATGGATCTCAGTGCCTTCCCGAAAGGTTGCCGGGGGTTAAAATCCTGTGAAACTTCCGCCACCCCACCGGCGGGAGCGGAAAAATCCCCGATCTTAGTGCCGCGAACCACGACACCACGCTATGAAGAAACCGAAATATCCATTACACTCTTTTATTTACTAATCCATTAAAAAGTATGAGAAAACATTTACAACATTTCCTCATGACGGCCGCCCTGATCCTGTTCGGAGTGTCCGCCGCTGTCGCGCAATCGGCAGTTACGGGTAAAATCGTAGATGAGACCGGCGCACCGCTGATCGGTGCCTCTGTGACCGTACCCGGCACATCGCAGGGTGTCAGCACCGACGTCGACGGCAACTTCACGCTGAAGACCGATGCCAAGGAGATCGAGATCAGCTACGTGGGCTACGTCCCGACCAAAAAACCCGTCACGGGCCCGAACGCACGCCTGGGCATCATCCAGATGGAGCCCGACGCCGTGGCATTGCAGGATGTCATCGTCATGCAGTCGGTGGCCGTGCAGCGCAAAACCCCGGTAGCCGTATCGACGGTCAACGCCGAGGAGATCAGCTACAAACTCGGCGGACAGGAGTTCCCCGAAATCCTGAAATCGACGCCGGGCGTCTACGTGACCAAGGACGGCGGCGGCTTCGGCGACTCGAAGATCAACATGCGCGGTTTCCAGGCGGCCAACGTGGCCGTGATGGTCAACGGCGTCCCCGTGAACGATATGGAGTGGGGCGGCGTATACTGGTCGAACTGGGCCGGCCTCTCGGACGTGACGCGCAGCATGCAGACCCAGCGCGGCCTGGGCGCCTCGAAAATCTCGTCTCCCTCGGTCGGCGGTTCGGTCAACATCGTGACCAACGGCATCGAGGCCAAGCAGGGCGGCACGTTCTCGTTCGGCGTAGGTAACGATGGCCTTTACAGCCTTTCGTTCAGCCTCTCGACGGGCCTCACGAAGAGCGGCTGGGCACTGTCGGTACTCGGCGCGAAGCGCTGGGGCGACGGTTACATCCAGGGAACCAACTTCGAAGGCTACAACTGGTTCGTCAACATCTCGAAGCGCATCAATGACCGCCACCAGTTGTCGCTGACCGCCTTCGGCGCCCCGCAGAAGCACGCGCAGCGCCATGCCCTCGACGACGGACTGAAGATCGAGGAGTGGCAGAAGGCCAAGAACTTCATGGGCGAAAAGGACATGTACCGCTACAACGCCGAGTACGGTTTCGACAAGAACGGCAGGCAGCGCTACTCGCACTTCAACGAATACCACAAGCCCCAGATCTCGCTGAACCACCAGTGGCAGATCGACTACAAGTCGTCGCTCTCGACGGCGCTCTACATGTCGATCGGACGCGGCAGCGGCTACTCGGGCCAGGGCCGCACCTCGGCAGACCGCAACATGTGGAAAGGTACCAACTACGGCGTGCTGAACACCACCTTCCGCAACCCCGACGGCACGTTCGCCTACGACAAGATCCAGGAGATGAACGCCGCCAGCCCCGACGGTTCGCGCATGATCATGTCGAAGAGCAACAACAACCACATGTGGTACGGACTGCTCTCGACCTACACCAACCAAATCTCCAAGTCGCTCGAACTGTCGGCCGGTATCGACGTGCGCTACTACATCGGCGAGCACAACAACGAGATCATCGACCTCTACGACGGCAAGTATTTCATCGACGACAGCAGCCGCGCCAACGTCAAGCCCGAGCAGAACGCCGCCGCGGCCGACCCCAACTGGGTGTATGAAAAACTGCAGGTCGGCGACAAGGTTTACCGCGACTACGACGGCCACGTACACCAGGAAGGCGTATTCGCCCAGCTGGAGTGGACGAAGAAAAACCTCAACGCCTTCGTATCGGGTTCGGTTTCCAACACCGGCTACTGGCGCTACGACCGCTTCTACTACGACGCCGCACACGCCGAGTCCGAGCACGTGAACTTCATCGGTTACACGGTCAAGGGCGGTGCCAACTACAACATCAACGAGAAACACAACGTATTCGCCAACCTGGGCTACATCAGCCGCGCCCCGTTCTTCTCGGGCGGCGCATTCCTGCAGAGCACCACGAGCAACGTCAAGAACCCCGACCCGCTGAACGAAAAGGTATTCTCTGCCGAGATCGGCTACGGATTCCGCTCGGGCATCCTTTCGGTCAACCTGAACGGTTACTACACGCTCTGGATGGACAAGTCGGTCGTACGTTCCAGCTCGATGGCCAACGGCGACTACGCCCGCGTGAACCTCTCGGGTGTCGACGCACGCCACATGGGCCTCGAACTGGACTTCGTCCTGCGCCCCAACCGCTGGCTGGACGTGACCGGTATGCTTTCGCTGGGCGACTGGCAGTGGGACAGCGACTCGAAGGGCTACATCTACGACACGCAGGGGCAGCCCCTGACCAAGGCTTTGGACGGCACGGTCGCCTCGGGCATCATGGCTGAAGACCACGCATGGCTGAACCTGAAGCAGAAAGGCATCAAGGTCGGCGGTTCGGCACAGACCACCGGAGCCCTCGGCGTCACGGTACGCCCGATGAAGGGCCTGCGCGTCAGCGCCGACTGGAACGCCTACGGCAACAACTACGCCGACTTCTACATCGGTTCGAACACCAGCCTTAACGGCAACTCGACCGTCGACGTGAAAGACCCGTGGAAAATTCCGTGGGGACACCAGCTCGACCTCTCGGCCAGCTACGCCTTCAAGATCGGCAACGTACGCGCCACGATCTACGGCAACGTGAACAACGTCTACGACTACAACTACATCATGGACGCGCAGTGCGCCGCAGCCGACGAAGGTATCTGGCAGAACGTATATGCCGTAATGTACTCGTTCGGTCGTACCTATACCGTAAGACTGAAAATTAACTTCTAATTACAGCGAACCATATGAACAAGCATATTGTAAAATACCTTCTGGCCCTTGCGACGATAGCATTCGTGGGGGGGGGTTGTAATGTCGACGATTACAACGAGGAGTATCTGGACGGGTTCAACCCCGACAAGGAGATCACCGACGTCCAGGTGCTGAAATACACGATGACCGACGCCGACTACGCCAGCGTCGCGTCGAACGCCGCCAACAAGGCGATCGCCGAAGCCGCAGGGCCCGATGCAGTGGCAGCCCTGGCCGCCGTAGGCACTGCAAAATGTTTCTCCGAAGCCGCTTCCGCCACGACGTACCTGCCCGCCTTCCTGGCTGCAGGTTACGACAGCTACCTCTCGAACGGCTCGACTGTCACCGTTACCTATAAGAACCAGCGCGGCGAGATATCCGAGGCCATCACCGGCATCGCTTCCGCCTCGACCTACGAGCTCAAGGCCGCCGACTACGAGGTAGCCTGGGGCGAGGATATCACGGCCGACTACTTTACACCCGGTAAGCCGGCAGCCAACTACCTGCCGCGCATCCTCAAGGAGGCCGTCAAGAACGCCGAGGCCGGCGACTACGTCATCGCCGAATACGCCTACTCCGAGCAGGAGCCTTCGACCGGAGGCGGCGAAATCCCCGAGACCATCAACAAGATCAGCGAAATCATTGCCCCCGGCGACTATACCGTGCAGGGCACCGTTTCGGCTGCCTATGCCCGCGGCTTTATCGTCGACGACACCACGGGGGCTATTCTGGTATATCTGAACGCCCCGTCGAACTACTCGCTAGGCGATGTAGTGAAGGTCAAGGGTGCCGTTACGGAATACAACAGCGGCATGCAATTCGGCAACACGGCCGAGATCACGCTCGTGGAGAAAACCAAGAATTTCGCCTTCCCCACGGCACAGGCCATGTCGGGCAGCGAGCTCGACGCCTACCTGACCGCAACGTCGATCAAATTCGTCAGCCTGACGGGTACGCTCTCGATCAGCGGCAACTATTACAACCTCAAGGTGGACGGTGCCGCGACGGCCACCGGCAGCCTCTCCTTCCCCAACAAGGGGCAGATCGACGAGAGCCTGGACGGTAAGAAGGTCACCGCGACCGGTTACCTCTTCTCCGTCAGCAAGAGCGGCGACGCACCCAAATTCGCCAACATGATGGTCGCCACGATCGCCGAGGAGGGTTCGCAGCCCGCATTCACGCCCGTGGGCGTCGTCGCATCGGCCGATCCCGGCACGTTCAGCGTGACGGGACAGATCGCAGCGACCTACAAGCGCGGCTTCCTCATCAACGACGGCACAGGGTCGATCCTCATCTATACCAATGCCGACCCGACCGGAACCTATGCCATCGGCGATCTGGTCAGCGTGGAAGGTACCACTTCGGCTTATGCCGGGCTGAACCAGTACCCCCCGGCATCGACCGTCACCAAACTCAATACCGAGGCCAATAAGTTCACCTACCCCGCGATCCGCGAAATGGACGGTACCGACATGGACGGTTACCTGACGCTGACCACGGCGCAGTACGTGCGTTACACGGGTACGCTGAAAATTGACGGCAACTACTACAACGTCATCAACGACGAAGCGCTGACGGCACAAGGCAGCCTCTCGTATGTCCTGGACGGCGCCGTAGACCCAGCACTCGACGGACAGGAAGTCGTCGTGGAAGGCTATGCGATCGGCGTATCGGGCAGCAAGTTCCTCAATACGATGGTCACTTCTGTCAAGCCGGCAGCCAATGCTTCGGCAGCTTCCTTCGGCATGACCCGCGCCGCGGTGACCAAGAACCGCTATGCGATTTACACCTTCGACGGCACGTCGTGGGCAGCCGCAGAAAACACCACGATGGTCAACCCCGAGGACTACACGCAGATGGGCGCCACCAATCCCAACTTCAGTTCGTCGTTCTCGCAGGACACCTACCTGCCCCTCTACCTGAAGTACAAATATCCCTACGCCCTGGCCGAGGAGAAGATGAACGTGGCATACCACTTCTACGACTCGACGGACAAGGTAACCCTGCTCTTCGCCGACGAGTACACTTACGACGGTGCGGACTGGATCAAGACCGAGGACACCGAGACGCTCGACGGCCCGTTCAAGAAGGTCAGCGGCAAATGGAACTTCGACCCCAGCATGACGCTCGTCGTGGCCCCCGACCGCAGCGCTTACAGCAAGAGCTTCTACCAGGCTTGCGTGGACTGGGTACTCCAGAACAAGGACGCCGCCTATACGACGGACAACCGCAGCGGCAGCCGCCTCACGGATGCGGAGTATTACAGCGGTTGCGCGGCAAGCTACACCAACCTGAACTGGCGTATCAACACGCTTCCGAAATACTACTGGAGCGAAGCCGGTGAAGACATATCAGCCTACGACAACTGGGGGTCGGAAGACAAGGACGCCATGCGCGCATCGTACCAGGCGTTCTACGACGAAGTCGAAAAGCGTTTCGGCGAGGTAATGTCGGCCGCCCTGGGTACGCTCTACCCCGATGTCAAGATGATCTCCGGCATCGACGTGATCTACACCGTACAGATGATGCTCTACACGCAGCACATCGGCTCGGGCACGGGCAAGGTGACGCACGCATTCGAGTTCAAGCTCGTCGACACCGGCAAGTTCGAATACGTACGCATGTACGCACTCTCGCCGGAGTATGAACTGATGAAGGATGCCAACTTCGAATAACGGAATCCGATCCAAAGCAAAGGGCCGCTCTAACGAGTGGCCCTTTTTATTTTTCAATCATCGGACGGATCGGATCAAGGGACAGGGAAAACCGCTGCAAAAGGGGAAGCCGACGATTCGTGCGGGCGGAGCGAACGGCCTGCGGGTACGGCTATACGGACGGAGTACCCGGATATGGTCTCGGGCTGCTACCCTACTATTTCGGGCAACAGCCTGCGGCGCAGCAGGTCGCAGGTTGCGGCCGGCGCCGAATGGTCGAACAACTGCCCGCGGATACCCAGCGCCGCTGCGGCGGCGATATTGGCCGGGCGGTCATCGATAAAGAGCGTCTGCGCAGGATCGAGTCCGTAGCGGCCGAGCAGTCGCCGGTAGATTTCCGGCTCGGGTTTCACCACGCCCTCCTCGCAGGAGACCACCTCACCGTCGAAAAGCCCGTAGACGGGGAAACGGCGCAGGAAGTCGATGAACTCGCGCGACATGTTCGAAAGCACATACAACTTGTAGCCGGCGGCCTTCAGGTCGCGGACAAGCTGTTCGGTAGGCTTCACGGGTTCCTGCATGTCGATCGACAGGCGCAGGTACTCCTCGCATTTCGCACGCGGGCAGGCATTGACCCCGGAAAGGATGCCGGTCACCTCGTCGAGCGTCAGTACGCCCCGGTCGTAATCCTCCCAGAAAGCCGGCATGGGCTCCGAACGGATGAAACTGAAAAAGTCGTGGAATTCCTGCGTACACTTACTTCTGTCGCGGGCAAAAAGTACTCCGCCCAGGTCGAAAACGATATTTTCCATGGGGCAAAGATAGCCATTTTTTCGTTTGGTTCATGATTTGCAGGCTGGCGCATAACAAAAACTCCGATTATGAACTATGGCATAAGCATCCTCTTCCGCGCCATTCCCCTTGCGATGGCAGCCTTCTGTTTCGCCTACGGCGCCTACGTTTTCGCCGCCGGCGACGACCCCTCGCGGCTCACGGCAGGCCCCGTGCTCTTTTTCCTGGGCTCGATCTGCATCGCGCTCTATTGCACCGCCGCCACCATCATCCGCCAGATCATCGGCACCTATACCGCCGCCGCGAAATACCTTTTCCCGGCCATCGGCTATGCGGTCGCCGCCATGACGGTCATCTGCGGGCTTTTCATCATCCAGTCGCACATGACCGGGGCGTTCGTCACGGGGCATGTAATCTGCGGGCTGGGGTTCATCACGGCGTGCGTCTCGACGGCGGCCACCTCCTCGACGCGGTTCAGCCTGATCCCCAAGAACTCGGGCGACAGCACCTTCTCGGTCAACCCCGCAGGCTTCACCCGCGGGCAGAGTTCGCTGCTGATATTCATCGTGTCGGCCATAGCCGCCGGGGCATGGGTGTGGTGCATCCTGCTCTTCGCGTTGGGAACGCTCCCGGCGCATATCGTGGCGGGAAGCGTCATGTTCGGCATCGCCTGTGTCTGCACGTCGCTCATCGCGCTGGTAGCCAGTATCGCACGCCAGGCACGGGGCAGCTACACGATGGAGGAACGCCGCCGGTGGATGGGGCTGGTGCTCGCGATGGGCGGCCTGGCCTTCGTGCTGGGGCTGATCCTCCTCTTCACGCTCCGGGGCGAGGCGATCAGCTTCGTGGGCTTCGTGCTCATAGGGCTGGCACTGATCTGCTGGAGCATATCGAGCAAGGTCATCCTGCTGGCAAAGATCTGGCACGCCGATTTCCCGCTGGCCAACCGCATCCCGATCATCCCGGTGCTTACGGCGCTGGCCTGCCTGTTCCTCGCGGCATTCCTCTACGAGGCGGCGCTCTCCGAACCCAAATATTTCGTCCCCGCACGCGTCCTGACGGGTTTCGGAGCCATCTGCTTCACGCTCTACTCCATCGTCTCGATCCTCGAAAGCGGCGCGAGCAAGAAATAGCCCCGCTGCAAGGCCATAAAAAAAGCCACCTTCCCCGGGTGGCTTTTCTTATTGCCTTTATCGTCACATGGGTCAGAACAGGTGGCAAGCCACCGTCAGCCCGGCCATGACGATGGAAACCATCGACATCAGCTTGATAAGGATGTTAAGCGACGGGCCCGAAGTGTCCTTGAACGGGTCGCCGACGGTATCGCCCACCACGGTGGCCTTGTGGCATTCGGAGCCTTTGCCGCCGAAATGCCCCTCCTCGACCATCTTCTTGGCATTGTCCCACGCGCCGCCCGCATTGGCCATGAACACGGCCAGCACGAAACCCGAGCTGAGGCCACCGACCAGCAGGCCCATCACGCCGGCCACGCCGAACACGAGGCCGACGGCTACCGGCACGACGATGGCCAGCAGGCTGGGGAACATCATCTCGCGCTGTGCACCGCGGGTCGAAATCTCCACGCAGCGTGCATAGTCCGGCGTGCCTTCGCCCGTGAGGATGCCCTTGATCTCGCGGAACTGGCGGCGCACCTCGTTCACCATACTCTCCGCAGCACGTCCCACGGCGTTCATCGTCAGGCCGCAGAACAGGAACGACATCATGGCGCCGATGAAGATGCCGATCAGCACCGTCGGGTTCATCAGCGAGACCTGGTAATACTCCATGAAATCGAGGATCGAGGCCTTCTCGACCAGCTGCGAGGTGCCGTTGGGCAGGTCGAGCATCGTTATGCCGTTATGCAGCAACCCGATGCGGATCTCCTCGATGTAGGATGCCAGCAGCGCCAGTGCGGTCAGCGCCGCGGATCCGATGGCGAAGCCCTTGCCCGTGGCAGCGGTCGTATTGCCCAGCGCGTCCAGCGCATCGGTGCGCTTGCGCACCTCGGGGCCGAGGCCGCTCATTTCGGCATTGCCGCCCGCATTGTCGGCGATCGGGCCGTAGGCGTCCGTGGCGAGCGTGATGCCCAGCGTCGAGAGCATACCGACGGCGGCGATGCCGATGCCGTAGAGCCCCAGCGACATGTTCATCGGAGCCATCATATTCTCCATGTCGAAGCCGATGGCGCACAGATAGGCGAGGATAATCGCGGCACCGATCGTCAGGACGGGGATGGCCGTCGAGATCATGCCCGACCCGACCCCGGCGATGATGACCGTGGCCGGCCCGGTCTGGGCGCTTCCGGCGATCTTCTGCGTCGGTTTATAGGAGTGCGAAGTGTAATATTCGGTAGCCTGTCCGATGATGATACCGGCGACGAGCCCCGTGATGACCGAGCACGACAGCCCGAGCCAGTTCTGGATTCCCAGCAGGTAGAGGATACCGAACGTCGCGCCGGCAATCAGCAGCGAACTGAAATTGACACCCACGCCCAGCGAGCGGAGCAGCTCGCGCATCGAGGCGCCCTCACGGGTTCGCACGAGGAAGATGCCGATGATCGAGAGCACGATCCCCACGGCCGCGATCAGCATCGGCGCCAGCACGGCCTTGAGCTGCATCGCCATGCCGTCGGCCGTGGCGAACGCCGCCGCGCCCAGCGCTGCCGTGGCGAGCACCGAACCGCAATAGCTCTCATAGAGGTCGGCGCCCATGCCGGCCACGTCGCCCACGTTGTCGCCCACGTTGTCGGCGATGGTCGCGGGGTTGCGCGGGTCGTCCTCCGGGATCCCCGCCTCGACCTTACCCACCAGGTCGGCACCCACGTCGGCCGCCTTGGTATAGATACCGCCGCCGACGCGTGCGAAGAGCGCCTGCGTCGAGGCGCCCATGCCGAAGGTCAGCATCGTCGTGGTGATGACCTCGAGTTTCTGCGGCCCCGACACCTCCACGAAGCGTTCGAGGATAACATACCAGAACGAGATGTCCAGCAGCCCGAGCCCCACGACCACGAGCCCCATCACGGCGCCGCTGCGGAAGGCGACCTTCAGGCCGCGGTCGAGCGATTGGCGTGCGGCGTTGGCCGTGCGTGCCGAAGCATAGGTCGCGGTCTTCATGCCGAAATAGCCTGCAAGCCCCGAGAAGAAACCGCCCGTCAGGAAGGCGAAGGGCACCCAGGGGTTCTGCACCCCGGCGCCGTAGGCCAGGTAGGCGAAGAACAGCGCCAGAATGATGAATACGATCAGTACGACCTTGTACTGCTGGCGCAGGTAGGCCATGGCGCCCTTGCGCACGTGCTCGGCGATCTCGCGCATGCGCGGGGTACCTTCGTCCTCGCACTTCATGCTGCGGTAAAATGCCCAGGCTACGGCCAGGGCAATGACAGCAGCGGCAGGGACGATCCAGAAAATCAAAGGAATGTTCATTTCGATAGAATTAAGGTTTTTAGAGTTTGTCGAATCGGTTATTAATACAAATATAATAATTTATCCCGATACTGTACTTTCCCGGACGGGCCGATATACAGCACAAAAAATCCCGGCAGCTCCGCCCCCCGCCCTGCGGCAACGAAAAACGGAAAGGAGCGAAGCCTTCGAAACGATTCGAATCTTCGCCCCTTCCCGTTTATGCGCCTGCGGCGTTCAGCGGAATCACCGCACCGCTACGAGCCGAAGTTGTCGTAGAGGATATTCTCCGACGGCACTCCGAGGTCGTCCAGCATCTTGACCACCGACGCGATCATCATCGGGGGGCCGCACATGAGGTAGATGCAGTCCTCGGGCGCCTGGTGGTTCTTGAGGTAATTCTCATAGAGCACGTTATGCACGAAGCCCGGGGTGTATTTCACGCCCGCGGCATCCGCCTCGGGATCGGGACGGTCGAGCGCCAGGTTGAACTTGAAATTGGGGAACTCCTTTTCGATGGCATGGAACTCGTCCACATAGGGAGCCTCCTTCAGCGCACGGGCACCGTACCAGAACGACACGGGACGCTTGGTCTTTTCGGTCTTGAACAGATGCATCAGGTGGCTGCGCATCGGAGCCATACCGGCACCGCCGCCGATGAAGATCAGCTCCTGCGTGTCGGGCAGGTTGTCCGGCAGGAAGAACTCGCCGTAGGGGCCCGAGATCGTCACCTTGTCGCCCGGCTTGCGGGAGAAGATGTACGACGAGCAGATACCCGGGTTCACCTTCATGAACCCGCCCGTAGCCTTGTCGAACGGCGGCGTGGCGATACGGATGTTGAGCATGATGATATTGCCCTCGGCCGGGTGGTTGGCCATCGAGTAGGCACGGAACGTAGCCTCGGGGTTGGTCGTAACCAGATCCCACATCTTGAACTTGTCCCAGTCGGCACGGTAGGCCTCGTCGATGTCCATGTCCGAGAACTTGATGGCGTCGTATTTCGGGATGTCGATCTGGATGTAGCCGCCGCTGCGGAATTTGAGGTTCTCGCCTTCGGGCAGCTTGACGACGAACTCCTTGAGGAAGGTCGAGATATTGCGGTTCGAGACCACGGTGCACTCCCACTTCTTGACGCCCAGCACGGCCTCGGGAACACGGATTTTCATATTCTCCTTGACCTTCACCTGGCAGCCGAGACGCCAGTGGTCCTTGGCCAGCTTGCGCGAGATGAAGCCCGTCTCGGTGGGCAGAATGTCGCCGCCGCCTTCGAGCACCTGACATTTGCACATGCCGCACGAGCCGCCGCCGCCGCACGCCGAAGGCAGGAACACCTTGTTGTTGGCCAGCGTCGAAAGCAGCGTCGAACCGCTTTCGGTCGTGATGACCTTCTCACCGCCGTTGATGTCGATCACGACGTCGCCCGAGGAGGTCAGTTTCGCCTTCGCATAGAGAAGCAGTGCGACCAGCACGAGCGTTATGGCCAGAAAGGCCGCAATCGCTATTAAAATCGTTGTAGTCATTTATCGGAATCTCTTTTTTTAAAGGTTAGAACTGAATGCCCGAGAAAATCATAAAGGCGATACCCATCAGACCGGTGATGATGAAGGCGATGCCGGGGCCTTTCAGCGCCGCGGGGATGTGCGAATAGGTCGTCTTCTCGCGGATGGCGGCCATCATCACGATCGCCAGCCACCAGCCCAGTCCCGAGCCGAGTCCGTAGACGATCGTCTGCCAGAGCGACGTCAGTTCGCCGCCGTCGACCTTCTGCTGCATGAACAGCGAGCCGCCCATGATGGCGCAGTTCACGGCGATCAGCGGCAGGAAGATGCCCAACTGGCTGTAAAGCGTCGGCGAGAACTTCTCGACGATCATCTCCACCAGCTGCACGAACGCCGCGATGGTGGCGATGAAGACGATGAACGACAGGAAGTTCAGGTCCACGCCCTCGACGAGCGCATTGGCCTTCAGCACATATTCGTACAAGAGGTAGTTCAGCGGAACGGTCATCACCATCACGAACGTAACGGCGGCGCCGAGTCCCAGGGCCGTCTTCACGCTCTTCGACACGGCGATGTAGGAGCACATGCCGAAGAAGAAGGCGAAGACCATGTTGTCGATGAAGATCGACCGGATAAAAAGATTCAGAGTTTCCATACGCTACCTGCTACTTTTCCTGTAAATCCTTGTTGTAAGAGCGGTGAATCCAGATGATGCACCCCACGATGATGAGGGCCATGGGCGGGAAGAGCATCAGGCCCATGTTCGAGTAGGCGCCGCCGTTTGCGATGTACCAGCTTTCGGGAACGATGCGGAATCCCAGCAGCGAACCCGATCCCAGCAACTCGCGGAAGAAGGCGACCGTCACCAGAATCATACCGTAGCCCAGACCGTTGCCGATACCGTCGAGGAACGACGGCCAGGGCTTGTTGCCCAGTGCGAAAGCCTCGACGCGGCCCATGATGATACAGTTGGTGATAATCAGGCCGACGTAGACCGACAGCTGTTTGGATACTTCGTAGACATACGCTTTGAGTACCTGATCGACGAGGATCACCAGCGCGGCGATCACCACCAGCTGGACGATGATGCGGATACGCGCCGGAATACCCTTGCGCAGCAGCGACATCACCAGATTCGAGAATGCCGTCACGACCGTCACCGAAAGCGCCATGACGATGGCGGGTTTCAACTGGACGGTAACCGCCAGCGCCGAGCAGATACCGAGGATCTGTACGATCACCGGATTGTTCTTGCCGAACGGGCCGGTCAGGTACTTCATGTTCTTAGCCGAAAACAGAGGCTCTTTTTCCTTATTACTCATTGCTTTCTACTTTTTGATCGTTAGACTCCTCCGCACCGGCTGCCGAAGCGGCGGTCCGTGCCTTCTCGAAGAAGGGAAGATATTCGCTCAGGTTGTCGCGCAACATGGCTGTCACGCCGTCCGAAGTTTTGGTACCGCCGGTCACGGCGTCCACCTCGTGGGCCGGATCTTTGGCGCCGCCTTTACGCAGGGTGATCGAGACGAAATCGCCCTTCTCGAAGAGCGTCTTGCCCTTGTAGAGCGCCTGATGCGCCGGCGTGGCGATCTCGGCCCCCAGGCCCGGCGTTTCGCTCTTGTGGGCCATCACGATGCCCGACACGGTATTCATATCCTTTTCGAGCGCGATATAGCCCCAGATGTCGTCCCACAGCCCCTTACCGATGAGCGGGATGATCACGCGGCCGTCGGTGGCCTCGAAGAGGATCAGCGTCTTCCGTTCGTAATCGGCTCGCAGGTCCTTGTTCGTCTTCATCATGTCGAAGACCTCCTCGGCGGGCTTTTCCGTCTTGTTGCCGGCCGCGTCGACCACATAGGCCTTGACCATCGCGTCGAAGTCGCCGTCCGGAACGCCCAGCGATTGCAGGATATTGTTCTTCTTCTCGCCCAATTCGTTTGCGTACTGGCGTTTCTGCAACGACAAGGCAGCCAGCGACAGCAGAACGGCGACGATGACGACCATCACGGTCGAGTAGAGGATGATATAGGCGTTGGAGTTCTTGTCCGAGAACAGCCCGCCCTTCTTCGCGCCTGCATCTCCGGCACCTGCCTCGACGATCTCTTCGAACTCCGAAGCCGGTGCGCCGCAAACGGGACATTTGGCCGGTGCGGCATCGCCTTCGTGAATATAGCCGCAGACTTTACATTTGAATTTCTTGGTTGCCATAATTCACTCCCTATTTTGCAAGTTTGACACGGTTCTTACGACGCGCGATGTTCCGCTCGACCACGAAGTAGTCCACCAGCGGCGCCAGCGCGTTCATGAAGAGGATCGAAAGCATCATTCCCTCGGGATAAGCAGGGTTCACCACACGGATCATCACGGCCAGCGCACCCGTCATCAGGCCGACGATGTACTTGCCGGCGTTGGTCTGTGCCGAAGTGACGGGATCGGTGGCCATGAAGACGGCACCGAAGGCGAAACCTCCCACGATCAGGTGCTGCCATGCGGGAATCTCGCAGTAAGCGTTGGCGCCCACCGCATTGAAGAGCAGGCCCATGAGCCAGCCGCCTGCGAAGACCGAGAGCATCGTGCGCCACGAAGCGATACCCGTGAAGAGCAGGATCGCAGCGCCGATGAGAATCGCCAGCGTCGAGGTCTCGCCCACGCAGCCCGGGATGAAGCCGAGGAAGGCGTCCAGATTCGAATAGCTCATCGCACCCGTCGTCGAGAGCTGTTCGAGCGCCGTAGCCCCCGACACGCTGTCGACGGCGAACCACACCTTTTCACCCGACATCTGCGGGGTGTAGGCGAAGAAGACGAAGGCGCGCGCCAGCAGCGCGGGGTTGAATACGTTCATGCCCGTACCGCCGAAGACCTCCTTGCCGAAGACCACGGCGAAGGCCGTACCCAGCGCGATCATCCACAGCGGCG
>OOBN01001090.1_pt1 | contig 21190 bp, 19 predicted proteins | sample 1671091 | NCBI WGS metagenome assembly OOBN01 (sample SAMN06348121, study PRJEB24527) | human gut metagenome | biome: human gut; feature: ankylosing spondylitis patient; material: feces | host: Homo sapiens | place: China | collected 2015-10 | reverse complement strand
GTTAAGACACGGCCCTTTCACGGCTGTAACATGGGTTCGATTCCCGTACGGGTCACCAAACTAAGCTTCTAATTTTCTTCGATGATGCGTTGAAAATTAGGAGCTTTTTTATTACCCTTTTTGCAAGTACCACAATCGTACCACACTTTTAAAATAAACGCAAGCCCTGTAACATGGGAACAGGATTGCCGCGGAGTAAATTATAGCCGTGGCAATCCTGTTTTTTGTTGTTCCCTTAAAAATTATAAAAGCGTGGATTGGAAAATTGTAAAGGAGCTTTTGCGGCATATCCTCGCTTTTTAAAATTATGGCTGCGGTATTCCACAGTCACCTTGACAACTATCCAACCTCACTTTTGTCCGCTAATCGCGGAACAACCCGCAACCCCTTATCCCGGTGGGATAACACGGGCAAAGATTGGGAAAACGAAAGTGAGGACACGAAAATGAAAGAGACTGTTAAGACTTCCCGGACGGCTGGTTACTTGGAGAAAATTTTCCGCGCGTTGAATGTAAAGTATTTCAACGGTGAGTTGGAGGAGCCTATCATCACGATACAGAGCACGCCCAGAGCCTACGGACACGTCACCGTAGCCAAGGCATGGCAGAGAGGAGACACAACCCGCCATGAGCTTAACATCGGCGCTGGGACGCTTGCACGGCCCATAGAAAACGTGGTGGCGACCACCCTCCACGAGTGTGTACACTTGTGGAACCTTCAAAACGGCATACAGGATTGCAGCAGGGGCGGCGCATACCATAACAAAAAATTTAAGGAGGCCGCCGAGGCCCGCGATTTGAAAATCAGTTACGACCCGCGCGTTGGATGGAGCATCACCGAGCCGACCGACGCGCTGTGTGAGTTCATTTTGGAACAAGACTGGCAGGACATCAGCATGAACCGCATTGAAGATTTCTACGCCCCGCGTGGCAAGGGCGCAGGGGACGCCACGGGCAAGCCGACAGGAAGTAACCCCAACAGCCACAGCATCAAGTATGTTTGCCCCTGCTGTCACAACAGCGTGCGAGGGACAAAGGTTGTGCGCATAAAATGTGCCGACTGCGACATGATGATGACCGCACAATAAAGAGAACCGGGAGTGAAAGCTCCCGGCTTTTTGCTGCAAAATTCGGGCCGCAAGCGGCCTTACTCCATTTTGATGTCTACTATTCAAAACGAGTCAACTTTATTCGTGGTGGGGTAACAAGCTGTTACCTCACCGGTTCTTTTCTACGTTTCTACGAGCGAATGCTTTTACAAAAAGAGGACGGTGCAGGTCGTTAAAACGATTGCGCCGTCCCCGTTTTTGAGGTTTTGATGTCAACTTCTCAATTTAGGAACCGTCCCCATTTTTTCCCTCACCCTTTTCGAGGGTCGCAGCATCCGGAACCGAAATGTTCGTGACCTTAACGCCGCATCCTACCAGACCAAGCGCAATAGCCGTAGTCACGATAACTGCCAGTGCGAATCTCTTTTTCATTTGCTAACTCCTACCTTATTATAATAATAGACACTGCTTTTCAAAAAACAAACTCGTAGAAGAGTGTTTCTTCTACGAGTTGCCGGTTGCTTATAATTTACTATTTTTCAAAAAGCCATTAGCAAAGGATGCCTACATCTTCCGGAGGGCAACTCTTATCAGCCTCACCGGGAATCACTGTGCCCCACCAGTCGGTGTTGGAGTCTCCACCGCTCGGCTGAGACGGCTGTGCAGGCTCGGGATTGCTCGGCTGCGCCGGTTCAGGGTTACTAGGCTGTGCCGGTGCCGGGTCAGGTTGTGCCGGTGCCGGAGCAGCAGGTTCCGGATTGCTGGGCTGTACCGGCGTAGCGGGAGCAGACGGCGTAACTGGCGCGGTCGGTGTAACAGGTGCCGTGTTGGAAGGCGTCACAGCAGCGCTGTTGCTGGAACTGCTCTTGGTATAGGTCTTGTTGCTGGTTGCAGCCTTCTTCGGCTGCTCAACAGTCACTTCGTAGTTGGCGCTTTCCTCACCGGCAGTCGCCGTGATGGTTGCATTCCCGGAGGAAACGGCAGTTACCTTCCCATTGGAATCGACGGTAGCGACCTTTTCGTTGCTGGACGACCAATCGATGGTGGTCTCGGCAGCGACCTCTTCGGGGGCAACAGTTGCCTTAATGGTGTGAGAGTTACCGACCGTCAGTTTGCCTTCGTTGGAATCGAGCGTGATGCTTTCAACCTCATAGAACGCTTTCACATGAGTCGTCTTCTCGGTGACCTTTTCGCCATCCTGCACAAGGGTAGTAGTGATGTCGCACTCGCCTGCTTTGAGGACCTTCACCTTGCCGTCCTTATCGACGGTGGCGACTTCCTCATCGCTGGAAGCAAAATCAAACGAAATGTTGGACGCATCTTTCGGCTCGCATTTCGCTTCGATTGCGGTTTCGTCCGTGTCGTTGAGTTTGACATCCAGAGTGTCGGGAACCTTCAACTCTTTCGCAGACACCTTGACGGTGATAACGCAGACATCCTGCATCTCGGTATCCTTGACCGTGGCGGTGATTTCAGCCTCACCGGCTGCGATTGCCGTAACGGTGCCGGTCTCATCGACCGTGGCGACACTCTCATCGGAGGAAGTCCACGCGAGCGTCAGCTTCTCAGCCGCCTTGGCAATCTTTTCATCCTGCGCAGCAGTCTCTGCCGTAGCAGACTCCCCAGTTGCGATGACAGGCGTCTTGGCGGGCGCATCCTCTGTCCCGAAATTCACCGGCAACGTGATGCTCTCGCCCTTTTCGAGAATCGCAGCATCCGGAACCGAGATGTTCGTGACCTTAACGCCGCATCCTACCAGGCTGAGCGCCATAGCCGCAGTCGCAATAACTGCCAATACGATATTCTTTTTCATAAAAACACTCCTTCTCGGCATCTAGCGCCGAGGCTACTTTTTAATTTTGCCGCCGCCACTCTATTGATAAGTGGCGGCTTTGGATTCTTTTAAATCGGGGACGGGGGAGATCGCTGCGCGACTCACCGTCCCCGATACATCACGCAGTTTCCAGATACTCCCGCAAGGAATCTGCAACTCCTTCCTGTATGGAATTGTCCCAGACTGCGTATTTGTTTTCCGGGTATCCGCCTACAAATATTGTAGCATCCGATAGTTGCCATTTTGACACGGGCTTGCCATCTTCCACCTTGATGATGGTCGGTGCACCGATACGCTTCTCCCCGACATCAATTTCATTTTTCTCCGGGTCGGAGACGGTGTACTCGGCCAGGTAGTCATCCAGCCAGGTTAGCAGTTCGGTGTAGCCTTCCCCCGCTGGTCTGGTTTGCACTGGTGCGGCAGTATCCGAGTTGTAGGTGTATATATCCCGATATAGGTCTACCTGGCAGTAGTCCATCGTGACCCCTTCACTTGTAGCAACAGCGGCAAGCACAGGGAGCAGGTTGCGACAGTAGGGACAGCGCGGATAGGCAAACAAGATATAACCGTCTTTTTTCGCGCGTGCTTCCACCGCGGTCACAGGTGATAGCGGCACCGAGAAGGACAGATTAACATCCCGGTACGTATATTCTGTGTAGCCGGGAACAGCGCGCCCATTATACGCCCGGTAACTGCGGGCAACTATTGCTCCCGGCGAGCTGCCAAGGAGTAGCAGCACAGCCATCCCAGCAGTTGCCACAGCATAGGCTATGTACGGTGCGGTGTGGGATAGTTTTTGCATCCATTTATCACCTTCCTTTTATATTATAGCACATCAGCACGTAAGAGCAAGATTCAAATCGTCTCCAGGTAGACGATTTTTCCCTTAGCAAATCGGTACAATAAATATACTTTATTGTACACGGTGGTGAGGGCAAATGCTACTACAGGAGGCAATTAAGCTGCGCATTTTGGAGCTTGCAGACGAGCGCGGCTACAGTGTCAACAAGCTGGCTGAGCGTTCCGGCATTGCACCATCTGTCCTTAAAAAGACTGTCAAGCCTTATGCTACCACTAAAAATACTTCAACTGAAATAGTTGCACGGATATGTGTGGGGTTAGGAATCCCATTTAAAACTTTTTGGGACAGCCCTTTATTTGACAATATTGAGACTAGACAACAAAAAGAGGACGAGAGCCAATAAAGGCTGTCGTCCTTTTGATGTTTACTTTTCAAACGAGGCAGGGTTAGAAAGGCATAGCGTCCGGTTCCTCAAAATCCTCCGCAGAAATTCCTTTAGGGATTTCCCCATAATCATTATCTTCTTGGGGCGTGCAGTACAACGGTTTTTTTAAGCTGCCGTTATATTGCCAGTGGGTCTTTCCGGCAATGGCAGATTTGGATTCTGCCAGCTCCCCGTAACGATATACTTCATAATGTAAAACTACTTCATCGTCCATAAGGGCGACCTTGTTTTCCTCCCACGCGAAAGTAAGTTTTACTTTAGGAAAAAGAATTGAGAGCGTATGAATAGCCTCACTTGCAGGTGCGCTATGGGTGAGAAATGCAATGCTATTTTCATTACATTCTTCAAAAGATATCACGTTTTCGTCTGTACCCCAGTGTTCCGTGCACCAGCCGGTATAAGTAGGATAGCCGTATTCCTTCCGGTTCAGCACAGCCATTTTTCCCAAAAGGAATCGGCGCTGATCTGCACGGTTAAGAACAGCAAGAAAATTTTCTTCTTCCTCTTCTGTAGGGTAAAGAACTAAATCAAGATAATGGCGGTAAAGCTTTTCGCCGCAAGAAACTTCATCATCGGGGCCAATGTTCAGGTGTACCGGCACAGCACAGATTTTATTCAAATCAATGCTCCCAATGTCATAGATGTCATCGCAGATGTACTTCATTACTTCATTGACCTGTTCCTTCGAACCGCCAATCGTGAGAGTGCTGTAAATAAAGCTTTCTTTCTTCATGGGATTTCTCCTTTGAGAGTTGTATCACCGCTCACAGCAGACGGCGGCGGATGTCTCCGCGTGCCATCCCTGTAAGCCGTGAGAGTTGTGTAATGCTGACGCCCTCTTGTGTTACCAGACGGCGCAGCAGCGGGGTTGCGGTGGATTCGGGGTAAAGCTGGATTTCGTGGCATTCCATGCCTGCCGTTGCACGTACAAAGTCACAAAGCTCAGCATCCGTAAAGGCAGGCAGCGGAGAATCCTCCAGAATGCCGCGGGCATTTAATTCTGGCTGCTGGTGGTAGTGCCGCAGCCAATCTAAATCATGCAGTGCAAGCGCGTAGCTTGTGTCTACATGACATAACGGCTTTTTTCGACTAGCAAAGTAGTCAATGTAGCTGCTCCACGGGTAGTCCTGCATATCCTGCACCATTCCGGCAGCGACCGGGTTGCGGTGGATATAGCGCAGTACCCGCAGGAAGTAGCCTTTGGTTGTGACAGGCTGGGATTTGTAACGGCCCTGGAAGAGCGGGCCTGTCCGCTGGTAGCGGCGGTTGTAGTAGGCAACGTACCGTACCCCGATGGCCTTCATCATGTGTTGCAAGGAATCGTTACAATCCTTCGCGAGCAGATGCAGATGGTTGCCCATCAGGCAGTATGCCATGATGATAAAATTTTCATCTGCGCAAAAATCGAGAATATGTAAAAAGTTCAGATTGTCGGCATCATCATTAAAGATGGTCATGCGGTTAATTCCACGGATCATGATGTGATACACGCCGCAGGACGAAAGTTTACGGGCTTTTCTTGGCATCGTCCTGCACCTCCGAGGGTGTCGTTTGGGGCGTCCATTCTTCCGGCTTGTAGGTCAGCAGTTGTATCGCCCGCGAGGCATCCCCTCGTGTCATTTTATGGGTGTCAATTTTGTAATCCGGGGCCAGCTTGTGGATAAGGGCAATTTGCTCATTGGTGATGGGTTGTCTATCCCACTTATAGCGCTGCTTTTTGTCCCAGATATGTTGATATTTAGCATGCTTCTGTTTCAAGTCCTGATACACATAGTCTAATGCAAATTGTAATGGCACCGCACTCTTGGAGCACGCTTTATTTTTCCGCAGGTACACCATGCCGTTAGTCAGCGGTTTGCTGATGCGGTAGGTTACGGTCGGGATAGGCAGTATATAGCCGCCATCCTTGAGTGTAATCCATGCGACATCATGGGTGGTAACACCTTCGCCAAGTGCCATAACGTCTACCTCCTTCTGATTTTGTATCCAGGTATCGGGAATGTCCGCACCTGTAAGTACCTTTATCGGTTCGGTTTCCTCCGGCAACTTTTCCACCTGCTCCTTTTTAGGTTTGGGAGCTAGCGGTTCCTCGCCGATTAGCGTTGCTGCCGTGCATATCGGCATCCTGGAAATGCCCACGCAATCAATAATCTTGCAGGCACTTTTTCCCGGATGCAACCGCAGGCCGCGACCTACCATCTGCGCATACAGGCCGACATTGGTTGTGGCAACCGGGCGGGCCAGCAGAACGGTTTCTGTCATCGGCAGGTCAACACCTTCCGTCAGGACAGCATAGCAGACAAGTACTTTAATTAGGCCCAAACGGTAGGCCTCCAACAGACGTCCTCTATTTTGAGTAGTGCCATCGATAAAGGCCGCGGTACTGGCACCATGCTGGGAATTGAGCAGTGCTGTCACATTTTTGCCCTCTTCAATGGATGGTGCGAAAATGATGGTCTGCCCACGTGCGTTTGAGGTGTAGGCCTCCGCGATACCCGCTGCTGTGCCAGACATAACGCGTGCTATATCTGCGGCATCATAATCGCCAGTATCCTCACGGTACTGCACTGTCCCCAAGTCATACTTGAGATTAACCTGACAAGCTTCTATAGGACTAAGATACCCGTGCTCAATGCCGTATAGGGTGTTATACTCGCACAAAATGTCGTCAAAAGCCACATCCAGGCCGACACCATCACCGCGGATTGCGGTTGCAGTGAAGCCAAAACGAACGGCATTTTTGAAGTACTCAAAAATTTTGCGGTAGGTCGGTGCAGCACTGTGGTGGGCCTCGTCGATGATGATGGTATCGATACTGTAGGGGTTGTACTTGTCGAGCCGCCCCACAAGGCTTTGCACCGAAGCGCTGATGATGGGTTCCCCGTGTGCATGTGTGGTTCCCTGCTCGATGCCGCAGGGAAGGCCTTTGAGGTATTCCAACGGCTGTATCACGAGTTCTTCCCGGTGAGATAAAATCAGTATGTGGTGGTCATTTTCCAGTACATCACAGCGGATGTACTCAGCAAAAATTCGTGTCTTGCCAAGGCCGGTTGCGATAACGCACAGGGCGGCATTTCCCTCGTAGGATTTCATACGCTGAAGGGTGTCAGCCTGATAAGGACGCAACGGTGGTGCCCGCGGGCCGTCATGGCCCTGTTGTAGAGGTGGATTTTTCATAGTCGACTCCTTGGTCACTGGTGATAGTAGTAAGCCTGAATAATTTCGTCCGACCCACTGCCATTGCGGATGATGAAGCGTCCGGGAATAGCAGGGAGCTTTGCGGCACTGCCGTCATCCAAGATAACAATGGAACTCTGTGCATCGGCAGTGTGGCCGCAAATACGACCGTCAAGCTGTGCTTTAAGACTACCCGGAACAGACCCTACGTCGGGGCGCTGAGTTGCCACAAGCAGATGAATACCGAGCGCACGGCCCAGACGGCCAATGGCGAGGAGCTTGTTCGTAATCGAGGCAACTACTGCCTTGCCATCTTTATCACGTCCAGTTGTATCGAGAATCATCGAGGTTTCATCCAGGATAACGACGATTCGATGCAGTTCTTCTCCGGTCGTCTGGACATATTCCTCAAGATTTGCACAGCCAGCGATAGAAAACTCTGTACGGCGATGGTTAAGCTCATGTACAACACTGTCAAGCATCTGCTCAAGGGCAGCATCATCATCTGCATAATGCCCCGTCTTACGATATTCGGGGCCGAAGTCCACACCTTTATAATCGGCGAGGTAGATGTCGTAGCCTTTTTGCGACAGCTGGTAGAGAATCAACAGTGCCAACTGCGTCTTACCCATGCCGGTGGCAGCAGCCAAAAGCCAATGAGGCAGCTGGCTAAAATCAATGCTAACGGGAATGCCTGCCGCATTGATGCCCAAGACGATTTTTGTGTCGCTATCGTCCATATATGTATCTGCCCACGGGATTAGCCGCCCCATAAGGTTGCACCCGGCAACAACACGAAGGTCAAAGAGCTGGTTGTTGCTGCCCTGAGTGATAGAGAGGACGGTCACATTAAGTGCGGATTCGATTGTTGTCCGATTGTCTTCCCAGTATTCGAGCGGGCAGCCTTTAAGGCTGAAAGTAAGCTGTTGAATATTACCATCCCTGTTGGCCTTAACTAGCAGTGGTGCTTCATGCGCCTGGTTGCAGATACCAGCACGCGAAAAATCGTCGTAATATGACCAACTGTGGGGGATATAACCAAAGAGGTAAATGACGCCAAGGCACTCTGCCAGCCATGCAATTACCCGAATAAAATTAACGAACGGTCTAAATACTACCGAAATCACGTCCTCGCCAGAGCCGCCCGAAACCATAATCAGGGCGGCAACTGCGAGTGCGAGGCACAGCAGCACATATTGCTGTGCGGTCTTTGAATCGGTTTGAATACGTCTAAGCCCATTGTGGAACGTATTCATGATATAATTTTTTTCCGTCTGCCATTGCAGGCGATCAGAATCATTACGCATGATTAAATCTCCTTTCAAAATAAATGCCCGTATAGCCTGATAGCACAGCTTTCATCCGCTAGAACGGACAATCATCAATCTCTATTTGCTCAAATGTCGGTGTGGTGCAAGGGTGAAAATACTCGTGAACCGTATAGTCCTTGTGACTGCCGTCGAGGTCAAAAACCCGAACGCAGTTGATGCGCCGCAAGAGCGCGTCCCAAGCCTCCGGCTTTTCGTGCTGCTCGGAAACATACTGCTTCTCCAACGGCAAGTTGGAAATGATGTATGCTTCCGTGTAGCAAGCCTGCTTGTTAGCATACCTACAGGGTAATTCCAAAGGATAGCCATCCAGGTATTGCAGCATGCTATTAAGGGGCAAGCTACTGTGGAACTCATCGAAGAGCATCACTTTCTGCCCCCGGTAGCCATCAAAAGGATGGTGATAGTCAGACACCGCGTAGCAGTTTGAGTATCCGCATCCTTCTTTTACCGACCTAGTTTTTCCTGTGCCAGTAGGGCCAAAGATATAGGTGACTGTCATCTGGCGAAATACATTGCGGTATTTCTCCTCCAGGATGGTCTGCCTTGTCCGGTCAATGTGGGAGATATCTCGCAGGTATTCCGGGTGCTCACCCAGAATTTGCGCATTGTCTGCCCCGGATGCAATCAGTGCATACAGAGTCCGTAAGTCGTTACGGTCGCCCTGCTTGCTGTCAGGGGGTAAACTGCCACTTTCTTCAAACGTGTCAGAGTAGTTTATCCCTTCATGTACTTTTCCCTTGGAGTCGGTATACTTGTAGTGACCGTTTGCATCCTTGTTATACTTAGCACCCTCTTTACGGATGTAAGCATAGTTTTCGGAATTTTTTCCCCATTGAGGCACTTCGATGTGCGCAGTAGGAAACTTGTTCTTTAGGGTTGTGAACATTACAGGATTTTCATATACTAAAAATAAGTGTATGTGATAGGTTTCCTCTTGCCCCACTTCATCAGCCATGCACCAATAAAGGAGCTTGGCTCCTTTTTCAAGAGCAGCCTTGATAACATTATGATCATAGCCATGCTCTTGTGGATTGTTGATTGTCAGCTGGTAACGGCGTGTCGCGTAACCTTTTGCCATATAGTGTACCCAGTACACTACGGACACAAAGCCGCTGTGTACGCTTTAAAGCTTATAGTTATAGGCTTTATGGACTGTACACACAGGTATGGAGGTAATACTAGCTCCATACCTGTGTGGCGGCTTTAAGTCCATAGCGTACGCTTGTCGTTATAAAATTTTCAAGGTGCTGTATGGGTGTTGATTGGTTTACCTCAAAAATGAGACAAGCCCCATTTTTGAGGTGAGGCCGCTAACGCGTCCTACAGTGTGCTTGGAAACCTTAGTCGAGCACCACAATGTTCTCAGGCTTACGGTACTCGTTGTAGAAAATCTTCACTTCGCGTCCCATCAGGTCATGAAGGTTGATTTTAAGTTCGGCCATCTTAGCGTCAGAGAGATACATATCCCTGACGAAGACGCCCTCCCCGTTCTGGGAGGCAATCTCCGTTGCGAGGTAGATGCGGCAGCCGGTGACGGGACGGCCTTCTTTCGTGACAAAGTCACTGCGTCTATAACCAATGATTTTCATGGTTATTTCCTCCTTGGCATTATCGTTATGTTGTTTCCGAAGTACTGTCCTCGCCATTGGTAACTAAGGAATGGTGCCGGATAGATGCAACCAAAAGCAAGTGTGTCGAGCACTGCTGTTGATAGAACCAAACGACATTTCTGTCACCTCCCTTTTCTGATGGAGGAAACGTAAAGCAATATGACAACCGAGAGGATGTATCTTGCTTGTTCGCTCCCTGTGCTTATAATTCTACTCAGTTCGCAAGGGTGGACAATAAAGAAAAGACGAACTTCATTACAAATTTCTTGAATGAAGCTCGTCTTTATAAAGTGCTTTTTTATTTGGTTTGGCCGTTAGATAAGAGCATCCGCTTTGCTCTACCTAATGAAAGTCTTTCATCAAGCAAGCTGTCAAGCAGAGCAGGAACGCCGTCCATGTCTCCATCCATCGGGTGCATATAGACACCATTAACACCAGGATGTGTATGACCAACTAACTCCTCGTAAACCCAGTTGCTAAAGTGATTTTTGTAGATTGAGCTAAAGGTATGTCGCAGCTCATACGGCGTAATATAAGGGATACCGTTATACCTGCAATAGATCCCCCAGCGTTTACGGTAGCATAGTTGACCAGTGCTTCCAAAGACCCTCTCATGAGGGTCTAACGGAGTGACTCGATAGACTTGTTGACTTTCTAAAAGCATACGTGTATATCGAGTCTGCGGGAAGTCGCGTGCGGCAAATTCGTTCTTCCCATTTGTAGTGATGCCTTTAGCATTGATGGCACGGCGTATATGTATATAATCATTGTCAATATCGCCCCACTCAAGGCCCATCAATTCACCAGGACGTAACCCTGTAACGACTTGGAATCGATATGCATAGATTAAGCTGTCTTGACAAATCGTACCATTATAAGGCACCTGAGATTCGGTGAATAAGATGTTAAGCGAAGAAACGTCAAGTGCTTGCTTTTGACCTTTTTTGGCGTTTGAGGGAATTTTAATGTTTGATGTACGCAAATCGTTCCGGATATCGGCACAGTCCAAATAATTACAGAATCCAGATAAATCGCCGCGTATATTTTTAAGACTTTTTTGACTAAGATTGTGCTTTCTGTATGCGGTATAGATAACTCGCTTTAAATCCTGCTTAGTTAGTAGCATAACCGGGACTTTGCCAATTATAGGTTTAATGTGGTTGTTATACCTGTTGCGGATGGTGTAGATGTTTGTGGTTTCGAGTGCCTTATCTTGGAGGTAGCGCTCAAACACGGTATCAACCGTTGTACGTTCGCTGACGCTAAATGGGCAAGCTCCAGACAACCACGAGGTTGCATTTTGGGCGCAGATCTTTCGGCCTTTGTCACCCGGGACGCTTGAATAAAAAGACTTTCGGACACCGTTCTTTTGGAGGTTGATTTTCCAAACGTGCTTTTTCTCAACCCAGATTGCGCGAGAAATCATTTTACTTTGTGTGGTATACATGCGGACTCCTTAGAGCCGGCCATTTTATGTGACTGGCTCGATGAAAATAGTGTAGTAATCGTCCTTATTGATATTCAACAACCTTCCGATGCGTGCGATTTCCTCTGCCGAAAAGAGCGAATATCCGTTCATCTTCTGCGACAATGCTTGCGGGGAAATGCCGATGGCCTCCGCGACATTGTAGCAGGTAAAGCCTGCGCGGATGATTTCGGACCGCAAATTCAAATATTTGCCTTTCATGATAATAATCTCCTTTGAGTAATTTTCAGTAGGTGGCTTTATTATCATGATATTCAGTTCGCACGTACTGGCAAGAGGGGTATCACCAACTTTTTTATTTATTCTTGCAAGCAGGTGATGTACCACACTTTTTATATGAAGAGTACCACACTTTGTACCACACAGATATAAAAATACCCTTTAATGAAATCCATACCAGTGATAAAATTATCGTTAGTACGTATTGCATTAAAGGATATTTGTAGAATGATAGAAGTTCGATTCCCGTACGGGTCACCAAAAAGCACTATCTCAAATGAGGTAGTGCTTTTTTCTTGTGCTATAAACTTTTAAGGGAGTAGAGGAGTACGGGAATCGAACAGCCCGGGCCCCGCGTCCAGCGTCCCGCGGGGCAAAAACAGCCCCGCGGGCTGTTTTTAGGGCGCGGGAGATGGACAGGAGGGTCACCAAAGGGGCTGTTGTACATCCCCTCGTTTTCTTTTGCCTATTCCTCCGGCCTGACCACCGTTACGGTACACTGCGCTGTAAAACCGCCGCAGTCGGCGGTCAGGGTCGTGGTGCCGTAATTCACGGGGACGAGCCAGGAGCCGTCGAAGCGGGCGATGCGCTCGTCGGCGATGTGATAGGTCACGGCGGGGTGGTCGGTGGTGTCCTCCGGCAGAAGATGGCAGACTGCGCCGACGCGGCTGGCGTAGGCGTAGTCGGACTCGCGCGTGCCGTCGGCGGTGATCCAGGTCACAAGCTCGTCGTCAAAATACAGCGTGTAGTCGTCCAAAGCAATGCCGCGCAGCGGGCTGGACACCTGCACCGGGCAGCTGGCGGAAATTTTCCCGTCGGCGCTTTGCAGCGTCAGGGTGGTCGAGCCGCCGCGCAGACCGGTCACAATGCCGCTGGGATCGACCTCAGCAATCGTGTCATCGGCCACAGACCAGCGCCACTCGGTCAGGGCGGCGCGGCGGGGGCTGACCTCACGCCCGTCGGCATCCTCGTAGAGGACGGCGGTCTCGGCGGTCTGGGTCTTTTCGACCTGCACGGTGTCGGGCAGGGTCACGGCGGCCACCGGCGCGCCGCAGGCCGTCAGGCCCAGCAGCAGGGCGGGCAGAACAAAAAACAGCGATTTCATGCAAAAGCCCCCTTTTGGCAGTATCATACCACAATGCGCCGCCGCAGGCAACTGTTGCACTTTTGGGCAAATGCGTGTACAATAAACTATATACTTTTGCAAAAGGGGGGCCGGGCATGGAGCGGACGGCGGGCGGCATCACCTACACGCTGACGCGGCGGCGGGTGCGCAACATCAACCTGCGCGTGCGGGCCGACGGCAGTGTGGCGGCCAGTGCGTCGCCGCGGGTGCCTGCAGCTTATGTGGACGCCTTTGTCACGGCGCGGGCCGACTGGGTGCGCACCGCACAGGCGCGTGCCGCGGCCCGGCGCGAACGAGAGGCCGCCGAGGCCCCCGCGCTGCCGCCCAAGGCCGAGGCGCTGGCCTATATGCAGGCGCTGTGCCGGGCATACTATCCGCAGTTTGCGGCGACCTGCCCGGGCGGCGCGATGCCCAAAATTGCGGTGCGTGACATGAACACCCGCTGGGGGTCGTGCAGTCTGCGCACCGGCACGCTGGCGTTTGCGCGGCGGCTCTGCACGATGCCGCTGCCCGCGCAGGAGTACGTTGTTGTGCATGAGTTCTGTCACTTTGCCCACCCCGACCACAGCCCGGCGTTCTGGGCCGCGGTGGCGGAGGTGCTGCCGGATTATAAGCAGCGGGAACGGATGCTGAAGCTGCGGTGAGAGCGGGCGGATGCCTTCCCCCGTGGGGCTGCGCCCGCAGGCACGTGTCGGAGCGCAACCGCCGGAGAGGCGGCTTTTAGCGCGGAGACTGAAGGTGTCTGCGGCCCCGCCCGCAGACGGATGCGGGGGGAGCTTGCCGCGATTGCCCGTGAACGGGGTGTTGGCGGAAGGTTTGCCCTCATCCGACCTTCGCGTTCGCTCGGCCACCTTCCCCCGGAGGGGAAGGCTTCATACTCTACAAACAAGGGAGGTTCCCATCTTGCCGTCTCCACAGAAAAAATATACGACGCTGGTCAGCAATACGCTGCTGTTTGCCATCTCCAACTTCAGCTCCAAGCTGCTCAGCTTCTTCATCCGCCCGTATCTGAGCTACGCGCTCGACTCGCCGGACGTTATGGGCGTGTCCAGCCTTTTGCAGCAGGCCACAAACCTGCTGATCCCGGTGGTCAGCCTTGGCGTGGCCTATGCGGTCATCCGGTTCGGGCTGGACAAAGCGACCAACAAATCCAGCGTCTTTGTCAACGGCGCGGCGACTATCGGGCTGGGCTTTGTGGTGCTGCTGCTGGCCATGCCGCTGGTGCGGCTCATCCCGAACGCTGCGGAGTACCTGGGCTTTTTGTACCTCTGCGTGCTGGCCAGCTGTATGAGAACGCTGTGTACCCAGTTCATCCGCTCGCGGATGCTGAACCGGCTGGTCGCCATAGACGGTGTGCTGACAACGCTGAGCCTGCTGCTCTACTACCTGCTGTTCCTGAGCGTCTTAAAAATGGGCGCTACAGGCTTTTTGCTGGCAAATGCGCTGGCAGATTTGACATCCATGGTGTTTGTGTTCATTGCGGGCGGGTGCTGGCGGTACTTCAAGCCCAAGGCGTTTGACAAGACGCTGTGGAAGGAGATGCTGCGCTACTGCCTGCCGATGATCCCGGCGTCCATCAGCTTTTGGATCATCAACGCCAGCGACATGTTCTTTGTGCAGGGCATGTGCGAGGGCTACGCGGGCCGCAGCGGCAACCACTGGGTCGGCCTGTTGTCGGCGGGGTACTTCCTGCCGCAGATCATCACGATTTTGGGCAGCATCTTCTATGAGGCGTGGCAGCTCTCCGCCGTGACCGAGGAGACGGACCGCCAGGCGTTCTTCTCCAAGATATTCCGCGTGTATGCCAGCGTGCTGTTCTGCTGCGTGGCGGGCATCATCATGCTGTGCCAGCTGCTCATGCGGGTGTTCAAGGCTGAATATTTTGACGCCTGGACGTTTGTTCCGTTCCTGACGCTCTGCTCGATGCTGACCTGCCTGAACCAGTTCCTGAACAGCGTCTACGTCGTGTATAAACGGTCTACCGGCTCGCTGTTCACAATGCTGGCCGGTGCGGTGCTGAACCTGATTCTGAACTACCTGCTCATTTTGCGGTGGGGCCCGTGGGGCGTAACCCCGGCCAGCTTCCTGAGCCTGATGCTGGTGTTTTTGCTGCGCGCCTACTCGACCCGCGGTCTGCTGGAGATCGACTTCCACCCGGCGTGGCTTGTGCTGAATCTGGCGCTGGTACTGGCGGAGATCTGGTGCATGATGAACCTGACCCATTGGGCGCTGCCCGTCGTGGGCATCACCGCGGTGGTCTGCGTGCTGAACATCCGCGAGGTGCTGAGCATGCTGGATACGCTGATCGGGAAGTTTTTGAAGAAAAGGAAAAGTTGATTTTGATTTGCCTTCCCCCCGAGGGAAGGCTTAAAGGAGCTTATTATGGAAAACAACGCTATCCTCTCCGCCCTCTCCGCCCGCAAAAGCGTGCGGGTATTCACCCCCGACCCCGTCACGCCGGACGAGCGGGCGGCCATCCTGAACGCGGCGTTCCAGGCACCGACGGCGGGCAACCAGCAGCTGTACACGATCCTGGACATCACCGACCCGGCGCTGAAGGCCACGCTGGCCGACCTGTGCGACCACCAGCCGTTCATTGCCGGGGCGCCGCTGGTGCTGGTGTTCCTGGCCGACTGCCGCCGCTGGCTCAACGCTTACCACGCCGCGGGCATCACGGACGCCCGCAAGCCCGGGGCAGGGGACTTGATGCTGGCCGTGGCCGACACCTGCATTGCCGCCCAGAACGCCGTGGTCGCCGCCGAGTCTCTGGGCATCGGCAGCTGCTACATAGGCGACGTCCTCGAGAATGCTGAGGCCATGCGCGATGCCCTGCACCTGCCGCAGTACGTTGTGCCCGCCTGTATGCTGGTCTTTGGCCGCCCCACGGAGCAACAGCAGCGCCGCCCCAAGCCCGCCCGCTTTGCCGAGCAGGCCGTCGTCTGCGAGAATGTGTACACGGACCGTACGCCCGACGAGCTGCGCGCCGACTTTGCGGCGAAAGCCGCCGCCAACGGCCAGCTCGACTACGACTTTGACAAAGCCGTGCAGGCATTTTGCAAGCGCAAGTACGCGAGCGACTTTTCCCGGGAGATGACGAGAAGCGCAGAGATTTACTGGAAAGAGTTTTTGTGATTGGCAGAGAACGCAGGGGCTGATCCCATATCCGCCCGGGCGTGTTGCCGCTGCCGCCGCGCCCTTGTAATCTCTACAAATAAACCACCCCCACCCAACCGTAGATGTTCTGCGGCTGGGCGGGGGCTTTCTTAGTTATTTAAGGGTGAAATTATAAATATTTTGTTTTTCATCCTGTAGTTTATGCTCTAGCGTAGTAAAGCTTGCTTTTTTATTGCTGAGAGTATCAGCGGTAAGAAGCAAATCCTCGTTACCGATATAGACATATACTTTTTTGTTATTTGTGACATCTTCTCCTTTTTCGTTTGTTGTAGTTACAGGAACTCCGTCCCCATAATCAGCAGGGATAATAATGTCACCTTTTTTGAGCGTTACATTTTGCGCATTATAAAGATAAGCCTTGCCCGTAAGGGGAACAATATAGTCAGCTGCTTTTTTATCGGAATTTTCATCTTTGAGATGCTCGTCTAAGAATTTCATGGGATCGGGAGCGTTATTCAGTTCAGTAGAATCAACTTTTTTATAGTCATCACGCTTGCTGTTTGGAATATTTTTGGTAAGTGACTTATCCTGCTTATAATTGTAGTAAGCGATACCCTTCCAGCAAATAATTTCACCGCCACTAAAACTGATTTTATTATCCGTAGTGAGTTTGTGTGCCCAGTTATTTGCCTGATTAAAAGTGACCTTGTCGAGCTTTATATCAGATTTATCCTCACCTGATTTATGGTCAATCATAGAGACAGTAAAAGTATCAGCATTTGGCGGAACTGTGAAAGTAATCTTTTCAGCTTTTGTGTAATGCTGTGGTTGGTTTTGCTCCTCTAATTCATAGGTCTTCCCACGGCGGAGTTGTACAACATAGGGGGCGGAGGTAGTGATAAAAGATTGACAACTAGACAATTTGGGAGTACTGCCGCCACTGTCAAAGCCAAGAAGAATATGATCCCCACTTTGAGACCTGAGAACAAGGGTGGCGTCGGATACGGCATTGCCCGCGTCGTCAATTTTGTACAGATAGGTTTTGCAGGTCAATTTCTTGCTGTTGACAACATGAATAATATCTTCAATATATTCGCAAGTTCCGTACAGCTCAACACGGCCCCATTCACCGTAATAATTTTTATAAATATTTGGTTTAAACCATGTATTATAGGCAGCGGGTTGTCTCCCGGGCTTTTTCATGTATGCATCCGGATACGGCCTGAAATTAAAAGAAAGAGAGCAGCTGACGCCACTCTGATATCCGGTGGGTGCAGTAACTTCGATGAGTTTATATTCTTTTGCTATATCCAGATAATCAGATTTAGTCATGCCATCTCCGGAATTAAGCCGCAGAGGAACAGAGCAATAACCCTGTGAATCACTTTTTAGATTCTCAAAAATGACTTTTCCTGTTGATGTGTCTGTGATGTTAAAGAAAGCATCAGCAAGGGGCTGGTTTTCTGCATCGGTTGTAAAAATTTTTACAACGGCAGTGGGAAAGTACTGCAGGGTAATCACATTGCCATCCGCAAAAGTTCCATTCGTATCGCCGCCGAAATGGAACTCTTTAAAGGTACAGCCAAGGTATATGCCGTTATTATAAGATGGGTTGATTTCGATGGAGAAATCTTCTTTTTTTAGGAGCTGATATCCCGGTATAGGGGCTTTTTCTGTAATGGTAAAATTGTTTACCCTTGCGGGTAACTGACCGGCAACAAAGGGTTTGCCCGATGCTTCATCATAAATTTCAAAAGGAATATTGCCGTTTGCATCAGTAGTGACTTCGTAGGTAGTCTTATAGTTGGGAACCGTTACAATGTATGTTTTATTGGCAAATTCACTGGAAGACCCTGTTACGGCATCCTGTAAATGGACAAAGACTTTGTCACTCGTTGTAGGATCTACCTTTTTATCTTCCATGGTGATGCTGTTTCCGGTAGCAGATACTCCAGAATCGCCGCTCAAGCTCAATGTGTCACCGTTACTTTTAATTGCAAAGTTAATATCTGCTGCAATATCATAATTTCCGGGAGCTGAAGCTTCGTGCAGCACATAATTGCCAACCGGCAAACTAACGGAATACCCTGTACTGCTGGTTGACGAAGTCCAAGAAGCAGCCGCCGTACCATCTTCTTTAAGAATCTGTAGCTCTGCATCGCCAAGTGGAATCTTGGTGGTGGCGTCTACTTTTAAAATCGTAACCCCTAAGAGAGTTGGTTCTGGGCCTGGTGCAGGCTCCGGGTTGGGGTTTGGTTCCGGTTTGGTATCATCAGGCTTTGGAACAACGATGTTGTCAATACTTCCGTCCACACGCGCATTCGTTCCGGTGGCCGTGTATACGACCTGTATCCCATCGGCGCTGGTGTACACTAAGTACAAAACCTGCCCGCTGGCGTTGCAGGTCATCCCCTGCACGGTGCCCTTGACCCCGGCATCTGCCGCAATCGTGGTCGTGGCAATACTGCCCGCAGGCGGGCTTGCCACATCCAGCAGATACATCCCGCTGCCCTCGGTCAAGGCGACCTTGCCGCCTGTGACCTCGGGTGCGTTTGCTTCTAATGGGCCTGCCCAGCTTGTCAGAGCATCTGCACCATCGCTTTTTCCCGTTATCGAAGCGTTCTGCACCAAGGCGTATTTCTGCGCGCCCTGCCGGGTCGCCGTCATCACACACGCCTGCGTCTCACTGACGGCCTGCTTTTCCTTGGCGCTGTCAATGTACCCGGTCAGCGCCGGGACGGCAAAGGCCGCCAGCACACCCAGAATCACCAATACCACGATCAGCTCCACCAGCGTAAAGCCGCCGCGGCTGCGCGGGGTTCGTTTCAGACCTGTCATAGGGATGCCTCCTCTTTATTCGGCGGGGTCAAAAATGCTCTGGTCGCGCTTGGCGTGCGCGCCGATGTTGTTGTATTCCAGCATCAGATACCCCTTGGCCCACTCGTCCAGCGCGGGGTCTGCGCCGTACTCGGCTGTGCTGCCGTCCACCTTCATGTAGTCGTTGGCGGCGGTCACAACGGGGGTGTTGTGCTTCATTTCCAGCAGGTACTCGTAGTAGTCGCTCAGGGGCAGACCCGCCTGCTGCAGCAGGGTGGGGGTCAGCATGACCATGTCCATGCGGTTCAGCGGGTCGGTGGTGCTGGTGGCGGCTGCCGTGTGCTCCAGCGGGTAGTTGGCCCAGATGAAAAACGGCGTGCTGCGCTCCAAAATCTGCAGCTCGTTGTCGGTTTCGGCAAAGCTGGCGTCGGCCACATGGCCTACAAAGCTGGGCGCGTGGTCACCGGCCATGGCCACAATGACCTTGCGGCCCGTCTTTTCGTACTGCGCGGTAAAGTAATCGCACAGCTCCTGCACGGCGGCGTCGGTCTTTTTGATGCAGCTCAGGTACTCGTCCATCAGCGCATCGTAGTCGCCGTAGTCGGTGGCGGCGTGGACAATATCCAGCGACGCATCGTTCATATCGTAGTCGCCGTGGCTCTGGATGGAAACCAGGAAGCTGAACCGCGGCTTGTCCTCCGGCATGGCCTCGTACATCGTTTCCCAGTCGCGGTAGGTGGCCGAGTCGGTCTGGTACGGGCGGTCCCCGTAGGTCTCCTTCGTGGTAAAATCGCTCTGGAAATGGGTCTCGTCAAAGCCCAGCGCCAGCCAGGCGGAGTCGCGGCGGTAGTTGGAGTTCGTGTAGGGGTGGGCGGCCATCGTGGAGTAGCCCAGACCCTTGAGGTAGCTGACAACGCTGTTGGCGTTGTACAGGTTCAGCCAGTTGAACGGCGTGATGCTGGGCATCAGGATCAGCGAGTTGGAGGTCAGCATCTCGTACTCGGTGGAGTTTGTGCCGCCGCCCACATGGGGGCTGATCGTGTGGCCGTAGACCGAGTTGGGCAGGTTCTTGGTGACCGGCATGATGTCGGTGTCGGCCTGCAGGTCGGTGACAAGGTCAAAGTCGTAGAAGCTCTCGGACAGGATCAGCACAATGTCGGGGTAGTCCTCGGCGCTCTCGGGGCTGGCAGGGGCGATGTAGTCGTCGGCCTTGCGGGCGGTGTTCACCGCCGCGGCGTCGTTGTAGTTCTCCGGCTCGATGACAGGGTCGGCCATCAGGCTGGTGGCCTCAATCGTCCCGGCCAGATAGCCGTAGGTGTAGTAGGTGTTCTGCCACGCCCAGCCGTAGGTCGTCTTGGGTTTGATGGTCACGGGGCCGAAGTAGCCGAAGAACATGACCAGAAACACGCCCAGTGCGCTGCCCGCCGCCCGCACGCCGCGGGCCTTCCAGCCGGCGCGCTTAGGCGCACCCTTGACCAGCCGCGCCTGCACGAACGCAATCGCCAGAATCGGCAGGTAGAGCAGCGCGATCTTCACAACGTCCTGCGTGATTTTCAGGGTGTAGCTGCCCATGACCTCGGCGGCGGTGCCGAGGTTCAAAATGTCCTGGGGCATCAGCGCCGAGCCGTGCAGGTCGCGGGTGTAGTAGTTGATGAGTGCAATGATGGTGAACACCGCACCCGAAATGCCCGTTGCGCGGCTCCACTTGCCGAGCAGCGCAAACAAAATCAGCGTCAGGCAAAAGGCGGTCAGCGCGTTGAGCGGCGCGTAGAGCGGCCATTGAAGCTGCAAAAAGCTCTCGGTCACGCCGTCGGACAGCTCCAGCTGATAGCGGGAGATGAACCCCACCGCCACCGCCAGCAGGCAGGGGAGCACCCCCTGCAAGAGGAATTTCTTCCAGTTAAAGTTTTTCAAATGCTGCATAGGTGATGAATAAATACCTTTCTCTGTAAATTTTGTACATAACTATACATAATATATTATAACACGACACCACAAAAAAAGAAAGAGGCGCGGGCAGCACCTCTTTGGATATATAATGATGTTTGTCCGGAATACGGATATTACAATAAGCCTGCCCGTAGGGAGCGGCATATATGCCGCCCGCACCTCCCGGCCAGCACCCGCCAACCATCCACCACCCCGTAGGGGCCGGGCATGCCCGGCCCGCAACCCTGCGTC
>OOBN01001021.1_pt1 | contig 22301 bp, 17 predicted proteins | sample 1671091 | NCBI WGS metagenome assembly OOBN01 (sample SAMN06348121, study PRJEB24527) | human gut metagenome | biome: human gut; feature: ankylosing spondylitis patient; material: feces | host: Homo sapiens | place: China | collected 2015-10 | reverse complement strand
TATTTCAAAAGACAAAGAGCCGGTCGTAAATTTTCCAGACAAGAAAATAAAAAAGAGCATAACGAATGACTTTCCCGTTCATTCATCATACTCTGAAAATTCTCGGCTTTAAAACTTTATAAAATCGAATTAAATCAGTTACCTTTTCCAATAGGACAATTTAGTCAAATATTCTTTGTTTTTTCAACTTCATTCATAAGAGGTATTTAAATTTTGTTGAAATTTTTCCCAATATTGCCCCACATAATATCCGTCAACAAAACCATGATGAAAACTCATTGCAACCGGCATTTTTTTTACTCCATTATCTTCCGTTACTTTTCCGAAAATAGATAGTGGCATATTTTCTCCTGCATTCTCGGGAAATTGGAACTGCATTCCGGTAAAGCTATACCACGGATTAATACTAATGACAATAACGTCTTTTTCAGAATCGAGCCCATATGCATCACCCAAACCTTTTCGGGCCAAATCTATCTGCTCTTGAATCGACATTACGAATTCTTTTAAAGACGATTTATAAGGGACTATTACTGAAATAAAAGAGTGATCAGGAAGCGATACTGCCGTATTAAGCCTGATCGAATCAAAAAGCCAGACCTTCCCATCTATTTGCCTATACCGCAAAGACTCAATCTCATTTACAGCCTTCAATGAAGCGTACATAAGAAATTGAGAGAATTTTATTCCTAAACGTTTAGATGTATCATAAGCTTTCGAGACATCTACAACCGATGTTACCGTATAATACGGATTCGCAAAGTTCCTAAAAAAAAGATAGTTTTCTTTTCTTTTCCAATTATCAATATCTACTAACTGTTTCATCTTTAGAATTTGAACTTATCTAAATTTCCCGATAAAAAACTTTAAATACTTTCCAAACAAAATACCCTGATCATTAAACAAGAAATAATTTTGTATTAATAATCAGGGTATCTATTCTCTATGTTTAAATAACTACTTCTCTGTTTTTTCTTCTTTCTCTTCTGAAAAATCTGCAAGATCTTTTTCTACAAGTAAGTTATACCAACTAAGCAGTTTTTTTATGTCGGTGGGATATACTCGCTCTCTATCAAAATCGGGCAAAACCTCCGCAAAATATTTTCTTAATACATCCGGATTCGATTTTAAATCTATAGATGCCACTGCTCCGTTTTCTTTTTCTTTCACTTTAACCAATACCTCCCTCAAAGGTACTTCTCCGCTTTCTGTAAAAATGGCGATGTCTCCTAATGATATAACTTTATCATGAGCGTATGCTGGTGTCCGTTTTCCCGTAACTACAGACTCTACAATCAACATGTTTTTTGCTTGTGACACTAATTTATATAACCCGGGTTTTCCAGATATAGAAAGGATTGCTTTCAACATAATATCGTAATAATTTTAAAGATTAAATCGGCACAAATGTAATATTCAATATTCAATTTATCAATCGTTATACTCTTTTTTGTATCAAAAGATTCTTAACATTCAAGTCTCCCCTTATAATTCAGGCAGTTCAAAATTTGGGGGATCAAAGGTTTTTTATCATCATTTCGAATAACCTGATCTGCTTTTTTACATTTTTCAGTTTCATCTAATTGCACCGATATTCTTTGTCGCACATCTTCTTCACTACAATTATTCCTTGCCATCACACGACAAATACGCATGTCTTCTGGAGCAGTAACTACCCAAACTTCATCAACAGAATTTTCGAATCCCGACTCAAACAGAATTGCAGACTCCATAAAAACAAATGCCGTTTTTTGGCGCATACACCAATATTTAAAATCCTCCCGAACTATCGGATGAACAATCTCATTGATTCTCTGCAATAATAACAGGTCTACAAATATATAACGAGCTAATAAAACTCTATTCAATTCCTGCCCTATATATATATCGGGACCAAACATCCCGATAAGTTTATTTCGTATTTCCGGATGCGTATTCATTAATCTTTTCGCTTCGGAATCACTGTCATATACGGGGAATCCCAATATGCGAAGAAAATGGCTTACCACCGACTTTCCAGTTCCAATTCCACCAGTTATTCCTACCGATTTCATAATACTTTTTCTTCTAAAATATATTCTATGCTGTCAGGCACGACTTGCAAATGCTTAACAAAAGACGGTTGCTTCAAAACTTTTACAGCCAATTTATTCCCTGAGTTATTCTTTATCTGCCCATAATCCACTCCTATTTCTATATCCCCTGCGGTAACTTTTGCAAAATGACTGATAGGAAGCATATAGCTGACTTCTACAGTCGCCGGGAAAAGAAGCATCGTCATATTATCAGGAATATTCTCTATTTTTACTGCAAGCGTCATTTTTTTCATGGTTATCTCTTCAACAGGAACCATAATTTTCACTTTATCCGGAACAATTTTGGCACCCCTTATTTTTTTCAAAGGAAGATCATAAACCGTCGTATCAGACAAATTTCTCAAAGCAAAAGAATCTGTCTCTATCGTTTTAATGGAGTTCAAAATATAGGAAGGAGCATACACCGTAACAGAGTCTGTCCCAGAAGATATTTCTCCATTAATAACACATTGTGGAATTGTTGATACAGAGCCAACCAAACGCAACTTAAACTTCGCTCCTTTATTTTGAGAATAATACAATGTCAAAGAATCTGGAGAGATAGAAACCAGGCCCGTAGTATTTTTAAGCTGCTTACGGACCAATGTACTCAACTTCGCCAATGAAATAGTAAATTGTCCTCGTTTATTCTGATACTGATTAAAATCTATCTCGACAGGGACAAAACGATCTATCATATAGTTCATCATCGTCGTGCCGTTATCCCTTATACGGATGTCCAAATATTGAGGATATTCGTTTGTAATCATCACTTTATCCGGGACATTCGTAAAGCGTATAGGAATCTTAAACGACGCCTCCACTTCTTCATTCAATGATTGTAGTACCCAAAAAAGAAATGACAAACCCAGAAATAACAAAAAAGTAATAACTTCTTTGCTCCTTTCACTACGGAAAAAAACATTTGCATTATGCAACCATTTTTTTATTTTGATCTGAATATAGCATTCTGTAGCTTTTCTCATTTAACCAATAACTCTAATAAAACAAAGATAAAGTTTTTTATTCGAAATAAAATTACAAATAAAAAACTTTATCTTCAATAATCTCTTAAGATAAGACCTTCTACAAAAAGGCAGACCAACTAAGCTTGATTTGTAGTCGTCGAATCGGCAGCAGTAGCGTAAATAGAAGATTTATCAATACGAATTCTTACATTATCCGCAATCTCAAGAACGATAATATTATCTTTGATTTCCTTAATCTTTCCATAAATTCCTCCGGCGGTAACAACTTTGTCCCCAACGCTCAACGCTTCACGAAATTTACGAATTTCTTTTTGTCTTTTTGTCTGAGGACGAATCATAAAGAAATAAAAAATAGCAACTAAGACCACCATCATAATTATGCTTGACCATCCAGCGCCTTGTTGTCCTTGTTGTTGCAGTAAAATTGTCAATAATGTCATAATTTCAACTTATTTGTTAAACAATTAAAGATACAGTTACAAATGCAACTGTTTTATTTAATAACAAAGATATGACAAAAAAGTGAGATTGAGAAAAAAATATTATAGAAGAGCCCATTTAATTTTTAGAAACATTTTTTATTCTCGCTTTATCTGGAACAAAATCGATTCAATATTCCCCAAACTATCTTAGGAACTGTCTAATTTTTTCAATAAGGATATATTATCAGATCATTTTTGCGTTTTGAGATCTATAACGATATTGAGGGTATCGGTACGAGAATCTTAAAAAATTTATAACCAATAGAGGCTATACAGAAATTTCTGTATAGCCTCTATTGGTTATAAAAATCATGAAATTTCAAGTCCCTCTATACTTTACCCACTAAAAAGCCGTCTTTTTTTAACTGAGAAGCGACAGCATCTAAAATTCCATTTATAAAATGTCCACTCTTTATAGTACTATATGACTTAGCTATTTCTATATATTCATTCAATGTTACCTTGACAGGAATAGTAGGAAATGATTTTATTTCTGCAATGGCAACTAACATAATGACAATATCCATAAATGCCACTCTATCAATTTCCCAATTCTTCGTATGTTGATCTATCAGAGCCTTATTAACATCAACATTCATGAGTGTTTTTCTAAAAAGCATTTTTGCAAATTCTGCATCCTCATCATCTTTAAACATCGGCAAAAGCTCCTGTTCCGCACCTTTACTTTGGTCGAACCGCTTAATCGTTTTCAATACGAAAGTAGAAATCGTTTCCAAATCATCATTCCAATAAAGACTTTGTGCTTCTAAAATTTCCGACAGATCTTCATCTTCAACAATGATGTGTTTGAATGCTTTTTTCCAGAAATCCTGATCGACAGCATATGAATCTTCTTCTGAAGCTAAATATGTTTTATAAAGGTCAGATGCCAATAAACGATCTAACAAAATACGAACAAAATCCGGCTCATTCACCCAAGAAACAGATTGACGATCGACATACTCCTTTAACATCTTATTTTCTCGCAATTGTGCGATAAAGCGATTATTTACTAAACGTGTATCCGGATTTTTATCTGCTGCAGTCGCTGTATATTTAAAACGGGCATTCTCTATACGTTTACTTTGAGCATCTGTTAATTCGATCATCAAAAGTAACAAACGGTGATACAACTCATAAGCTTTTTCTAAACTGAAAAACAATTCTTTCTCTGAAGTATCTATACTCTTATCTTTATTTACCAAATAAGAATATACTATTTGTACAACTTTGATTCGGATTAAAATTCGATTCACCATTTTTTAAAGATCCTTTTTGTATTATGCGGCTGCAAAGGTATTACTTTTTTATTGTACTCCGCCTTAAATGCCTATTTTTTTCTTGAAAATCGATATAAGCCCCCTCTAACTTCATTATATTTTCAAAATGTTATCACAAAATATTTGTTTCTTCAAAATAAAATAGCATATTTGCATTTGAATACATAATTAATAAAATATTTCATCACACACAAGAACATTACTTAATATGGAAAATCTGAAAAAGGAAGACACACTCAATAAGAAGGAGAATGATATAGTATTTACAAAAACACTGAAAGCCGGAAAAAGAATTTACTATTTAGATGTTAAGAAGAACAAAAAAGATGAATTTTTTCTAGCTATTACAGAAAGTAAAAAAATTATTTCCGGTGAAGACAGTAATCCCATAGTTCAGTTTGAAAAACATAAGATCTTTCTATATCAAGAAGATTTTGATAAATTTACATCAGGGCTCAATGAGGTAATGACATATATCAAAGATAACTCTCCAGAAAAAGATTCAGAAGAAAAATAGAAAGTTTTTAGTTTGATCCACAAAAAAAGAATTTTTACTTGAAAAATTTTCTTTAAGGCATAAAAAGCCTTTTCAATTTATAGATTTCAAGATATAAAAAATTCTGCTCCATACGAAATATACTCAAATAGAATTTTTTACTTGAGTATATTTCTACTTTATAAAGCAATAGTAAAACGATGCTATGTATAATAAACAGAAAATTACAAATTAAGTTCCTCTCTTAAATATTGTGTTGTATAAGTATCTTTCGTTTTACATATTTCTTCCGGTGTACCGGTAGCAAGAACTTGTCCACCTCCTTGTCCACCTTCAGGTCCCATATCTATAATGTAATCGGCAGATTTTATAACATCTAAATTATGTTCTATTACCAAAACCGTATTTCCCTTATCTACCAAACGATTGAGGACATTCAACAAAACTCGAATATCTTCAAAATGCAATCCTGTAGTCGGTTCGTCCAATATATAAAGAGTTTTTCCTGTATCTTTTTTAGATAATTCGGTAGCTAACTTCACACGTTGACTTTCTCCTCCCGATAACGTAGTGGACGGTTGCCCTAATTTAATATAGCCCAACCCGACATCTTGGAGGACTTTTATTTTATTTAAAATTGCCGGGATATTTTCAAAAAACTCAACGGCCTGATTAATCGTCATATCAAGAACGTCTGCAATAGATTTTCCTTTGAAACGAACCTCTAATGTTTCCCTATTATATCGTTTCCCATGACATTCCTCACAAGGAACTAATACATCCGGTAAAAAATTCATTTCAATAGTCTTATAGCCGTTTCCCCCACACACTTCGCATCGTCCTCCGGCAACATTGAAAGAAAATCGTCCCGGTTTATATCCTCGTATCTTGGCCTCCGGAAGATCAACAAAAACATTCCGTATATCAGAAAACACGCCCGTATAAGTTGCCGGATTCGAACGAGGCGTACGGCCTAATGGAGACTGATCAACGTTTACGATTTTATCAATATATTCTAACCCTTCTATGTTCACATAAGGAAGAGGTTCTCGTTGTGCCCGATAAAAAAGATGGCTAATTATCGGTTGCAATGTGCCATTAATCAAACTCGATTTTCCACTACCGGAAACTCCCGTTACACAAATAAATTTTCCTAATGGAAATTCAACGGTCAGATTTTTCAGATTATTTCCTGTCGCACCTTGTAAAACGATAGATTTTCCATTCCCTTTTCTTCTCGTTTTGGGTATCGGGATTTCCATATTACCATTCAGATATACCGCCGTCAATGTTTTTGTCTTCAACATTTCTTTCGGAGTTCCGGCAAAAACCACTTCCCCGCCAAGACGGCCGGCTCTGGGTCCCATATCTATGACATAATCTGCCTCCAGCATCATTTCCTTATCATGTTCAACAACGATAATAGAATTTCCGGCATCCCGAAGCTGTTTCAACGAACGTATCAAACGAGTATTATCTCTCTGATGTAATCCGATACTCGGTTCGTCCAAAATATAAAGGACATTGACCAACTGAGACCCTATTTGTGTAGCCAAACGTATACGTTGGCTTTCTCCTCCGGAAAGAGTTGCCGAAGCTCGATTCAAATTCAGATACTCTAATCCGACATCTACCAAAAAATGCAGTCTGGAGCGTATTTCTTTTAAAATTTCTTTCGCAATCGCAGCCTGCTTTGAGGACATTTGCATTTCTATCCCGTCTAACCAACAAGAAAGTTCAGAAATATCCATCTCCGCCAATTCAGCAATATTTTTTCCTTGAATACGATAATGCAAAGCCTCCTCATTTAATCTGTGACCGTTACATTGAGGGCAAGTAACTGTTTTTACAAACTGGCCTGCCCATTTCTGAGCCTGAGCTGTAGCTTCATTCTGCTGTTGCATTTCGATATACTTTATCAGACCGTCAAAGGAGAGAAAGTAATTAGAATTTCCCAGTGATTGGTTTTTGATATTCAACCGTTCATCCGTTCCGTTCAGGATATCATCCAAAGCCTCCTCCGGAACATCTTTCAAAGGGGTTTTCAATGTAACTCCATATTTATCACAAATAGCCTCTATCTGCCAGAATAAAAGGGTATTTTTATATTTTCCTAACGGAACAATCCCTCCTTGATATATCGACTGATTCGGGTCAGGAATTATCTTGCTTTTATCTATGACATTGACATATCCCAATCCTTTGCATCTGGGACATGCACCTTGCGGAGAATTAAATGAAAAATTATGCGGAGCTGGTTCACTATACGAAAGGCCGGTTTTCGGATCCATCAACATACGGCTATAATGACGTACCTCTCCAGTCTCCGCATCCAAAATCATTATCAATCCATCACCCTGCTTCATGGCGGTTTGTACGCTTTCTTTCAGGCGTCGTTCGTCTTTTTCCGAAACGATCAATTTATCTACCACCAGCTCTACACTATGGTTTTTATAACGATCGAGTTTCATTCCGCGTAGAATTTCGCGTAATTCTCCATCAACACGAACTGTCAAATATCCTTTTTTACGAACTTGTTCAAAAAGTTCTTTATAATGACCTTTACGATTCCTCACCAATGGCGCTAAAACATAAGTTTTCCGTCCTTTATATCTATCAAGAATCAAAGCTAAAATCTGCTCTTCGGTATATTTGACCATCTTTTCTCCTGAGACATAAGAGTAAGCCTCTCCTGCTCGAGCGTATAAAAGCCTTAAAAAATCATATATCTCCGTTGTTGTTCCTACCGTAGAGCGAGGATTTTTATTCGTCGTTTTCTGTTCTATGGATATTACCGGACTCAATCCGGTTATTTTATCGACATCCGGGCGTTCCATATTCCCCAAAAAATTACGGGCATAAGCTGAAAACGTCTCAATATAACGACGCTGGCCTTCGGCAAATATAGTATCAAATGCCAATGAAGATTTTCCACTTCCGCTTAATCCGGTAATGATAGTAAAACTGTTACGAGGTATTTCAACATCTATATTCTTAAGATTGTGTACCCGAGCCCCGAGTACTTCTATTTTATCGTCCTTCTTTATCATCTTTTACTACAAATCATTTAAAATCAGCAAATGAAATAGCCTGATAATATCAGTCTATTGTCCATTCTTTATTATATACCGGTATCTGACGTGTACTATAATATAGATCTTTCTTTTCCGGAATCAGTATTTTATATGTTTTCCCGTTTTTATTCGGAAGGCTGCGATCTCTCAACCATGAATTAAATTCTTTTAATTGAGCATAGGTAATACCATGATTTTTTGCAAATGTAGCAAGATCCTCAATCGGCGTATTTACCATTATTTCTTGTACACGTACCGGATGATACAGCTGATGTTTTCTTACAGCAAATCCAAAACGATACGGGTCTTTGAGAATTTCTTTCAATACCAACGCCCGAAAAACGTATCTGGAGGTTTCTTCATTTAACCAAAGATCAAATGAAGAATCGTGTTGTTGCTTCACCAGTTCTTTCGAAATTCTCCCCATTCCTGCATTATAAGAGGCCGCAACAGTAGTCCAACTACCATATTTGGCATAAGCCGATTTCAGATAACGACAAGCCGCCTCTGTCGACTTTTCGATATTAAACCGTTCATCGACATAATCGTTCACCTCGAGTCCTGCTTCTTTTGCTGTAGAAGGTAACAGTTGCCACAGTCCCGCAGCTTTTGCAGGAGAAACTGCACGAGGATTTAAATAACTCTCAATAGCTGCTAAATAAATGAAATCTTCAGGAATATCGTTCTTTTTAAGAATTGGTTCGATAAGGGGGAAATAACGATTAGCCCGTTTTAAAATCAAGAGCGTATTCGAATGCATATAACAAAAACTTGTCAGCTCCCGATCATACCGTTCTCTCATATCGAATCTGTCCAAATCAACTCTCTCGCCTCCCCACTCTACTTTTGCAGGAAAATCCGGTATAATATTAACGATAAGAGATGATGTAAGCAGGTCTTTTTGCGGAGTTTTAAAAGAAACGATTGATAATATCGTCAATAGTGGCATAATCGCAACTATCGACATGTAAATATACTTTTTTTTCATTTTTTTACCCAATATACCCGGTTCTAAAAACCTATTTAAATTTTTCGATGAGGAAAGAAACAGACTCTAATTACGAGGTCTTAAAATATTTATATTCCCTTTTAATTTATAATTCTGGTTATCAGCTCCTTTTGCTTCTATAATATAATAGTAAACTCCGGGTGGGACTAATTTCCCTTTATACTTTCCATCCCAACCTTGTGCCGGGTCACTAAAACGGAAAATTTCAACTCCCCATCGATTAAATATCCAACACTTAAACTGAACTATCGATTTATAGGCGACTTTCCACTCGTCATTCACACCGGGACTTGTTCCGGGAGAAAAAATATTCGGAGCTTCAAGGCGAGACTCGCCTACCGTTATAGTAAAAGAGGTATCTCTGCTGCAATATGAATTGGTCGCTTTAAGCCGGACATAAGTCGTTCCCTCGTCCTTGAACGTGTATCGCAATATTTTATCCGGATATATAGCATCTACAATAGGATCATCCACCTCACTCGGATTCTCCTGCATAAACTCCCATGCATAATAATTATCTCCGCTTACATAAGCTTTAAATTCCATTTCTACAGGAGCTGAACCACCGAAAGATCCATCTTCCGGAGCTGTATTCCATTCATTTTTTGCATCTCTTAATTGTTGAGAAACTACAGCTTTCATTAAAATTGCCCGAGGTTCATATTCATCAGATGTCGAAAACGTTTTTATAGCACCGTTCCAACCTTTATACGGAATAGAATCGATCACTGTAAACAGCGTTTTTTCATACGGTGCTGGAGCATACAAACTGACGGTTTCCCCACTCTTTGAAATAAGACCTTGTACCGTATCTTCTACCATTTTCAAATCTTTCAATGTGTCATCCCATTTCCAAGTTTTATAAGCGACTGCACGATTTACTCCCTTCCATTTCCCATTGACTGTATAATAGGCAATATCAAGACCCGTTCCGGCCAAACGAACATCTTCACACTGATTAGCGTACTCCTCATCCGCATACAAAGAAGATACTTCTTTATAAGTCGATAACCAAAGATAAATAGAAGCATCTCCTTGTTCGATGACATACCCATAATCTTTCTCTGCAGATGAATACGTCAAAGAATTTCCGTTAGAAATAGGAGTTTTATTATTTATCCCCGTACGATCAAATCTATACCACTTGACAGGTGATCCCGATGTAGAATTAAACCGAATCGTAGCCTGTGACGATGAAGGGATTACAAAAACATAATCTAACCCTGTCTCCGATTTATTTACTCCTGTCCAACGATAAGCTCCGTCAACTTCTACAGTTTGCGCATATAAAAGAGATACGAAGAATATATATAACGATAAAATACAGAATCTTTTCATCTCCAACTCTCCATAATAGTTAATCGTCAAAGATACGGCATTTCAAAGAAAGAAATAAATAAAAAATCAAAAAAGGATTTTACAAGCCTGTTCAAATTTTCCGGAAAAAGGGTCTCTCTGCCTCTTTAAGTTCATTATTCTATTTTTGCATGTCACAATAGATGGAATCAAAAAAATATCCTCAAAATAGCTGTCAAAAATATCTGAACAAAACTTAAACAGACTCTCATAATCATGAAGTTTTTCTAAGACATTGCCACAACAAGGAAAATTTTATACCTTTGTTTTTCATATATCACATACGGATAACAATAAAAACAAATAAGCTGATCGCATGATTCTAAAAAAAATATCTTTCTTACTTTTCATTTTTTTTATCGGATATTTATCATTGCATGCCGATAATTTCCCGCAAAAATCGATAGACGGTAAAGGGTTTTACTTATATAAAGTAAATCGTGCAGAAGGATTTTATTCTATTTGCAAAAAATTCGATGTCTCTAAAGAGGAAATCATACAATTCAATCCGTCGGCTAAATACGGATTAAAAAGCGGGCAAGAATTACTGATTCCGATTAAAGGTGTAAAAGTTGCTATTCAAGAAACAGAATCGCCATATTTCGTTCATACCGTATCTGCAGGAGAAACGCTATATGCAATATCCCGCATGTACCATATCAGTACAGACTCCATAGTAGCTTTAAACCCGGGATCGGAAAAGGGAATACAAATAGGAACAAAATTAAAGATTCCTCAAATTAACTCGAATACATCGTCCGATTCTTCAATATCCAATAATACTCGAAACCAATATATTTTCCACACGATTGCTCCTAAAGAGACATTATTTTCCGTTTCCCGAAAATATGGCATTTCCGTAGAATCCGTATTAAAACAAAATCCCGGGCTATCACCTTCGAACTTCTCAATCGGGAAAGTTATACGAATTATCCCTGAACAAAATAATGAAAGGGTTCAAAAAAACAATGGTCCTAAAACTTTTTTATACACAGTAAAGAAAAAAGAGACTTTGTACAGTATCGCTCAACAATTCGACATTACAATAGACGATATCAGGGCTTGTAATCCGGGAAACAAAGAGCCGGATATCGACCTGAACTTCTCCGGTGAGTATCAGAGTAAAAGAATCTCCGACCGATATTTCTCAAGCCTTAACTCACGAAGATATTAATCAAATATACAATGACCTTTATTCAATAGAAAAAGACGGAAAAATCAACGTTGCCGTCTTACTTCCTTTTATGCTTTCCCAAAAAGAAGATGCCAGATCGGCTCTTTATCTTGAATATTATCAGGGATTTCTTTTGGCTGTGGACAGCTTGAAAAAACGGGGAACATCTATTAATGTATATGCTTATGACACAGAAGGGAAAAGTTCTACCCTCGACAATATCCTGTCAAAACCCGAAATGAAATCGATTGATTTGATTATCGGCCCTGCCGATAATAACCTGATACAGAAAACAGCAGAATTTGCACTCAAAAACGAGATCAACATGGTAAATGCATTTTCTCTGAAAAATGACGAAGCAAACCACAACGCCCATGTTTTACAAACAAATATACCGCACTCCTATCTATATGCTGAGGCTGCAACCGAATTGGTACGTCAATTCGGAAACAAGCAAGTCATATTTTTACTTGACGATAACAATGCGGATGAAAAGAAAGATTTCATCAACTCGGTAAAAGCAGAATTACGACATAAAAATATCCAATTCAAAGATCTTCATATTGCTTCAGATCCTGACCTTTCAATCCTGAGCAGTACATTACCAGAAAACTCCGATATTCTCGTTATCAGCAATTCCTCTACAAAGAACTCTGTCGGCAAAATCATTGCACCTTTGACCAAATTGAAAGATGATCGTGCCGATCTTTCTATTACATTGTTCGGATATCCCGAATGGCAAACATATACAAAAGAGTATCTGAATAATTTTCATAAACTAAATACGGTTATATTTACTCGATTTTACACAAATCCGACAGATTATGACTGGAAAGAATTCCAAAAGAAATTTTATTTCTGGTATAACAAAGATATGATCAATGCCAACCCCAAATACGGATTATTAGGATTTGATACGGGTATGTATTTTTTGAGTGTATTAAAACAATACGGAAAAAATTTTGAAAACCATCTTAACCAAGTGGAGTCTTCAAGTATACAAACCGACTTTAAATTCCAAAGAATCAATAATTGGAGCGGATTTATAAACAAAAGTTTCTATTTCGTCTACTTTAAGCCTTCATATATTATTGAGAAACGGGTAATAAGATAAAAGCATGAAAAAGATCATCATAAGCAGTTGTATTTTGCTTTTCTGTATCGCTACGATTTCGGCACAAAGGAATTACAAACGTGAATTTGCTGTCGGTGCGAAATTCGGAACTACTTTTTCTCGAGTAACTCTCCGTCCGAGTGTGAGACAAAATTATGAAATGGGCTATATGGGAGGAATATCCGCACGATATATTGAAGAAAAATACTTCGGTTTTATTGTCGAATTAAATTTTACTCAGCATGGGTGGAAAGAAAATTTCAGCGATGAAGGTGATTATAGTTATAGCCGAAAACTAAATTATATCGAACTGCCATTCATGACTCATATCTTTTTTGGAAACAGAGTTTTTCGCGGATTTGTAAACTTAGGACCGCAAGTAGGTTTTCTTATATCGGATAAAGAAATAAGCAGTTTCAATTTGAAAGAACTTCCACAATTTTCTCAAACATGGGAATCTACACAATACAACATGCCCATTGCACATAAATTTGATTACGGCATTTGCGGAGGAGCTGGAATCGAGATCAAAGCCAAGAAAAACAGTTTCATCCTCGAAGGGCGATACTATTTCGGGTTAGGAGACTTTTTCAAAAATCGTAAAGTCGATTATTTCTCGGCATCATCTAATCAGACTATTTCCGTTGCATTGTCCTATATGTTCAACCTGAAATAACAACCGTTGTCTTTCGTTTCTAATGAAAAGTATCATCATAAATAACCAGTCTCACGTATCCTATTCTGAATTTAAGAGCTTATATTCAAGCAGTTTTCCAATTTTCGAACAGAGAACTGAAGAACAACAAAAGATTGCTTTTTTACATCCTCAATACCATCTAATTGCTTACGCCGAAGGAAACAAATTTATCGGCTTCATTTCTTACTGGGAATTTCCTGCCTACATATACATCGAACATTTTGCCGTGAACCAATCATTAAGAGGGAACGGTATAGGCAGCAACCTTTTAAACAAGTTTATTGGGGAACATTCCAAAATCATCATACTGGAAATCGATCCCATCACAGACAAGATTTCTACTGCACGATTAAGATTTTATCAAAAATGCGGATTCTTCACCAATGATTACCATCATATTCACCCGGCATACAGAAAAGAATTTGAAGGACATTCTTTAATAGTTTTATCGACAAAAAGAAAGATAACAAAAACCGAATACGATTTATTTCACAATGATCTGAAAACTGTAATAATGAAATAGAAGTTATTTTGAGGGATAAAAGTAAAACCGATCATTACAAAATGGGATATAATACCGATCATCTATTTGAATAATAAAAATAAATACAAGAGACTATTTCAAAACGAAACAGTCTCTTGATACAATCCAACTATAAATATTGAAAGAGCTCAATAACTATCGGCATGAACTCCTTTTACCGCACGACCTGAAGGATCGTTCAAATTTCTAAATGCCTCGTCCCAAGCCAACGCTTCAGCCGTACTACAAGCGACAGATGGAACAGACGGAACTGTCAACGCCGCACTCCTGCTCGGGAACAGTTCTTCGAATACCGAACGATAATAGTATTCTTCTTTATTCATAGGGGTTTGTTCGGGAAATCTTTCGGCTGCACGAGCCATTTCTTCATCCGAAACTAAATCTGACGTCAACTGTTTTAACGAATCGATCCAACTATATCCGACGCCATCCGAGAATTGTTCTTTCTGCCTCCATACAACCTCATCCGGCAACATATCGGAAAAGGCTTCCCGTAAGATTTTCTTTTCAATAACTTTTCCCGGTGACATTTTAGCTTCGGGATTTAATCTCATGGCAACATCAAGAAACTCTTTATCAAGGAAAGGCACACGCCCCTCAACTCCCCAAGCCGATAAGGATTTATTAGCGCGCAAACAATCATATAAATACAATTTACCGATTTTTCGTACAGTTTCTTCGTGAAACGCTTTTGCATCCGGTGCTTTATGGAAATAGAGATACCCCCCGAATACTTCGTCCGCCCCTTCTCCGGACAATACCATCTTAATCCCCATTGACTTGATAACTCGAGCTAAAAGATACATCGGTGTCGAAGCTCTTACCGTAGTCACATCATAAGTTTCGATATAATAAATAACATTCCGTATAGCATCTAATCCTTCTTGCACCGTATAATTGATTTCATGGTGAACCGTCCCGATATAGTCCGCGACTTTTTTAGCGGCCTTCAGATCCGGAGCTCCTTTCAAACCTACAGCGAAAGAGTGCAGTTGTGGCCACCATGCATCTGTCTTACTATCATTCTCTATCCGTTTTGCCGCATATTTTTTCGCAATAGCTGAGATTATCGAAGAATCCAAGCCTCCGGACAATAAAACTCCGTAAGGGACATCACTCATCAACTGCCGTTGTACAGCAGCTTCTAAAGACCTCTTTAAATCAGATATATCGACCGGGTTGTCTTTTACAGCATCATACTCCATCCAGTCCCGAACATACCAACGCACCTGTTTTTTTTCTTTACTGTAATAATAATGTCCCGGCAAAAAAGGTTCATAATGAGCAGCATATCCTTCCAATGCTTTCAATTCTGAAGCTACCATAATATGTCCGGCATTATCTGTACCTATATAGAGAGGAATAACCCCTATCGGATCACGGGCAACCAGATATTCATCTTTTTCCTCATCATATAACACAAAGGCAAATATCCCGTTCAGATCCTCAAGAAAATGAATTCCTTTTTTCCGATACAAAGCAAGTATCACCTCACAATCGGAACCCGTCTGAAATTCATACTCACCTTTTAACTGTTCACGAATCGCCAAATGATTGTAAATTTCACCATTCACCGTCAAAATGATTTTTCCGTCTTTACTCTTAAGCGGTTGTCCTCCTGACTGAGGATCTACGATCGAAAGCCTTTCATGCGCAAGAATCGCTTTCTCTCCGGTATAAATACCGGACCAATCCGGACCACGATGCCGCAACTTGTCGGACATTTTCAAAACTTGAGAACGTAATTTCGTTACATCTCCTGAAGCTATATCCAATACTGCTACTATCCCACACATATCATTTATTATTATTTGGTTATTTTAAATATCGGTCTATGGCTTCAGCAGTCTTCTTTCCGGCAGCCATCGCTTTTACTACCAAACTTGCCCCCGTAGTCGCATCGCCACAAGCAAAGACCTTATCTACATTGCTTTTTTGTAAAGAATCGACAGCTATATTTTTCCGAGCATCCACAGCAAGCCCCAACTCGGAAACAATTCCCTCCAATGCAGGGTGTACAAAGCCCATTGCCAAAAATACCAAATCGGCATCAATAACCTCTTTTTTACCTGTCGGAAGCATCTGCATACGGCCATTTTCATCTCGTTTCCAAGTCACTTCTTCTACCTCTACGGCCTTTAGTCTGTTCTTTTCACCGATAAATCTGATAGCATTCAACAACCAACGCCGTTCACAGCCTTCTTCATGCGAACTACTCGTTTTCAATACCATAGGATACATAGGCCAAGGTGTTTCTGGATTATCATGCACTGGAGGTTTCGGCATAATTTCTATCTGCGTTATTTTCGCAGCTCCATGACGATTGCATGTTCCGACACAATCTGAACCGGTGTCTCCACCCCCTATGACCAAAACTTTTTTTCCTTTAGCTGAAATCAAGTCTTCAGATTGCGGGATAATACCTTCTAACACTCGATTTTGTTGTCCGAGCAATTCTAACGCAAAATATATACCTTTCAGATCTCGTCCCTCAATCGGCAAATCTCTCGGGACTTCCGCACCGATTGCTATACACACGGCATCATACTTTTCAACCAAATCTTTTGCCGGAATATCTTTTCCGATTTCTGTATTCAAAACAAAATTGATTCCTTCTTCTCTCATAAGGCGAATACGGCGATCTATTACAACCTTACTTAATTTAAAGTTCGGAATACCGAAACGGAGCAGACCTCCAGGCAGCTCATGTTTTTCATACACGGTAACTTCATACCCTTTATGATTCAAACGATTCGCAACAGTGAGACCTGCTGGACCAGAACCGACCACAGCGACTTTTTTCCCGTTACGCTTCGGAGATACGGGTTTTACATATCCTTCCCTAAAAGCGGCCTCCATAATAGCGGCCTCGTTTTCCCGGATCGTGACAGGCTCATCCGCACTTAATTTCAACACACAGCTTTTTTCACATAATGCGGGACAGATGCGTCCTGTAAATTCCGGGAAATCGCAAGTTTCCGCCAATATCATATAGGCCTCCCGCCATTTTCCCCTATAAAGCAAGTCTTGCCATTCAGGTTGTTTATTCCCGACAGGACAAGCCCAATGGCAAAACGGCACACCACAATCCATGCAACGAGATGCCTGATTTTTCCGGTCAGCGCTATTCAATGTTTGCTCTACTTCACTAAAGTCTTCGATACGATCATGTACCGGACGATATCCGGCTTCTTGCCGGTGTATAGTAAGAAATGCTTTCGGATTTCCCATTATATCTATTTTTTAACAATTCATCTAATAAACAACTAAAACTTAAGATATTGAAAGAGTATCAATAATCTCTTTGCATGTCAGCAATCTTCTGCTGCAATTTACGCATCTGCTCTTCCTGCAAGACCTTTTTATATTCAATAGGAACGACTTGAATAAATTGATCTACATACTTATCCCACTCGTCAAGCATAACTTTAGCCAATTTACTCCCTGTATAATAATAATGCATACGGATCAGTTCGTGTAGCTCTTTTCGATAACAGCTTTCTTCGATCAAAGATAGCTCTACCATCTCCATATTGCAGAAATAATCGAAATCATTATTTTTATTCCAAACATAAGCAACTCCGCCACTCATTCCGGCAGCAAAATTCCGTCCGGTAACACCTAAAACCACAACTCTTCCTCCGGTCATATACTCACAACAGTGGTCGCCTACCCCTTCAACAACCGCTATTGCTCCTGAATTGCGAACAGCAAAACGTTCTCCGACACGTCCATTTATAAACACCTCTCCCGATGTAGCGCCATAGAGTAATGTATTTCCTGCGATCGTATTCTCTTCAGCGATAAATGTAGAACGTATTGGAGGCATCAGGCTGATGCGTCCTCCACTCAATCCTTTCCCAAGATAGTCATTCGCTTCACCTTCGAGTTTGAAATGAACTCCATTTACCAAAAAAGCGCCGAAACTTTGTCCTGCAGAACCTTTGAATTTTACGTTCAACGTATGTTCAGGCAAACCTTCTCTTCCATATAAAGAAACAATGTGTCCCGACAACATAGCTCCTACAGAACGATCGGTATTGGCAATCGTATAATCTAAAGATATTTCTTTCCGAGATTCGATTGCCGCTGCGGCTTGTTGAATTATCTCTCTATCCTTTACATGATCGATATGATGATCTTGACTTTTTATCTGCCGGATTGCCGTCATTGCAGCTTGTTCCGGGAAATAAGTCAACCGTGAAAAATCGAGCAGGTCATACTTTGGGTTACTACGTATATCCTTTCTTTCCAACAGATCAGCACGTCCGATAATTTCATCTAAACTTGTAAATCCCATTTCTGCAAGATATTCCCGAACTTCTTCTGCAAGGAACGTAAAGAAATTCACCAAATATTCATGACGACCGTGAAAACGTTTGCGTAACTCTTCATCTTGTGTAGCAACTCCTACCGGGCATGTATTCATGTGACACTTGCGCATCATAACACACCCGAGAACAATCAAAGCTGAAGTTGCAAAGCCAAACTCTTCTGCCCCGAGAAGAGCCATCAAGACAATATCCCTTCCGGTTTTCAATTGTCCGTCGGTTTGTAACCTCACCTGTCCGCGAAGTCCGTTCAATACGAGTGTTTGCTGAGTCTCACTTAACCCGATCTCAGGAGGCATACCGGCATATCTGATAGAACTGGCAGGACTAGCACCTGTTCCTCCTTCAGCACCTGAAATGATAATTCGATCGGCCTTGGCTTTAGCAACTCCGGCGGCAATTGTTCCGACTCCGCTCTCAGAAACTAACTTGACACTTATTTCCGCTTTGGGGTTCACATTTTTCAGGTCGAATATAAGCTGAGCCAAATCCTCAATCGAATAAATATCATGATGCGGTGGCGGAGAAATAAGGGAAATACCGGGAATGGAATGACGCGTCTTTGCAATGACTTCGTTCACTTTATAACCAGGCAGTTGTCCGCCTTCTCCGGGTTTAGCCCCTTGTGCCACTTTTATTTGTATTTCATCGGCATTCACCAAATATTCTGTCGTAACACCGAAACGTCCGGAAGCGACCTGTTTTATTGCCGAACGCATGGAAAGTCCGTTTTCCAAAGGAACGAAACGAACAGGATCTTCTCCTCCTTCTCCAGTATTACTACGTCCGCCAATTTTATTCATTGCCAAAGCTATCGTCTCATGAGCTTCTTTACTGATAGACCCGAAACTCATTGCTCCTGTAACAAAACGCTTCATAATATGCGAAACGGGTTCTACATCTTCGATAGGAATAGGATTCTTTTTAAACGTTAGAAAATCACGTAAAAATACAGGATCACTCTTTTCATCGACACTATGTGTATATTCTTTAAATTTCTTATAACTGCCTAAACGTGTAGCTAACTGCAAAGCAGATATCGTTTCCGGATTCCATGCATGCTTTTCTCCATCTTTACGATATGAATAAACTCCCCGATTCGGCAGAAAAGCACCTATATCTCCACCAAAAGCATCCCAATGAAACGCTGCCACATCAGAAGCGATCTCATCTAAACGAATACCTCCTATCGGTGTTGTCGTAGAGCCGAAATAACTCTTACTCAATTCGGCAGATAAACCGACTGCTTCGAATATTTTAGCTCCTCTGTAACTTCGGATCGTAGAAATGCCCATCTTGCTCATTACTTTGAAAAGGCCTTTACATATAGCTTTTACATAATTTTTTTCTGCCGTTTCGTAATTTAACTGAATTTCTTGTTTCCGAACCAATTCATCCAACACGGCAAAAGCCATATAAGGATTAATGGCACTTGCTCCATATCCCAATAATAAAGCAGCATGCATAACTTCTCTCATTTCTCCGGTCTCGACAATCAATGCTGTCTGAACACGCTTCTGTACAGAAATCAAATGATGATGTACTGCAGAAAGAGCTAATAATGAAGGTATAGGCGCATGTACTCTATCAACATTCTTGTCACTCAATACAATATAATTTACTCCATCATCGACTGCTTGTTCGGCACTCTTGCACAAATGATCAAGAGCATCACGCATACCGTTCTTTCCTTCAGCTACCTCATAAAGCATAGATAACTTTATCGTATTGAAACCTTTGTAACGAATATTACACAGGATATCCAACTGAGTATTGCTCAATATGGGATAATTGAGTTTTACCATTTTGCAGTGAGATTCGCTCGGAACAAGAATATTGTTACCGACAACTCCGATATACTCTGTCAGGCTCATGACCAGCTCCTCTCTTATAGGATCGATCGGAGGGTTAGTTACTTGTGCAAATTGTTGACGAAAATAATTATATAATAACTGCGGACGAGAAGACAATATTGCCAGAGGGGTATCATTTCCCATCGAAGATACAGGCTCTGCACCATTCACACTCATTGGTATGATAACACGCTCTATATCCTCTCGTGTATAACCAAATGCTCGTAACATACGGTCATAGTCGGTCACACGATGTTCAACTTTACGCCCGGATTTCAACTCATCAAGTTCAACCCGGTTAGCTGCCAACCATGTTCGATAAGGGAAAGCCTCTGCCAAATTTTTTTTTAACTCCCCATCATAATATATTTTCCCCTCTTCGGTATCGACCAATAATATTTTACCGGGCTGTAACCGCCCCTTTTCTTTTATCTCGTTCGCCTCAAAATCCATAACGCCGACTTCCGAAGCTACCACCATCATATCATTTTTAGTAATAAGATAACGAGCCGGACGTAGTCCATTCCGATCAAGCATTCCACCGGCATAACGTCCGTCCGAGAATAAAAGCGCAGCCGGACCATCCCACGGTTCCATAAGAATACTATGGTACTCATAAAAAGCTTTGAGATCTTCGGATATAGGATTTTTTTCATTGAAACTTTCCGGTACAAGAATAGCCATTGCATGCGGAAGGCTCAATCCCGACATCACTAAAAATTCCAACACATTGTCCAATGAAGCACTGTCACTCATACCCGGCTGTATGATAGGACGAATGTCTCCTATATTATCTAATGCAGGAGATTCCAAAACACTCTCCCGAGCATCCATCCAAGCCCGATTCCCCCGTATTGTATTGATCTCTCCATTATGAGCCAATAATCTGAACGGTTGTGCCAAACTCCATGTCGGGAAAGTATTGGTACTGAAACGAGAATGTACCAACGCCAAGCCGCTCGTGAAATAGTGATTAGTAAGATCGGTATAATAATGCCTTAACTGTAAAGAGGAAAGCATACCTTTATAAATAATACTTCGGGAAGAAAGCGACACGATATAAAAATCCTTTTGTATCGTGTCATCCGACAAACGTATTTTCTTTTCAATCCGCTTACGAATGAGATATAACTTTTTCTCCAACTCTTGCTGATTATTACACCCTGTAATAAACACTTGACGCACATCTGGTTCTGTTGCTAAAGCCTCACGACCTAATATAGAGGAATTTACCGGAACTTTTCTCAAATGCATTAATGTCAATCCTTCCCGCTCTATCTCGTCAATCATGATACTCAATATCATGTCCTGCAATTTTACATCTTTAGGAAGGAATATTAGCCCAGTACCATATTTCCCTTTTTCCGGAACTGGAATTCCCTGTAACAAAATAAACTCATGAGGAATCTGAAGCAAAATTCCTGCACCATCCCCTGTCTTATTATCAGCACCTTCAGCTCCTCTATGTCTCATATTCTCTAAAACCTTAAGAGCCGAATCGACCAAATCATGAGATTTGCCACCATGAATATTTACCAACATCCCGACACCGCAAGCATCATGCTCATAAGAAGTATCATACAGACCTCTTTCAATATTAATTTGATCCACTTTTTTCATTATTAAAATCATTTTGTTTTAATATAAGTAATAATATTAGCAAAATGAATTACAAATGTATTATTTTATTTCTTTATGAAATATCAGAAGTAAAAAAAATCAATATAAAAAATATTTGTAAGAGAAACGGATGGTTATATTTTAAAATATTATAGCATCAATTTATATAAAACATAAATTAAAATAGAATACTTTATAACAGATTGT
>OOBN01001020.1_pt1 | contig 22301 bp, 22 predicted proteins | sample 1671091 | NCBI WGS metagenome assembly OOBN01 (sample SAMN06348121, study PRJEB24527) | human gut metagenome | biome: human gut; feature: ankylosing spondylitis patient; material: feces | host: Homo sapiens | place: China | collected 2015-10 | reverse complement strand
TGCCCCCTCATCCGTCACGGCTTCGCCGTGCCACCTTCCCCCCAGGGGGAAGGCTAAGATGGGATGAAGCGGCGAAATCCCCCGCGCACAAAAACCAGCCAGCGGCCCGATGAGGGCATCGGGCCCTACAGGTGAAAAAACAAATGAGGGCGGCGGGGCAAGCCCCCGCCCTACCGGAGAAGCAAAGACCTCAGGGCGGCGAACCCCCAGCAAAATAAACCGGAAAGGAGGAAGTCTTTTGCCCATTCCAGAACGATTCTTGGACGAGCTCATCGCCCGGACAGACATTGTGGACCTGGTGTCCGAGTCGGTGCGGCTGACGAAAAAGGGCCGCAACTACTGGGGCCTGTGCCCCTTTCACAGCGAAAAGACCCCCTCCTTCTCCGTGTCGGCGGACAAGCAGATTTTCAAGTGCTTTGGCTGCGGCAAGGGGGGCGGGGCTATCAACTTTGTCATGGAGATGGAGAACCTCCCCTTCCGGGACGCGGTGGAGGTGCTGGCCAAGCGGGCGGGGCTGGAGATGCCCGCCGACACCGGCGGCCCCTCCGCCGGAGCCCGGGCCCGCCGGGAGAAGCTGTTGGCCATCAACAAGCAGGCCGCCCGCACCTTCCACAAGTGGCTCTATGAGCCGGAGGGGGCCCAGGGGCTGGAGTACCTGCGGAAGCGGGGGCTGTCCCAGCGGACCCTCACCCGCTTCGGCCTGGGCTTTGCCCCCAACCGGTGGGACGCCCTCATCGAGGCGCTGGCCCAGGAGGGGTACGACAAGCGGGACCTGCTGGACGCGGGGCTGGCGGTGAACAACAAGGACGGCCGCATCTACGACCGGTTCCGCAACCGGGTCATGTTCCCCATCATCGACATCCGGGGGGAGGTCATCGGCTTCGGTGGCCGGGTGATGGACGACTCCACCCCCAAGTACCTGAACTCCCCGGACACCCCGGTGTACAACAAGAGCCGCAACGTGTTCGCCCTGAACATCGCCAAAAAGTCCAAGGCGGGGCGGGTCATCCTCACCGAGGGGTATATGGACACCATCTCCCTGCACCAGGCGGGGTTTGACAGCGCGGTGGCCTCCCTGGGAACCTCCCTCACCGCGGAGCACGCCCAGCTGCTCTCCCGGTACTTTCCCGAGGCCATCATCTCCTACGACGGAGACGGCGCGGGCATCGCCGCCGCCCAGCGGGCCATCCCCCTGCTGGAGAAGGCGGGGCTGAAGGTGCGGGTGCTGCGGGTCACCGGGGCCAAGGACCCGGACGAGTTCATCAAGGCCTACGGCCGGGACGCCTTTGCCCGGCTGCTGGACCAGAGCGAAAACCAGGTGGACTACCGACTGGACCAGCTGAAAACCCAGTACAATCTGGAGGACGACGCCCAGCGGGTGGCCTTTCTCCAGGACGCGGCCCAGCTGCTGTCCACCCTGTCCAGCCCGGTGGAGCGGGAGATCTACGGGGGACACGCCGCCCAGGCGGCGGGGGTGTCCCCGGAGGTAATGGCCCAGGAGGTCAAGAAGGCCTTCTCCCGCCGGGTACGCAAGCAGCAGAAGCAGCAGGAGCGCCGGGACCTGACCCCCGCCGTCCAGCTCCAGCCCAAACAGCGGGGGCTGCGATACGAGAACATCCGCTCCGCCCGGGCGGAGGAGGGGGTGATCCGGCTGTTGCTGCTGGACCCCTCTCTGGCCGGAGACATGGAGCAGCTGCGGGAGGAGGACTTCTCCTCCCCCCTGCTGGGCAAGGCCTATGGCCTGCTGTTTCGGAGGGCCCGGGACGGACTCTCCACCCAGCTCCCCCTGTTGGCGGGGGAGCTCACCGGCGAGGAGATGGACCACCTGGCCTATGTGGCCGGGCAGCCCGAATCCCTGGCCAACAGCCGCCGCTCCCTGGCGGATTACATAGCGGTCATCCGGGGAGAGGCGCTGAAACGAAGCGGCGTCAGCGGGGACGACCTGCTGCTGGCCGCGCAGCAAAAGAATTTTCAGAAGAAAGCATATATGGAGGAGACACCATGAGTACCAAAAAGAAAGACACGACCCCCGTCCAGATGACCCAGCGCGACGGCGTGACCATGATCCTGGAGAAAAAGACCAAGAAAGCCAGTCCGGACATCCAGGCCAAGCTGGAGGCCGGTAAGGCGGAGATCATGAAGGTGGTGGAGGGCGTTCCCGGCTCTGAGAAGCTGGCCGAGCTCATTGAGCGGGGCAAGAAGAAGGGCAGCCTCTCCTCTTCGGAACTGATGGACGTGCTGGAGGACATGGACCTGGAGTCCGACCAGATGGACAAAATCTATGACACACTGGAGAACCTGGGCATCGACACGGTGGGCGAGGACTACATCCCCGACCTGCCCGACGACGCGGACCCTCCTCTGGAGGCCATGGAGGACATCAGCGAGGAGGAGATCGTGGACCCCAACTCCATGGTGGACTCCTTCGGCACCGACGACCCGGTGCGCATGTATTTAAAGGAGATCGGCAAGGTAAACCTGCTCTCCTCCGACGAGGAGATCGAGCTGGCCCAGGCCATGGACGCGGGCAACGCCGCCAAGGAGCAGCTCGCTGAGCTCCAGGCCGCCGGCGAGGAGATCCCCGCCGAGGTCCAGTCCGAGCTGGACAAGGCCATCAAAAAGGGCGAGCGGGCCAAGCAGCGCCTGGCCGAGGCCAACCTGCGCCTGGTGGTTTCCATTGCCAAGCGGTACGTGGGCCGGGGCATGCAGTTCCTGGATCTGATCCAGGAGGGCAACTTAGGGCTGATCAAGGCGGTGGAGAAGTTCGACTACACCAAGGGCTATAAGTTCTCCACCTACGCCACCTGGTGGATTCGTCAGGCCATCACCCGGGCCATCGCCGACCAGGCCCGCACCATCCGCATCCCGGTCCACATGGTGGAGACCATCAACAAGGTCATCCGGGTCTCCCGTCAGCTCCTCCAGGAGCTGGGCCACGACCCCACCCCCGAGGAGATCGCCGAGGAGATGTCCATGCCCGTGGAGCGGGTGCGGGAGATTCTGAAAATCGCCCAGGAGCCCGTCTCCCTGGAGACCCCCATCGGCGAGGAGGAGGACAGCCATCTGGGCGACTTCATCCCCGACGAGGACGCCTCCGAGCCCGCCGAGGCCGCCTCCTTCACCCTGCTCAAGGAGCAGCTGGTGGAGGTGCTCTCCACCCTCACCCCTCGGGAGGAGAAGGTGCTCAAGCTGCGCTTCGGCATCGAGGACGGCCGCACCCGCACCCTGGAGGAAGTGGGCAAGGAGTTCAACGTCACCCGTGAGCGCATCCGCCAGATTGAGGCCAAGGCTCTCAGGAAACTGCGCCATCCTTCTCGTTCCAAGAAGCTGAAAGATTTTCTGAACTAAATCTGGAAAGGAGCAATCTATATGAAGAAGTGGTATGCGATTCCCGGCGTCCTGGCGATGGCCTCCCTCCTCCTTCTGCATGACCTGTACTCCTTCTTCTCCCTTGTAAAGTGGAACCCAGCCGAGCAGGTGGACAATGCCGGAACCGCCCTGTATGTGTTCGGCGGGTTGTTTGAGATCAATGACCGGATTCCCTACAGCGCCGCCCCGGACTATTTCTGGGGACTGTGCGCCGCGGTGGCGGTCTGCGTCCTTTTGACTGCGGCCGGCTTCCTGCTGGTGCACCGGTTCAGCCGGACGGCCCGATAAATTCCCAATACACGCCAAAACCGGCGGTCCTTTTCAGGACCGCCGGTTTTTCTTCACATCCGGGACGCACAAAAGAGCCGGAACAGAGGTTTCTGTTCCGGCTCTTTTTAAGTTCGCCCTTTTTATTTGGTGGCGGGCTCAGCACCCTGGGCGTTCTTGGTGGAGACCGCCCACTTGGTCAGCTCCACGCGCACCCGGTCGGCGCCGCTCTCGATGACGATGGTGTTCTCCTTCACCGCGCAGATGGTGCCGGTGATACCGCCGATGGTGGTGATCTCGTCCCCCACAGCCAGAGAGTCCCGCATGTTCTGGGCCTCTTTCTTCCGCTTGTTCTCCGGGCGGATCATCAGGAAATACATCAATGCGAACATCGCAATGATCATAATCCAAACTTCCATGTTCGTCCCTCCAAGAAGTCAAAATTCCGCAAAAACGCGCTTTTGTAATTATACCTGTTTTCCAGGCTGTTGGCAAGCCCTTCTGAAAATTTTATTGGTTGTCCTCGATTTTTCGGTCCAGCATGCCGGAATATTTTTTCCGGAACTCCTCAAAGGTCCCCTCGTCCAGGGCCCTGCGGATGCGGGCCATCAGCTCGTTATAGAAGTGCAGGTTGTGCAGCACCGCCAGGCGCATAGCCAGCATCTCCCCCGCCGTCACCAGGTGGCGCAGGTAGGCCCGGGAGAAGGACCGGCAGGCGGGGCACTGGCACTGGGGATCAATGGGCAGGGGGTCCAGCTTGTACTTCTCGTTTTTGATGTTGATGGTCCCCCGCCAGGTATACAGCTTGCCGTGGCGGGCATTCCGGGCTGGCATGACGCAGTCGAAGAAGTCCACCCCCCGGGCCACCGCCTCGATGATGTTGGAGGGGGTGCCCACCCCCATCAGGTACCGGGGCTTGTCCCCGGGCATGTGGGGCTCCACCGCGTCGATGATGTCGTACATGGTCTGGGTGGACTCTCCCACCGCCAGACCCCCGATGGCGAAGCCGTCACAGGGCAGCTGGGCGATCTGATCCATGTGCCACTGCCGGATGTCCGGGTAGGTGCCCCCCTGGTTGATGCCGAAGAGCATCTGGCCCGGGTTCACGCAGTCCGGCTGCTGGTTGAGCCTCTGGTGCTCGGCCACGCACCGCTCCAGCCAGCGGTAGGTGCGCTCCACCGACTGCTGGACGTACTCCCGGGGGGCCGGGTTCTCAATGCACTCGTCAAAGGCCATGGCGATGTCGCTGCCCAGGTTGGACTGGATGCGCATGGACTCCTCCGGCCCCATAAAGATGCGCCGGCCGTCGATGTGGGAGGCGAAAGTGACCCCCTCCTCGGTGATCTTCCGCAGGCCGGACAGGGAGAACACCTGGAACCCGCCGCTGTCGGTGAGCATGGGGCCGTCCCAGCCCATAAACTTGTGCAGGCCCCCCATCTCCTTGACCACCCCGTCCCCGGGGCGCAGGTGCAGATGGTAGGTGTTGGACAGCTCCACCTGGCAGCCGATCTCCTTTAAATCCAGAGCGGACACCGCCCCCTTGATAGCCCCCTGAGTGCCCACGTTCATAAAGACGGGGGTCTGAACCGTGCCGTGGGGGCAGGTAAATACCCCCCGGCGGGCCCGGCCCTCCGTTTTTACCACTTGAAACATAACATTCTCCTCAAAGTGTTTGATACCAGCTCTTCAGCCGGGCCTTGCGCTCCGGCGGGAGCAGGCTTTTCCGCACGCCCGCCTCCGCCCCGGCCAGGGCCTCCAGCTGGTGGAGGCAGGCCCCCGGGTCCACCTGACCGCGGATTTTCAGAAAAGCCCCCTCGGCCCCCAGCTCCCGCAGCTGTTTCGGAGTGTCCACCCCGATCTTTTTGAGATTTCCAGCCAGCACCGGACCGATGTTGGGCAGGTCTGTCAGCTCCATCTCTGCCGCCTCCTTGTGTGTTTCGCGGAGCATATTGTACCGGACCGGGGCCGTTCTGTCAACGGGGCGCGGGGCCGCTCCGCCCGTTTTCTTTGGCCTCCTTGGCCTGGGCCCCCCGCTGGTACCACTTGGCGGCCTCCGCTTTGTCCTGGGGGACCCCCTCTCCGTGCTCATAGCACCAGGCCAGGCTGACCATGGCGTCCGGGTCCCCCCGCTGGGCGGCCGCCTGATAGATCTCCGCCGCCTGACTCATGTCTCTGGCCACGCCGATTCCCTGGGCGTAGCACCGCCCCATTCGGTACAGGGCCGGGATGTGCCCGCCGGCGGCCGCCTGCCGGTACCAATGCAGGGCCTGCTCCGGGTCCGGGCGTGTCCCCGTCCCTTCCTCACAGTGCAGGCCCATGCGGTACATGGCGTCCACGTCTCCGCTCCGGGCCGCCTCCCGGAGGTTTTCCAGCTCTCCGGCGTCCAGCCAGGCCGTCTCCTCCGGGCCGTCCCTCAGAAAGGCCTGCATGGCCTGCCGGTCCCCGGCTTTCATTCCCTTGTAGTACCAGTGCTGGGCCTCTTTTGCGTCCGCTTTCACGCCGGAGCCGGTCTCATAGCACCGGCCCAGGCAGTACATGGCGGTTCCGTCCCCCGCCTCGGCGGCGGAGCGGTACCAGCGGACGGCCTCCTCCAGGTTTTGGACCGTTCCACTCCCCTCCTGGCAGCACCGGGCCCAGCGGACCATGGCCCGCCGGTCTCCGGCCTCGGCCCCCTTTTGATACCAGTGGGCGGCCTGCTCCGGGCTTCTGTCCGCGCCTTTCCCCTGCTCCAGGCACCAGGCCAGGCTGCTCATGGCGGAGGCATATCCCCGCCCGGCGGCCCGGCGGTGCCAGTGGACCGCCTGGGACCAGTCCTGGGGCACGCCGTCCCCGGTCTCATAGCGCAGGGCCAGCTGGTACATGGCGGCGGGGTCGCCCCCCTCCGCCTCCTGGCGGCAGCGGTCCGCGGCGCGCTCCGGCTCCAACTGGGTCCCGAGCTGGTATTGCCAGCGTTCCAACTGGCTGGCGGAGCGCTGGTCCCCGGCCTCAGCCCCACGCTGGTACCAGCGGCAGGCCTCGTCCAGATCAAGCTCCACCCCTTTTCCGTGTTCATAGCACCAGGCCAGGTTGCCCATGGCCTGGCCGCTGCCCGCATCGGCGGCCTTGCGGTACCACTCCGCCGCCTGCCCCCAGTCCTGAGGCACGCCGCAGCCCGTCTCACAGCACCAGCCCAGGGTGCACATGGCGTCCGGGTCCTCCTGTTCGGCGGCCTGCTGGAACAGCTCCGCCGCCTTTTTCTCATCCTTGGGGACGCCCACGCCGTCTTTGTAGCAGAAGCCCAGGCAGCACATGGCGGAGGCGTGCCCCAGCTGGGCGGCCTTCTCATACCACTCCACCGCCCGCTCCGGGTCCCTGGTCACCCCGGTACCGTTCTCATAGCACAGCCCCAGACTTTTCATGGCGGCGGCTTCTCCCAAGTCAGCGGCTCTCTGATACCGCTCCACCGCCTTCCCACAGTCCTGGGGCAGGCCCTCGCCCATCTCGCTGCACCAGCCCAGGACAAAGATGGCATAGGGGTACTCCTGTTCCTCCGCCTGAAGAAGCCATTCCACGCCCTCCTCCGGCCGGCGCTCCGCGCCCACACCGTGGAGCAGGTGCAGTCCGTAGTCGCACATGCACCGGGGACCGCCCGCCTCCGCCCCGCGCTTGAACCAGCGGGTGGACTCCTCCAGGTTTTTCTCCACCCCTCTGCCGTGCTCATAGCACCAGGCCAGGCTGCCCATCCCGGCCAGACTGCCGTCCTCCGCTGCCTTTTGGTACCAGGCGGCGGCCTGCTCCCAGTCCTGTTCCACTCCCTGGCCCCGCTCATAACAGCGGCCCAGGCGGTACATGGCCTCCGGGTTGTCCTCCTCCGCCGCCCGGCGGTACCAGTGGAGGGCCTGCTCCAGGTCGGGCTCCATGCCGTCCCCGTACTCACAGCAGAAAGCGTAGCAGTACATGGAGCGCGCGTCGCCCGCCTCCGCCCCCCGCTTGTACCAGCGGGTGGACTCCTCCACGTCCTGCTCCACGCCCTTGCCGTTGTCATAGCACCAGGCCAGATTGCCCATGGCCCGGCCGCTGCCGTGCTCCGCCCCCTGGCGGTACCAGCGGGCGGCCTGTTCCCAGCTCTGCTCCACGCCGGTCCCCCGCTCATAGCAGAAGCCCAGACAGCACATGGCGCTCCCGTCTCCGTTCCGTGCCCCCTCCTGGTAGCACTGGACAGCCTTCTCCGGGTCGGGCTGGGTCCCAATGCCCCGCATCAGACAGTCGGCCAGCAGCAGAAGCCCCCGGGCGGACCCCTGCCGGCAGGCCTCTCGGTAGAGCTCCACCGCTCCCTCCGGGTCCGCTTCCACCCACTTGCCCTGCTCCATAAGCCAGCCCAGGCAGCACTGCCCCTCCGGGTCCCCCGCCTGGGCGGCCGTCCGGTACCAGCCCACCGCCAGCTCCGGGTCCGGGTCCACTCCTACCCCAAACTCATAGTGCTTGCCCAAAATCGTCTGGCTCAGGGGGTCGCCCTGGAGGGCGGCCATCCGTACCCACCGGAAGCCCTGCTCCAGGTCCCGCTCCACCCCGATGCCCTGCTCATAGCAGTGGGAGAGCAGCCGCTGGGCCCGGGCGGAGCCGTAATCGGCCGCCCGGCGGTAGTGCTCCACCGCCTGCTTGGGGTCCGGAGCGGTTCCGATACCGTCCTCATAGCACACGCCCAGATTGCACAGGGCGGACAGGCTGCCCATCTCCACCGCCTGCTGGTAGAGCCAGACGGCCTGGCGGGGATCGGCCTTCACGCCGATCCCCTGCTCCATGCACAGCCCCAGGTTGCAGGTGCCCCAGCCGCTGCCCATCTGGGCGGACTTCCGGAAGCACTCCAGCGCCCGCGCCTCGTGGCCGTCCTGCTCCACCCAAAACACCCCCAGGGCCGACCAGGCGTCTCCGGTGAGCTCGTCCTCCTTCGCCTGGACCAGGGGCGCGCCGCACTGAGGGCAGTGCTGGGGCACGGCGTCCCCCTCCCCCCAGAAGCGGCAGTCATCTTTCACACAGTGATAAATCATCGGGCAGCGCCCCCTTTCTCCAGTCCCCGGTCCAGAATGCGGTAGATGGCCGGCAGATCCAGGCTCTCCCGCAGCGCGGCGGCCAGCTTGTCGTACTGCCGCTGCTTATAGGTCCGAATGTCCTCCGGCTCTCCCGCCGCGTCCTCCGGCAGCCCCTTTTCCCTCAGCAGCAGGGCGGTCAGCCTCTGGAGCAGGGCGGGGGAATCAAATAGCCCGTGGAGGTAGGTGCCCAGCACCCGGTCCCGGACGGAAAACAGCCCGCCGCCGGTCCCCATGTGGATCTCGTACCCCTCCAGTGGCGCGCCGGACAGGGGGGTAAAAAAGCCCCCACAGTCCGGGAAGGTCCCGGCGGCCTGGGTGCGGGTCTTGTCCCGCCGGAAAACGGTGGAGACGGGCAGCAGGCCCATCCCCGCCATCTGGCCGCCCCCCTCCGCCCCCTCCGGGTCGGACATGCTCTCCCCCAGCATCTGATAGCCCCCGCAGATGCCGATGACCGGCGTGCCCCCGGCGGCCAGCTTCTGAATGGCCGCCTCCAGGCCGCTCTGGCGCAGCCAGCGCAGGTCGTGGAGGGTGCTCTTGGTGCCGGGGAGGATCACCAGGTCGGGCCTCCCCAGCTCCTCCACCCGGGCGATATACCGCAGGCCCACCGCCGGGTGGCGCTCCAGGGCGTTGAAGTCGGTAAAGTTGGAGATGCGGGGCAGCCGGACCACCGCCGCGTCCAGAGGCGCTCCTTTTCGCTGGGCGGAGAACCGGGAGGATAAGCTGTCCTCGTCGTCCAGATCCAGGTCCAGCCAGGGGACCACCCCCAGCACCGGCACGCTCGTGAGCGCCTCCAGCTGGGACAGGCCCGGCCTTAGAATCTCCACGTCCCCCCGGAACTTGTTGATGATGGTCCCCTTGACCATGGAGCGCTCCTCCGGCTCCAGCAGGGCCACCGTGCCATACAGGGAGGCGAACACACCTCCCCGGTCGATGTCCCCAGCCAGCAGCACCGGGGCCCCAGCCAGCTTGGCCATGCCCATGTTCACAATGTCGTCGGACTTCAGGTTGATCTCCGCCGGACTGCCCGCCCCCTCCAGCACGATAACGTCGTGCTCCGCCGCCAGAGAGCGGTAGGCCTCCATGATCTGGGGGACGAGCTGTTTCTTATAGCGGAAGTAGTCCGCCGCCCGCATGTCCCCCAACACCTCGCCGTTAACGATCACTTGGCTTCCCGTGTCGCTGTTGGGTTTTAAGAGAATGGGGTTCATGCGCACCGAGGGCTCCACCCCGGCGGCCTCCGCCTGCATCACCTGGGCTCGGCCCATCTCCAGTCCCTCCTTGGTGATGAAGCTGTTCAGGGCCATGTTCTGGCTCTTGAAGGGGGCCACGGAGTATCCGTCCTGCTTGAAAATCCGGCACAGGCCGGCAGTGAGGACGCTCTTCCCCGCATTGGACATAGTGCCCTGAATCATAATGGCTTTGGCTGGCATGAGGTTCCCTTCTTTCTCTTGGTTCTGTTTCCCGGCGTCTGCTTCCCGCCGCGCGCTATGTTGCGTCGGAGCTTCGCGTTTGCTCCAGGCCTTTCTCCGCCTGGAGCGGCCTTAACTGGAATCGGTCAGGCGGCGAAACGCCCGCATCCACTCACTCCGTAATCTGTACCGGCACGCCGTTGACCTCCACGCCCTCCTCCACCCGGACCAGGATGTACTTCACCCCGTTCAGAATCCGGGTCTCGATGAGATCGCCCCGGTCAGGGCTGACCTTGATGGTCACGTCGGCGGTTTTCACCTCGATCTTCTTGGGGTCCACCAGATTCCGGGGGCTGAGCTGGGCGTCCGCTCCAAAGGCCTCGTCGTACTGCTGTTCAAAGGTCTGGATGTGCGCCTGGGACACCCCGTTGGCGGCCAGGGCCTGGCGCACCTCCCCCTTCCCGATGGTCAGGGGCTCCGGGTCGCGGCTCTCCTTGTGGTCCTCCATCAGGCCGCACAGCTGGTCGTGGACCGCCTGGACCACCTGGAGACAGCAGTCCTCCTCCAGGGCCTCCCCCAGCACTGCCCGGAAGCTCTCCTGCTGGGCGGCGGCGGGCATGGGGGCCGGCGCCCCGAACACCGACGCTACCAGGGCCTCCTGCACGTCCTGGATGTCCTTGGTGTAGTAGAGGGCGTCGTAGATATTGGCGCTGCGGTCGTCGAAGGCAGGGAACAGAAAGCCCAGAGCGGGCGGGGCCACCACCCAGTCCGCCGTCTTGGTGCAGAAGACCCCCTCCTGGACCTGGTAGCTCAGGGCGGGCTTGGTGAGCTTCACCGGACAGATGGCGCAGATCAGATAGGAGAACACCTCGGAGGACGCGTCCTCCTGCTCCTCCCCGTCCTTGCCCCGGTAGGGCACGTCGTAGGCGTCGTGGGCCAGGAGGATCATGTAGTTTCCCTCCAGGTTGACCGACTGGATGACCGCCTGGAACAGGGACTCCACCGCCTCCTCGTCCTTCAGTTCTGAGGCGCGCAGATCCATCAGCCGCTTGTGCTCCGCGCCGTGGACCACCTGCTGGGTGGCGAAGGTGATATCCAATAAATTCTTGCCCAGGGTCCCGGTGAGGGCGCGCCGGAGGAGGGTGAGCAGCTTCTCGTTCTCCTCCTGGGTCAGCACCCCCAGGGACTGGTCGAACTGGGAGACGATCTCCCGGTTTTCGTTCACATAACAGCCCCGCACATGGGAAATGCCGCTGCGGTCCTGACGGAAGCGGCGGCGGAGCTCGGCAACTTCTCTCTCGTTCATGTCTCTACTCCCTCTTGCACAGTTTGCCGAATCCCATTATAACACAGGGGTTTTCTCTTTTACAAGCGGAGGGGCGGCTTGCTTTTTCCCAAAATCGGCGTACAATATAGGTACTATAACATGCGAGGTGTGTTCCATGAAAATCGCGGTAACCTATGAAAACGGCCAGGTGTTTCAGCACTTCGGCCACTGTGAGCAGTTCAAGCTGTACGACGCGGCGGACGGCGCGGTGACCTCCTCCCAGGTGGTCAGCGCGGTGGGCAGCGGCCACGGCGCCCTGGCGGGCTTCCTCCAGAGCCACGGGGTGGACACCCTGATCTGCGGCGGCATCGGCGCCGGGGCCCGCACCGCCCTGGCGGAGGCCGGCATCCAGCTCTACCCCGGCGTGTCTGGCGGGGCGGACGAGAGCGTGGAGGCCCTGCTGAAGGGGACGCTCTCCTACGACCCGGACACCCAGTGCGCCCACCACCACGAGGAGGGTCACCAGTGCCGCAGCGGCTCCTGCGGCGAGGACAAGCACGGCTGCACCGGAAACCAGTAAGCAAATGCAAGTGGGGACCCCGCCGGTTGTTCCGGCGGGGTCCCCTGTTTTTATTGAATCAAGGACTCGTAATTGAGAATAGTCTCGTCGGCCAGAGCGGCCGCCTCTGGGGAGTGCCCCTCCCCCACCAGGGCCACAAAGAAGCCGTTTTTCTTCAGCACCTCCAGCAGCTCCTCCCGGGCGGTAAACACCAGGGTGGCCTGCTTGGCGGTGCGCAGGCGGCGCACCGTCTTCTCGTACAGCTCCGGGTCCATGGGGTCTCCCCCGTGTTCGGCGGCCGAGATGAGCCCCCGGAAGCGGCCCCACAGCCCGGCCCCCTCCAGGGCGGAGCGGACCGGGGCCGGGTCTCCGTCGCACACCAGATACATCCACACATCCTCCATCTTCATCATGGAGAGAACCCGGTCCACGCCCGGCAAGGGATTCCCCTTGTCATCCAAGATCGTCCCGTGAAAATCAAAAATCGCGCCTTGCAGCCGCATGAGCGGCACACCTCCTTATCCCTGGGAGAGGGGCGCCGGCCGGAGCCCGTCCCTGGTCCAAATATTAACGTGAGTAAAGCCTAGTTCCCTCACAAGTTCTTCCGCCTCCCGGAAGCCGGCGCACAGGTGGGAGACGTGGTGGGCGTCCGAGTTGAGGATGATCTCTCCCCCCAGCTCCCTCCAGCGGCGGAGCAGCGGTTTCGCGGGGTAGGGCACCCTCCGGTACCCCCGGGTGACGGCCCCGGTGTTCACCTCCAGGCACTGCCCCTGCCGTGCCAGATGCTCCAACACTTCCAGAGCCCGGCGCAGATACCGGGGGCTCTCCTCGTCGAACCGGGGGTCCTGCTGGTTGAACTTGCTCACCAGATCAAAGTGGCCGATCCAGTCGCAGCTGGTTTTCTCGGGCAGCTGAGCCACCAGGTCGAAGTAGGCGTCGGTGTACCGGTACCAGTCCCCGCCGAAGCCCTCCTCCACCGCCCGGCGGGTGACCTCCGGGCTCTCGTCCACGGCGTAGAAGCGCCCGTCCTGCATCAGGCCGTGGACCGACCCGATTGCATAATCCAATCCCTGGGGCCGCTCCCCGTAGAAATCCAGCTCCATTCCCAGGAAGATCTCCATTTCCCCAGCGTACCGGTTCCGGAGGGCCCGGACAGTGGTCAGATACTCCTCCACCCGGTCCCTGGGCATGCAGTAGTCCTCCTCCCAGGGGCACCAGCTGTGGCCGGAGAAGCCCAACCGGGGCAGGCCCAGAGCGTGGGCCGCCGCCGCCATCTCCTCCAGCGTGCTCTTTCCGTCATCCAGCGTGGAGTGGGTGTGATAATCGCCCTGCCACATGGTCATCGCTCCTTTTTTCTTGTTATCCGAACGTCTCCTCCCCTGTTCATGGGGCCGCCTCCCGGAGCTTGTCCGGCCGGCGGCGGTAGGGCCGGTAGACCGTGAAATACATGGTGATGCTGCTGGCCAGCCCGCCCAGGAGCTGGGACACCGCCTCGGCGGTGAACACCCCGGTGGTCCCCATCCAGATGGGCAGGATCACCGTCAGCGGGGCGTTGATGATGGCCTTGCGCAGCAGGGAGAAGAACACCGCCTGCTTGGAGCGGCCCAGGCTGACCACGATGCCCTGGCTGGCCATCTGGAGGGACATGGGGATGAACATACAGAAGTAGATGCGCAGGGCGGGGATGCCCGCCGCCACCACGTCGGGCTCCCGGCTGAAAATCTGGATGAGGGGCCCGGGGAACAGCATGGCCGCCGCCCAGAATACGGCGGTGCAGGCCACCGCCACCCCCATGGTGAAGCGGATGGAGGCACACACCCGGCTGTACTGGCCCGCCCCATAGTTATAGCTGGTCACCGGCTGAGAGCCGTTAGACAGGCCCTGGACGGGCATGGTAAATACCTCCCGCAGGGAGTTGATGATGGTCATAACCCCCACGTACAGGTCCCCGCCATAGCTCTGGAGGGTGGCGTTGCACACGATCTGCACCAGGCTGTTGGTCAGGTTCATAAAGAAGCCGGACAGGCCCAGGGCGATGATCTTCCGCACCCGGGCGGCACTGAGCCGCAAATACTCCAGCCGCAGGCGGAGGATGGCCCTTCTCCCGGTGAGAAATTTCATCACCCACACCGCCGAGCACCCCTGGGCGATCACTGTGGCCAGGGCCGCCCCCTGGATGCCCATGTCAAAGAGGAAGATAAATACCGGGTCCAGGACGATGTTCACAACCGCCCCCAGCCCCACCGTCATCATGCCCACCTTTCCAAATCCCTGGGCGTTGATGAAGGGGTTCATCCCCAGGCCGATCATCACAAAGAGGGTGCCCATCAGGTAGATGGTCATATAGGCGTCGGCGTAGGGGTAGGTGGCGTCGCTGGCCCCGAACAGGTAGAGCATGGGCCGCTTGATGACCAGAAACAGGGCGGTGACCGCCGCTCCGAAGATCAGAAGCAGGGTAAAGGCGTTTCCCATGACCCGCTCCGCTTCCTCTCGGTTTCCTCGTCCCCGCTCCATGGAGCTCAGCGGCGCGCCGCCGGTGCCGCACAGATTGGCAAAGCCCATGATAATGGAGATCACCGGCACTGTCAGTCCCAGCCCGGTGAGGGCCAGGTGGCCGGGCAGCAGCCCCAGATAGATGCGGTCCACCACGCTGTACAGCACGTTGATGAGCTGGGCCAACGTCATGGGGAGGGCCAGTGCCAGAATGTTTTTGGGGATGCTCCCCTGGGAAAAGTCGTTTGTCTGCTGTGCCACCGGCCCGCCTCCTCTGGTGTACCTTGATGGTATATTGTACACCCTTTTTCCGCCGTTGGGCAAGATGTATTCTTGCGGGGACATTTCATCATCCGCCGCTCTAAAACGAAACCTGGCGTTAATTAACGCCAGGCCTCGCAAAGTTTTGGATTCCCATTCCGCACAGGAATTATGGGACTTTGAACTCAATTCCTGTTGCACTTAGTTTGACAATTCACTTGGTCAAAAATAAAAACAGCCGCCGCAAAACAGATGCTTCGCGGCGGGCTGTATTGAGAACGTATTGTGTTACGCCTTCCGGATGATCCCCATGGGGGTGGACTCGCTGGACTGGCCCAGGGGGTTGTCCCCCAGGATCTTGGCGATCTGGTCCATGGAGGGCTCCTTTTCGGAGAAGCCCAGGATGTTGGCCCCCAGGTCGTTGATGTCCACGATGGCCACCGGGTGGCCCAGGGCCTGGGCCAGCTTCTTGGAGGTGCCCATGGGGTCGGCGGGGGTGAGGACCACATAGTGGTCGTAGGGCGGGATGGTCCCCTCGGTGGGGCCGTCGATGCCCCGGGCCTTGGGGCCGGCTACGATGTAGAACCAGCCCTTCCTGCCCAAAATCTTTCCGATGACGCTGCAGAAGGCGGCAAACAGGATGCGCAGGGTGCCGCACTCCTGGAGGGCCATCTCCATGGTCTCGGGGATGCCCAGGCCGATGCCGGCGGGGGTCTTGGTCACATAGCGGCTCAGGGTGACGGCCAGCTTCCGGGGCTTGATGTCCTCCATGGGGATGGCCCGGTTCTGGGTGCAGGCCACCGCCTTTTCGGAGATGAACAGGATGTCCCCCGCCTGCATCTTGTCCTTTGCGTACTGGAGGACCACATCCTCCATCTTATCGGCCTTGGTAATCAGGTGCGTCTTTACCGGGATGCGCTGGTACTCCACACCGTCCACGGTGCGCACCAGCTGCTTGCCCGGGTTTGCGCTGTATACAGTCTCCTCGCTCATTGGGATCGTCTCCTCTCAGGCGGCCAGACCGCCCTTTCTATAAAGTAAAACGTCAGGCTTTAGCTCCCATTATAGCACCCGGTCCCCCGGGTTTCCATAACATTTTTGAACTTTCTTTCGTCAAACCGCCGAAATATCCTCCGGGTCCTCGGGCAGCGGCCGCCGGCGGTGCTCCACCGGCCCCCACTCCGGCAGGGGCAGCCGCTGCATGGCCCCAAAGGTCCGGGCCTTCAGCCCCGGGTAGCGGCCGTTGAGCTCGTAGATCAGCTCCTTGATCTCCTGCCGCTTGGTGCTGCCGTTGGCGGGACAGGGGTTGTGTACCACGGGCAGTTGGAGCCGCTCCACCGTGTGGCGGATCAGGTTCTCCCCGCAGTACAGCAGCGGGCGGATCTGGGTGATCTGGGTGCGGTCCAGCCAGGTCACCGGCTGGAAGCAGGACAGTCTCCCCTCAAAGATCAGGGACATGAAAAAGGTCTCCACCGCGTCGTCGTAGTGGTGGCCCAGGGCAATTTTATTCAGCCCCCGCTCCTGCAAGGCGCTGTGGAGGGCCCCCCGGCGCATCTTGGCGCACATGGAGCAGGGGTTCTTCTCCTTCCGCAGGTCGAAGATGATGTGCTGGATCTCACTGTTTAATATGGTATAGGGCACGTCCAGCTCCTTGCAGAAGGCGGCGATGCCTGAAAAATCCATGCCGGGCAGTCCGTCCGCGTGTCCCATGTCCAGGGTGATGGCCTCCACCTCATAGGGGACGGGGTAAAACTCCCGCAGCCGGGCCATGGCCGCCAGCAGCAGCAGGGAGTCCTTCCCCCCCGACACCCCCACGGCGATCCGGTCCCCCGGGGCGATCATCTCATAGTCCTCCACACACCGGCGGACCAGGGATAAGATCCGGTTCATTTTGGCCTCCTTTCGAGAAAAACAGCGGAAAAGCACAACCTTTCCGCCCAAACAAAAAGAAAATCGAACGCGAGATTTCAAGAGATTTTCTTTGAATTTGCTTGAAAACAAGAGATTTCAAAAGATGAGTTAAAAAATTGAAAAAATGCTGTTGACACAAAGCCGCCTAAATACTATAATACAAAACGCTCCGCTTGTACAGTGGAGCGGCTGATTTTATTTGAAATCAACAGTTCGCATAAGAAGTAGAGGAAAATGGAGGTTTCACCTATGTCCACTTTTATGGCCAACAAGGGGAACATCGAGCGTAAGTGGTATATCCTGGACGCTGCGAACAAGCCCCTGGGCAAGACCGCTGCTGCCGCCGCCACCCTGCTGCGGGGCAAGCACAAGCCCGAGTTCACCCCCAACGCCGACTGCGGCGACTTTGTCATCATCATCAACGCGGAGAAGGCCGTGCTCACCGGCAAGAAGCTGGATCAGAAGTACTATCGCCGTCACTCCGGCTGGATCGGCGGTCTGAAGGAAGTCAAGTACCGCACTCTGATGCAGGAGCGGCCCGAGCTGGCTATGAAGCTGGCCGTCAAGGGCATGCTGCCCAAGAACACCATCGCCAAGAGCGCCCTCACCCGTCTGCGTGTCTATCGCGCCGGCGAGCACGAGCACGCCGCCCAGAAGCCCGAGATTTGGGCCGCCGAGTAAGCAGGAGGTAGACGATCATGTATAAGAGCAAGAAGCCTTATTTCTATGGCACCGGCCGTCGGAAGTCCTCCGTGGCCCGCGTGCATCTGTTCCCCAACGGCACTGGTTCCATCACCATCAACGGCCGTGACATCGACGATTACTTCGGCCTGGAGACCCTGAAGCTCCTGGTCCGTCAGCCCCTGGTCACCACCGAGCAGCTGGGCAAGGTGGACATCGTGGCCACCGTCACCGGCGGCGGCGTCACCGGTCAGGCCGGCGCCATCCGTCACGGTGTGGCCCGCGCTCTGTTGCTGGCCAACGAGGAGTACCGCCCCGCCCTGAAGGCCGCCGGCCTCCTCACCCGCGATCCTCGTATGAAGGAGCGCAAGAAATACGGCCTCAAGGCTGCCCGTCGCGCGCCCCAGTTCTCCAAGCGCTGATTTTTTCAGACATACGTCAAAAATGCCGCCCAGTCGGGCGGCATTTTTTTATCTCATGCTCGTTTCCACAGCAGCAGGTTATCCTCAAAGAAGGCGGCTACCCGGCCGGTATCCTTCAGCCAGGACAGGTAGGAGCGCACCGTGCTGCCCACCAGCACATACTGCTCATAGGTCATGGTCAAATCGTATGTTGTAAAGAGCCGCTGGAGGATCTGTTCAAAGCACAGCGGCTGCGCGCAGACATGGAGGATCTGCTCCGCCACCTGATGGACCTTGGCAATGTTGTAGTCCGCCAGCGGCGCGATGTCCTCCGCCGCCTCCGCATGGGCCGGAACAAAGCACGCCGCCCGCATCCCCTTGACCTTCTCCAGGGTCTCCAGATACCGGGCCACATCATAGATAAATCCGATCTGATATTTGTCCAGCGTCCCCCGGCTGGAGAGGCAGTCCGCGAGATACACCACATCGTCCGGCGTCCGGTACCCCACCATATCAAAGAAGTGTCCGGGGAGGTCGATGGCCGCAAAGCCCTCCGGAAGACAGCCGGGCGTCAGCTCCTCGGCATCGCTCCCCTGGGCCATCAGGAACTTGTGCCGAAGCTCCCGAAAGGGATAGCCCCCGTATAAAAAGGACGGCTCCAGGGCTGTGTGCTGCGTAAAGTCGCGCTCCACTCCGGGGGCGAAAATCCTGCACCCCGTCTGCCTCTGGAGATATTGATTCCCCCCGATGTGGTCCGCATTGGAGTGGGTGTTGTAGATCGCGGTGAGACGCCAGCCGTTGGCGTCCAGAATCTGCCGCACCTTGCGCCCGGCGTCCTTATCGCTCCCGCTGTCAATCAGGCAGACACGGTCCCCCTCCAGGCGAACCAAGCCGATTTTGGCCGGACACTGGATATAACAGCTTCTGTCTGTGACCTGGATCAGTTCGTACATGATGCGCTCCCCTCTCTTTCGTGCGGGTTCAGAATCCTCCCGCCTGGTCTGACTGGTTATTCTACCACTATAAGGTGCTCCGGGCGATTTGTCAATCCAGCCCGCCCCCCTTTTCACGGCCCGCTGCCCGCACCGCTCATACCGGCTGTGCGCACGATCTTTTTCTCCGCATAGTGAGCTCAATGAAAAAAGCCGGGCAGCACAGCCCAAAAAGGACTGCTCTGCCCGGCTTTCGTTTTCCCCTGAAGGCCGTCAGATGCCTCAGAACAGGGACACCCCGGAGATGGTCAGAGGCAGGTCGGTAAAGTAGTTAATGGGGTCCACACGGCTGCCGTTCACCCGGACTTCAAAGTGGAGATGGTTGCCGGTGGAGGAACCGGTGGTGCCCACGTAACCGATCACCTGTCCCTGGGAGACAGTGTCTCCCTTGGAGCAGTTCCGGCGGACCATATGGGCATACAAGGTAGAGGTGCCGTCGCTGTGGCTGACCACCACATAGTTGCCGTAGGAGTTGTTATAGGTGGAGGTGGTCACCACGCCGCTCTTGGCGGCCAAAATACTGGTGCCGCTGGAGGCCGGGATGTCGATTCCCGTATGGTTGTTGGCCTTTCCGGTGATGGGGTGCTTCCGGCTGCCAAACAAGGATGACAGATTATACCGGCCAGGCAGGGGCCACAGGAAACCGGACTCGCTGGGCACGTTGGCAATCTGTGCGGCCAATTCCCGCTCGGCGGCGGCGATCTCCGCAGTGGCCGCATCCGAGGCAGCCCGCAGCTGGGCCTCTCGGGCCTCCAGTTCGTCCTCCTGGTTGCTGATCTGGCTGAGCAGGGCATCCACTTCAGACTCCTGAGCCTGGAGGTTCGCCTGAGCGGCCTCCTGCTCTGCTTTGGCATCTTGCTGCTCCTGACGGGCGGTCTCCAGTTCCGCCTTGTCCTCCTCGATCTGCTCCCGCAGGGCGATAAGCTGGTCCATGACCTGGTTGTCATAGTCCATGATCTCCTCCACCATCATGGCGTTGTCCAGCAGGTCCGCAAAGTCCTTGGAGGAGAACAGAATGGACCAGTAGGAGACCTCCCCCTGTTCCTCCATGTACCGTACCCGCTCACAGAACAGCTCGTACTGGGCCTGTTCCTCCGCCTCCGCCTGACTGAGCTCCTCCTGCTTCTGGGCGATGAGCTCATCGTATTTGGCGATCTGGGCGGCAATGGTATTGATCTCCGCCCGGGTGGCGTTGATCTGCTGTTCCAGCAGTGTTTTGCGTGCCATAGCGTTCTCTCGATCCGCCGCCAAGGAGTCCAATTGGTCCTGAATCTCCTCCTGCTGCTGCTTGAGGCTGTTGGCCTCCTCCTTCATTGCGTCGATCTCTGCCTGGGTCACGGCGGAGGCGGGAACCACCACTGTCTCGGGCAACAGAGAGACCGCCACCGCCGCTGCCAGGGCCAGGCCGCACAGGCGAAATGCCCACTTTCTTCCGTGTTCTTTCCACCACTGTCTCATGCCGGCCACCTCACCGCATCCAGAAGGTGCTCACCATGGGCAGGATCAGAGCAATCACCATCACCACGGCCAAAATGCCCATTACAATCCGCTGCTTCTTCGGTCTCATGCCTTGCGCTCCTTTCCCACGAAACCTTATACCTGCAAAAACTTCCGAATGGCCAGCACCGAGCCCACCACGCCAATGAGCAGCCCGGCCACGATAAATACCAGCAAAAACTGCCACGCCAGAGAGGTAAAGGGCAGAACGGTGATGAGGGACAGGCCGTTGTTCTGGATAATGGCCTTGCTCACCAGCTCATAGATGCCCCACTGGGCAAAGAAAGCCACCAGGGCGCCGGTCATGCCCAAAATCATGCCCTCCACCACGAAGGGCCACCGGATAAAGGCGTTGGTGGCGCCGCACATCTTCATAATGGCGATCTCCTCCCGGCGGTAGAAGAAGGCCAGCTTGATGGTGTTGGCGATGATGAACAGGGACACCACGGCCAGCATGGTCACCAGCACAATGGCCACGCCGGCGGCGATGTTCCGCACCATGACGAATCCCTGGGCGATGTCGTAGGCCGCGTTCACATCGACAATGCCGGTGATCCCATCCACCTGCTCCGAGGTGGCCTGGAGCTGCTCGATGTCGTCCACATGGATCTCAAAGCGGTCCCGCAGCACCTCGTCGGGCAGGTCAGCCAGCAGAGGGTTGTCCTCCCGGCCCGCCCGAAAATCGTCCAAAGCCTCCGCCCGGGTGACAAAGGCCACCTGACCCACATTGGGCACCGCCTCAATCTGACTCTGGAGGGCCCGGGCCTCCTCCTCTGTGTAGTTCTCGTCCACATAGGCCAAAAACAGATTGTCGTCCTCCAGGTCCCCCAGCATGTGGTTTAAGTTCACCGCCACCAGGGAAAAGGAGCCCATAATCAGAAGGCAGGCCACAATCATGCACACGGCGGCAAAGGACATAAAGCCGTGGGTGAAGATGGAGTGGAAGCCCTCGCTGCAGTAATACTGAAAATCAAACCTTCTCGCCATTGTAATACCCGCCTGTCTCGTCGTTGATGATGCGGCCGTCCTCGATGGCCACCACCCGCTTGGTGAACCGGTTCACCAGGCTCTTCTCATGGGTGACCACCAGCACGGTGGTGCCCAGATCGTTGATGCGCTCCAGCAGCATCATGATCTCCAGGGACCGGTGGGGGTCCAGGTTGCCGGTGGGCTCGTCGGCGATGATCATATTGGGGTTGTTCACCAGAGCCCGGGCAATGGCCACACGCTGCTGCTCACCGCCGGAGAGCTGGCCGGGGTACCGGTCCGCCTTGTGCTCCAGCCCCACCAGCTGCAGCACATAGGGAATGCGCCGCTTCACGTCCCGGGGGGAGGCCCCGATGGCCCGCATGGCAAAGGACAGGTTCTCATATACCGTCTTTTTGTCGATAAGGCGGAAATCCTGGAAGATGATGCCCAGGGTCCGCCGCATGAGGGGCACCTGCCGGGGGCTGATGTTGTTCAGGCTGTACCCGTTGACCATGAGCTTGCCCTCGGTGAGGCCGATCTCCCCGGTGATAAGTTTGATGATGGTGGACTTGCCGGATCCGGAGGGTCCCACCAGAAAGACGAACTCCCCGTCGTCAATGCGCAGGTTGATGCCCTTCAGGGCCTTGGTGCCGTTGTCGTACTCCTTATAAACGTCAATAAAGCGTATCATGTAAGATAGTCCTCACGATATAGTTATGTCGGGGCGCGCCATGCGCCCAAATAAAGTCAGTCCTGAGACGGGACGCGCCGGCGGCCCTTCCCTCAAAACGAAAATGCGCTTCTCACAGTTTTCCAAAGCAACAAGTGGAAATGTTTTCCCGGGAAATCCTGTGCCCTATTAGGTTACACCCGTAACCTTTCTTTGTCAATGGCAATTTTCGGTTTTATGTCACCTTTTTTGGCCGCCGGATTCCACAAGAAAAAGAGCCTCTGTCCGCCTCGCGGCAGACAGAGGCCCCCTTTTGCACTCTGTACAGTTGTCAGGACTCGATTCCCCGGGAAATGAGGTACTTCTTGACCATCAAAGCCACCTTGAAGGTGATGGCGTCGTCGAACTCCCGCAGGTCCAGGCCGGTGAGCTTCTTGATCTTCTCCAGCCGGTACACCAGGGTATTGCGGTGGACGAACAGCTTCC
>OOBN01001016.1_pt1 | contig 22360 bp, 19 predicted proteins | sample 1671091 | NCBI WGS metagenome assembly OOBN01 (sample SAMN06348121, study PRJEB24527) | human gut metagenome | biome: human gut; feature: ankylosing spondylitis patient; material: feces | host: Homo sapiens | place: China | collected 2015-10 | reverse complement strand
AAGGGCCTGTCCAATCTCTTCCCCCAGATCCTGATTCCAGCTGTTTGCAATCGTCGCCGCTGTGGGAAAACAAGTTGCGTTCAGGGATGCATTCAGTCCCAGATGGTCTCCTGCTCCTGCCTGTTTTCTGATTCCATGCGGTCCATCTGAAAGAAAGATGGACGGGATGGAAAGCCTGTCAATTTCTCTGGTCTGCCAGACAGTTTTTCCACTGAGGATCGCTGATTTTTCTTCTATTGTCATCTTTTCAATCAATTTTTGCTGTTTCATAACTGTTTTCCATCCCACTTTCTTCCTTATTCAGCATTCTTTCTTTTCTTATATCCTCTGATTATCAGTACTTCCATTCCTGCCATGAAAAGTGCTATTACAATGTCGATACCAATTCCTGCTTTTTTCCAGTTTTCCATACCTGTTTCTTCGTGTTCTCCATCATAAGCCCAGCTGCTTACAACTGTATACATGACATTTTTGCAGGCATTCCTCATCTGAAGTACAGATGTTGGATGCTCCAGATTGGCTACATTGTTCTCTTCTCCGTTGAATGTGGACAACATTGCATCTACTCCATTCGCCAAAGCTGCATCTGCATTCATAAATCCATGACCATTGTTTCGGAAGAAGTCTGTAAGCGCCATTCCCCTGAATCCCCATTCATCTCTGAGAACTGTATTCATAAGGTTACTGCTTTCTCCAGTCCATTTATCTCCAAGGAAACTCCAGGAAACCATAACCGCATTTGCGCCACCCTGTTTTACAGAAATTTCAAATGGTTTCAGATAGATTTCCCGGATTGCCTGCTCATTTGACCAGACATGAATGCCCATTCGTGCGGTCTCCTGGTCGTTGAGAGCGAAATGCTTGACAGTTACTAACAGTATATACAAAAGCAACCGCGTGGGCGGCTGCTTTATGTCTTAGATAGATTATATGAGCTTATTCATGCGACTCGTCTTTTTCGTCGAGTCTTTCACGCAGGGCTTTATTCTCATTTTTCAGCTCTTCGAGCTCATCGAGAATATCGTCGCTGCGGGCGCTGCTTTTGAACGAATGTATGAGCACGGTGACAAATGTAACTACGGCCAAAATATAAGTGGTAGAGACCATCGCATCATTGAAGTCGGTGCCTGGTGCATATTTGATAATCAAGTGAAACATCAACAACACGGCAATCACGATGCCGATGGTTATTTTTTGCCATTTCCTCATAGAGATGCCTCTCTTTTTTTAAAACTCTGTAGAGTAATCCCATTTCAAAGGACAATAATAGTCTTTATGGGATGTAGTAAAATCTTTTTTATAATAAAATTCTTTATTACTTGTGTTTTTTATGTATTGTACTCATAATAGCTTCAGTTGAATTTTGTCACCTCCATATGGCAATTGTAACTATCAACATAAGAATGCCATTTAAACAAATAAAAGTTAAAGTTTTTATCAAATATTTTCTAATTTTGTAATTATACACAAAAACACAGCAAACGTATTGTGCAATATAGCAAAAAAGGCAGCCTTTTGTTAAATCTGATTTATTCCGCGACTTTCAGTGTCAGCTCAAGTATGCGCTTGACGCTTGCTTCAAGGTCGGCACGGGTTATCTTGCCGCTTTCAAACGCCGCTTTCAGCTCCTCGGGCTCGCCGTCGCCCATCTTGATGTCATTGCCGGCGAGGACCTCGTCGGAGTGGCTGCTGTGAACGCCCCAGTCGGTCGTGACGGCGCCCTTGAAGCCCCATTCGTTGCGGAGCAGCTCGGTGAGCAGCTCATAGCTTACCGAGGTGTGGGAGCCGTTGATGAGATTGTAGGAGGACATAATTGTCCACGGATCGGCCTCTCTGACGCATATCTCGAAGCCGCGCAGATAAATCTCCCTGAGCGCACGCTCGGAGACTCGGGAATCGCATTCAAAGCGGTTCGATTCCCTGTTGTTGCAGGCGAAGTGCTTGACCGATGCGGCTATCTTCTGCGACTGGATGCCGCGCACATCGGCGGCGCAGCACTTTCCGGCGAGCAGGGGATCCTCGGAGAAATATTCGAAGTTTCGCCCGCACAGGGGATTGCGGTGGATGTTCATGGCGGGTGCGAGCCATACGCCTAAGTTGTTCTCGCGCAGCTCCGCGCCGCCCGCAGCGCCGATTTCTTCTATAAGCTCGGTGTTCCAGGTGCAGGCCAAGAGCGTTGCGCACGGCCATGCGGTGGTGGGCACGCCCGTTGAAGCGTTGAGGCGCAGACCCGCGGGTCCGTCGGCAGTCGGGAGGGGCGGCACGTTGAGCCGCCTCATTCCGCCGAATGCGCCGGTGTTGCAGACTCCGGGCTGATTCTGGTGCCCGCCGACAAAGTCGATAAGTTCGTCTACGGTGAACTGCTTTATAAATTCGTCGAGCGTTATCGTCTCGCCGACTTCGTCGAATTTCACCGTCTCGGCGGGGGCTTTTGCTTCTATCTCCGCGTGAGTGCCGCGACTGCGGACAGGCTCGCCCGTCGGGAGGCTTTCAAAGCTTCCGTCCGAGAGCAGACGCTTTTCGAGCTTTGTTGGTCTGCAAAGGGACTTTGATTCTTTTATAATTATGTCATCGTTTAAAACGAACTCGTATTTGAGCTTTTCCGTCGCCCTGACGGAGGCTCCGAGGTGGAACGAATATGCGCCCTTTTCGAGCACGAACGCGGATTTCTTTATTTTGCCCAAATCGTCGAAGCTCGCCATATCGCTTATATCGAAGCTCAGTGCGAGGGACTCCGATTCGCCGGGGGAGAGAAGCTTCGTCTTTTTGAACGCGGCGAGCTCTCTTGCGGGCTTGCCGAGCTTGCCCTGCGGCGCGCTGTAATATAGCTCGACCACTTCTTTGCCGGGCACCTTGCCGACGTTTCTCACCGTCACCGCGGCGACTATTTTTCCGTCGCTCTCGCCGCAGAATGCGCCGCTGAACTCGAAGTCGGTATAGGACAGGCCGAAGCCGAACGGGTAGCGCACCTTTTCGGCGGCGCAGGGCACGGTCTCAAAATAGCGGTAGCCGACATATATATCGTCAAAGTAGTCGAGATGCTCAAAGCCGGTCAAAAATTCCTGCGCGTTCTGATATGCGTCGTAGGAGACGGGGATAGTGTCGGCAAGTCTGCCGGAGGGGTTGACGTCGCCGCAGATGATGTCCGCAGTCGCCGTGCCGCCCTCGAGACCGCCCTGCCAGCCGAAGATTATCGCGCCGACCTTTTCGTTCTCCGCAAAATACTCGCAGTCTACTACTGCGCCGGAGTTCAGGACTATAACCGTGGTCGGAAAAGCGGCGGTGACGCGGTCGATGAGGCTCTTTTCCGTGTCCGAAAGATAGTAGTCGCCGGGTATGGCCTTTCTGTCAACGCCCTCCGCGGAGAAGCGGCTGAGAGTTATTATTGCAATATCCGCATTTGCGGCGGCCTCGGCTATCAGCTCGTCGGGCATATGCGCCTCGGCAACGTGCATACTCGCGAAGGTGTCGTAGATTATGTCGTCTTTTTCCTTGCAGAAGGACATGGCGTTGACCCTGTCCCATATCTTCTCTACCTGGGCGCGGGTCGGGATGTGTTTGCCTGCCTCCTTGACGTATTCCTTGTAGAACTCGGCGGTCGGCTTAAAGACGCTGACCTTGCCCTCGTCCTCTTTCAACTTGAAGCCGTCGTAGATGTTGTGGGTATAGGCGCAGAAAACGTCGCCGCTTCCGCCGCCGCCCTTTATGTATTCGACGGTCGCCTTGCCGAAGAGCGCGACTCTTGTCCCGCGCTTTAGCGGCAGAGTTCCGCCCTCGTTTTTGAGCAGCACCATGCCCTCGCCGGCGGCTCTTCTCGAGAGCTCGGCGTGCTCGGGTGAGCCCGTGACCTTTCGGCCGTCAACGCCCAGCGGTAGGCAGGGCTGATATCTGAATCTCGCATACTTGTCCATAGCTTTTCCGTCCTTTTATGTAAAATTAATTAAGCCCGTCTTGTGCTGTGCGGTCAAAGAAAAAACACTCCGACTCATACGAATCCGGGATATTCTCGTCGATGACTATCAGTCTGCCGCCGTGCCTGTCTCCGTAGGAGTGATAGCCCGCGCTCGGGGATTGAACGAGCCTTATCCCGTCGACCTTTGCGGTGAAGGTGTTTATATGGTCATGCCCGAAGAAGGCGGCGACGATGTCGCCCGTTTTCTTCCAGCTTTCAAATTCTTCGCCGTTTTCGAGCGGCGGGCAGGGGGACTCGCGGAGCACGCCGTCGAGCAGAGCGCCGTCCGGGACGGAATAGCGCCGAGCGCCGAGAGAAAATTCGCCGTTCGGGTCTTTTTTCAAGGCGTCGTATTCCTGAATGACAGGGATATGCTGAAACAGCAGAGCGGGCACGGTCTTTCCGCAGTTTTGAGCCTTCAGCTCGGCGGCACGTCTCTCGTACCACTCTATCTGGTCTCTTTTCACATATCCGTATCCCGCGTCCTTTATAATATTGAAACCGCCGTCTCTGATATAGTCGCCCGAGTCGATGCACCAGATGTTCCATGCCGTGCGGCTGCCGTCGGAGGAGAGAACGGGCAGGCTGCAATTCGCGCAGCCGGAAACATCCTCGTCGTTCATAGTGCTCCTGAAATTTTCATATTCGGCATATATGCAAATCTGATTTTCCTTTGCGAGGAAAGGCAGCTGCGGCTGAGCCTCGGCGTCGTGGTTGCCGAAAACTATGGCGAGCGGGATGTTTTTCTCCGCTATCGGCGCGACTATCTTTTTGACGGTCTTATACATATATTCATATGTGAACTCCTGCCAGTAGCCGCTGATGTTGTCGCCGCCGAAAACCACGAGGTCGGGACGGGCGAGTTCAATGCATCGGCGGATTAATTTCAGTGTATTTTCGCTTTTTTTTACAGGAATCCGCCTGTCCTCGTCGTCGTCCATCTCGGGGTCTACCTCGTGGATGTCCGTAAGGTGCAGAATACGGAATTTTCCGTCCGCGCCGAAGCGCAGGGGAGCCTGCTTTTCTCTTATGTATTTCTTTGAATCCGGCAGTCCTTTTGCCATAACGCTTCCTCCGATGTTTGATATTGAAATTATATACTCGTTCGGACACAGTGTCAATATTCTTGTTACATTTTCGCAAAAACCGTTAGTCACTATGCATAATTTAAAAAGCCTGATTTTGTCAAATGTGTATATTGCGAAAGGCAAGTACGGATGATATAATCTAATTAATAACGAGGGTTTTTTAATTAGCGAATGAGGGGCGCAATTCATTGAACAAGACAGTTGATTCATCAATAGTCAAGCTGACTAATTACCGTTCGGTTTGGGGCTATATACATAAGAATAAGCAGGCGACTATTCCGCAGATATCAAAGGACATAGGCCTCAGCCTGCCGACGGTTACCCGCGCCGTCGATTACGGTGTCGCAGAGGGCATTATCGAACCGGACGGAGTTATTGGCGCGGAGCGCGGCCGCAAGGCGCAGGTCTATAAGCTGCATGCCGACTATATGCATTTTTTGCTCATCTATCTTGACGCGGATGTTCTTTCATACAGAATCCACGATTTCAGAAGCCGTACTATAGGCAGCGGGAATATGCCGGTGAATGATAAAAATGTACTCTCCGCTCTCGAGAAAATTATCGAATGCAGCGCAGCTTCCGACCCGTTGCTTTCAATAGTATCGATAGCTGTTTCGGGTGTTGTTTGTAAGGGCGTTGTTAAGGATTCTGCGGCATTTCCGTCGCTTGGCGGGATGGATCTTTCAAAGCACATAAACCGCAAGTTCGGCATGACTGCGCTTGTGGATAACGATCTTCATGCGGCTTCGAATGTGGCGCGGATATTTTCCGATTATAAAAACGATGTCAATGTTCTTTTTGCTTTCGGAAAACGTAAAAGCGGTGCCGGAATAATCGTCAACGGCGATGTGCTCTGCGGAGCGGCGGGCGCTGCCGGCGAGGTTGTAAATATTCCGGTGCATACTCCGGATATCGAATCCGAGCGCGTGGCTTTCTGCAGCGAAAGACTCCAGGCGATAATCGCACTGCTTAATCCCAAAAGGGTCATTATTTACGAACTTGACGAGGGAATGGGCGCGGACAAGCTCATATCGCTTATCAAAGAGAAGCTGAAGGCTTATCTCTTGCCTGAGTTCAAGCTGGGGCGCGATTTCTTTGAGGATTGCTTTAGGGGGCTCAGCATTATGTGCGAGCTTGAGATAAAGCGAAGTCTCCGTGAAAGACTTGACTTTTAATGACGAAAATATAAGGGGAATTTTTGAGATTTCCCTTATGATCAGGAAAATTAATAACGCAACTTTAAGATATTACTTTACTTATTTGTGAATATAGCGTATGATATCCAAAGCAACTCCGTTTATCTTGTGAATTATGCTGTACAATACCGGAGTTGTATATTAAAGCTAAATTTATAACTTAACGTTATAATATAAATTGCCGCAAAGGAGGAGGCGGAAAAAAGCAAAGAATAACAATGTTAATAATGTTTTCACAAAAACGAAAGGAGCGCAGAATAAATGAAAACATTTAGAAAAGCGCTGAGCGTTATGCTCTGCCTGTGCATGATTATGTCTGCAATGGCGGTCGGTCTTAACGTCTTTGCGCAGGAAAAGTCAGAAGCCGTTGCAAGGTTTGAAGCAAATGTCAAGGCCTTCACCGGCGATGTCGGCAAAGCCGAGCCTTCGGCGGAGGATCTCAAGGCTTATGAGAAGCTTGTCGCCGAGTATAAGGCTCTCGGCAACTCCGACAAGGAGAGCGTTGATGTCATGGTTTTCGACGTATTCTATCACCATGTCGTGATGAGAGAGCGCCAAATCTCTGTCAAGAACCACCCCGAGATTTCGAGCTCGAAGAAAGATCACTATATCAACGCGGCGGCTCAGGCTGTTGCCACGCTCGGCTATGTCCCGGCGTATATCGACAACGCCGTTGAGCTTGCAAAGACTATTGCGGGCAGAAAGATATCTGTCGATGACAAGAAAGCCGCTTGGAAAGCTGCCGATTACAATACCCGCATTATGGCGGGCGGTTACGGCTCGACTCACGGCATTATCAGCAGTTCTGTAAAGGGCGATGCTTTCAAGGGCTTTAAGCTGATGTCGGATGTTGTCTACAACGATCTTCTCAAGGCTAATCCTGCGCCCGCAAAGCCGAAGAGCCCCGGTCTTGCACCGAAGCCCGGCAGCTATGCGGAGGGCGAGAATGATCCTCAGTATATCGCGGATTGTGCCGCATGGCTCGAAAAGGCTGAGGCCTACAACAAGGCTTACGCCGCAGAGTATACCTACAAGGGCAACCTCTATATAGAGGCTCTCGAGTGGCTTGCATCCGCGGAATCCTCGTTCCCGTGTTCAATCTTATCGACGCTATCGCCTCCGCGGAGTCTCCGCTCACCGAGGTTATGAAGCTTCTCCCGAAGGTCGCTTATGCGGTTGACTCCGGCTTGCTCAACACCCAGATTCAGAATCTAATCGGCAAGCTCGGCATGGGTCTCGGCAGCAGCATCAATGTTGACCTCACCACAGAGGGACTCTATGAGATGCTCGCTCCCAAGCTCAAGGACATCGAGCTTCAGGCTGCCAAGGTTGACGAAAACGGCGAGGAGACCGCTCCTGCCGTGACCCTTTCGATAAATCTCGATAAGGACAAGTTCGTTTCCGCTATCAAGGATCTCTCCGGCTGCGGCGTTTACACCGCAAACGCGAGCATCGCACGAGGCAAGAACTGGTTTGTCGGCATCAACGGCGACGCGGCGGATGCATTTGTCGTTCTGTTCGGATATCTCCACTACGAGCTCATCTCGAGAGCAACGCGGCAGCCATAAAGACCGCTGTCAAGGCTCTTGAACTTCGCTCAGAGAATAGCCGTCAGCTTCATCGTTTCGATTGCGCTTTCGTCCTCTGCGGACGGAGCTCTCAGAACGCTCGTGTTTATGATTCCGATAGTCAAGGTCGGAGTTAAAATTGCAAGTTGGTTCGGCGCATTCAAGAAATAAACCGAACGTCAAAAGGTAAAACACAATTTCATAAAAGCAAGGTTCGGCGGAGCGTCATACGGCGTTCCGCCGTTCCTTTTTGCCAATTATAAATCAAACTGTTAAATCAACTAAAAACAGGGCTGTTTTTTCGGCATTTCGTACAGTCCGTCGCTCTTGTTTTTTGTTTCACCTTATGTTAAAATCAAATTGTAAGATGTATAGACGCTTGATTTATAGAAACGCAGTAAAGAGGGGAGTCGGCTTCCCTCTGTGCTTTAAACGAATTAATAACACTGTGTTAACAATTATTAACAAACGCTTAATTACAAATAAATAAGCAATTAAGGAAATTTATAACCTTTTTATAAATTAATTTCAAGGCAGAGGAGGAGAAACCCAAAAGAGAGATGAGTTAACAGACCAGTTTTAAAAACGAAAGGAGAACAAATTATGAAAGCATTAAAAAAGACATTCAGCGTTATACTTTGCCTGTGCATGATAATGTCTGTTATGGCGGCAGGGCTCAATGCCTTTGCGCAGGAGGAAGCGACCGCAGCGCTTGACGGCGCTGTCAGCGAAGCGGCTGCTCTTGCCGTATCCGATCCTACGGACGAAAAACCCGACGTTGACGCTATGGAGCGCACCAAGGTTAAGTATCCCATCGGCGCTTCCAAGAAGGCTGTCAACAGGTCTATCGGCAGAGTTGAAGATATTCTTTTCACTATTTTGAAGGTTCCCGAGGGCGGAGTTCCCCAGGTGCTCAACGAGAAGGTATATACCAATGAAACCGTAGCTCTTGTTGCGAAGAAGCTGTTCCCGCTTGTCGGCGGACTCAGCAGCCTTGTTGCAAAGGGACCCAAGGACCTTGCCGCAAAGCTTGACAAGGAGACCTGCGCGGGTGCTATCGCGGCTCTTAACGCCGCAGCGGCTACGCTCGGCGCGGACGGCAAGCCCGTAGACAAGCTTGAAGCATGGCAGTATCTCACTGTTGTTGACGGCGACTTCGGTTTCGCTAACGGCGACAAGGAGGGTTTCCTCGACGCTGTTGCGTCGCTGTTCAGACCCCTTTCGCTGCTCACTACCGTTGTTTCCTTTGAGAACACAACCAGCTTATTTTACGGTCCGCAGCTGGGCATATACGAGGATCTCATCCCCATATTTGAGGCTCTCGGCATAAAGGACTTTATGACCTCCGACGAGTACACCGCATATGTTAAGAAGGGCGCCAACACAAACGAGAAGATGGATCGCCGTATCCGCGGCATCATCACTCCCATATTCACTCTTGTTGACGCAGTTGCCTCTGCGGAATCCCCGGTCGACGAGGTTCTGAAGCTTCTCCCGAATCTTGCCTCCGCTATTGACACGGGACTTATCGACACTCAGATACACAGTATGCTGGGCAAAATCAGCCTGGGTATCGGCAACAGCGTTAAGGTTGACCTCACCACCGGCGGCGTATACGATATGATCGCCCCCAAGCTCAAGGACATCGAGCTCCAGGCCGCCAAGGTTGACGAAAACGGCGAGGAGACCGCCCCCGCAGTCACACTTACAATAAACCTTGACAAGGAGAAGTTTGCGGCTGCAATAAAGGATATCGCCGCCTGCGGAGTCTTCACCGCAAAAGAGAGCGCAGCCAAGACCAGAAACTGGTTTGTCGGCATAGAAGGCGACTCGGCGGATGCGTTTGTCGTTCTGTTCAGATATCTCCATTCCGAGCTTACCGAGAAGAACAACGCTGTGGCGATAAAGACCGCTGTTGCAGCTCTCGACATGAACGCCTCGCAGAAAATTGTTGTCAATTTCCTCGTTTCCTCCGTGCTCTCGTCCTCTGCTGACGGAGCGCTCAGAACCATAGTTGCTCTTCTTCCGCTTGCAAAGACCGGCGTGAAGATAGCAGCCCGCTTCGGCGCGTTTGATAAATAAGCTTTAATTTGCAAAACACAATTTCATAAAAGCAAGGAGCGGCGGAGCGTCATAAGGCGTTCCGCCGTTCCGTTGTCAATCACAAATCAAATTGTTAAATCAACTAAAAATAAAGCTGTTTTTTCGGCATTTCGTACAGGCCGCCGCTCTTGTTTTTTATTTCTTGTTATGTTAAAATCAATTCGTATGAAATACATTTTTGGAGGTCTTTCTATGAAAAAATGGCGAGTAGGTATTATCGGTGTCGGCGGAATATTCAACGGCGCTCACCGCGAGCACTATCTTAAAGACGATCGCCTTGAGGTTGTCGCACTCTGCGACATAATCGAGGAGAGGGCGGTCGAGTGCCGCGACGGTTTTTTCCCCGACGCGAAGGTATATACCGATTTCAACGAGCTGCTCAAGGACGAGACGATAGACTCTGTCGATATCTGCACCCCGAACTATCTCCACTCGATAATCGCGGTTGCCGCTTTCAAGGCGGGCAAGCACGTTTTCTGCGAGAAGCCGGACGCTGTCAATGTCGAAGAGGTCATGAAGATGAATGACGCCGCGAACGCTGCGGGCAAGACGCTCATGGTCATGAGAAACAACCGCTTCACCGACGCGTCGAAGCTTGCGAAGAAGTTCATTGACGACGGCAAAATGGGCGAGATATACTGCGGACGCTGCGGCTGGCAGAGGAGACGCGGAATCCCCGGAAAGGGCGGCTGGTTCACCACCAAGGCGCAGTCCGGCGGCGGCCCGCTCATTGACCTCGGCGTTCACATGATAGACCTTGCGATATGGCTCATGGGTAGCCCGACTCCAGTCGCCGTGACCGGCAGCACATACTGCAAGTTTGCCGACAACGACGTCAGCGACTCCGTGAACTCCGACTTCGGCGACAAGGTCGAGGACGGCACGTTTGACGTTGAGGATCTTGCGATGGGCACTATCCGCTTCGATAACGGGGCGCAGCTCCAGATAGAGTTCAGCTGGGCGTCGAACGTCAAGAAAGAGACACGCTTTGTCGAGCTTCGCGGCACGAAGGCGGGACTCAATTGGCAGGACGGCGAGGTCGAATTCTACACCGAGGAATACGGCAAGTGCCTCGATGTTATCCCGACTAACTACGCTACCGACAGAGAGCACGCGAGAAACCTCAGGCACTTCTACGATGTGGTCATCGAGGGCGCCGAGCCGTGCTTCAAGCCGCAGCAGGGAATTGATATGATAAAGATTCTCTGCGCAGTTTACGAATCCGCAAGGACGGGCAGAGAAGTAGTGCTCTGATAAAATATTACGCTGGCTTTGAAAAAGAGATTTGGCTGATGTGCGGGAATATCAATCGGCAGCATTACGGTTGATATTCCCGCTAATGCGCATTTATAGAGGAAAATAAAATGAAATCTGAATACAAAAAGTCGATTCTGTTTTTGCAGGAGGTTCTTCTGTTTGCAATCGGTATAGGTATGGCGCTGCTGTTTTGGCGCGGACGCTATGATACCGACAGCTTTAAAAGGACGCTTGTCGGCGGAATCGGATTGATGATTGCTTTCTTCGCGGTCTTTTTTGCCGAGTATTTTAACCGATATGTCGAACTCGGTGAGAGATGTGCAAAATTCAATTCATTCAGGGTCACAAAGGGCAAAAAGGCGATGAATATGAATGTTTGTTATGAAAATATTCTCGCTATAGATTCAAAGCGGATGCCTCTGCTCGGAATCTATAAAGTTGTGGTGCGTGCAAAGAATATGCCGGGCAGCATCCCGATTACCCAGGTTATGTCGCATTATTGGAAGCTTGTCACTCAACTTTGCGATTTGGCGAAAAAATATAACCCGCAGGTCAATATAAGCGATGATCTTCTTGAAGAGATCGAAAAAAAGCGGGATAAATAAAATGAAGAAAGTCAGAAATAAGAAGATATTATAGTATATATAATTATGGCGGTGTTTCTGTGCGATTTTTTATATGTGATACTGTATTTGAAAGGCGGCATTCCGCCGAGGTTTAATTACATACCCGAATGTATAACTTCTGTTGAACGTCTGGGTGATTTGTGTTGATGAGCCTGTAGGGGTCGGCGACTCGACGACCCTATGCCGCCAACGGCGGCACTATTGGGAAGCAATACATTTTTTTGATAGCACTGCGAGTGAGCAGAGGATATTTAAAAGAGTAAAAAAGAATAAATGGAAAGGTCACAATCCGCATCGGTTGCGAATTGTGACCTTTTGTATACTTGCTGTTTTGTTTGTGTCGCAGATTATTTCTTCGACTTCTTGTCGTATCTTCCGCCGAGCTTTTCTTCGGCTTCGGCGCGGGTTATCTTGCCGCTGTTGCAGTCCGCCATGGTCTGAACGTCCTTGTCGGTGAGCTTGTAGCGGGTCCAGATGATATAGGCTATGGCGTAGCCTATCGCCGTGGACATAACATAGATGAACCACAGGACGGCCTTCGCATGGTCTGTCTGGGTGACACCCTGGAGGTCTGCGAAGTTCTGCGCTCCCTCGACGCTGACCCAGCCAGTGGACTTGAGACCGAGTATAAACATACCGAGCGCACCGGAGACGGCGGCTGTGAGCTTGGCCATAAAGGTCTGAATCGCGAAGGTGATTCCCTTGGCCTCGATGCCGGAGGTGAATTTGCCGAACTCCGCGCAGTCGGGCGTGAACATGAAGAGCATGACGCCGAGAATAGCCATGGGTACCGCGCGCAGTATCGAGATGATGATGAAGCCTATCATCGAGTTGTAGCCGATGAGCCACATGACGACGCTTAAAATAACGGTAGCCAAAGTGCAGACTCTGAACAGCTTCATCTTGTCAAATTTTCTGACCATGTGGGGCACGAGGAACGAGAATATCGCCGCGGGAACAAGGCTCAGAGCCTGAACGACGAGCGAGAACTGCGAGTTGTTAAAGAGATAGAACGAGACGAAAAGGTTGAGCGAGCCGGAGACGTTGGCGCTCGAATAGAAGAAATAGCCTATGTAATAGATGAGCAGATACTTGTTCTGAACAAGGTAGCTGAACATCTTTTTGAGCGTGAAATCCTCATCCCTGTCTCCGCCGAAGCGCTCCTCAAGCTTGAAGCAGGCGGGGATCATCGTGATAATTGCGAACACGGCGCAGATTATTGCGACTACCGTGTAGTTGAGCTTGACCTGCTCGCCGACGAGGACGGTGCCGAGAATGAGCGCAACGCCCGAGCCCACGCCCGACCAAATCTGCTTATAGGATATAATGCTGTTTCTTTCGTCAATGTTTTCGCTCATCGAGGTGATGATGCCGAATATCGGCACGTCGCAGAGGGTGTAGGCGGTATCCCACAGTATGTATGCGACGGTGAGCCAAGCGAGCTTCGCGTTTTCGCTGAAGTCGTTGGGAATAGCGAAGAGCATGACGGTGGTCAGCGGGATAAATACGAGCGATATCCTGAGCCACGGAATGAACTTCTTGCCGCTCTTGAACTTTACCTTGTCAAACAGCACGCCGAAAATAGCGTCGTTGACCGCGTCCCATACCTTGACCGCGAGCATGATTCCCGCGGTTTTGACAAGTCCGCCGATAGAGAGCATGAGGTAGGTCGTCAGGAAAGAGGCGACAAGGTTATATATCGCGTTCTGTCCGCAGAAGTAGAGATAGTAGCTCAGTCTCTCCTTCGGTTTTGTCGACCAGCCCTTCGGGGTGGATGTGATTTTTTTGATAAGATTCGGCATTTTTTGTAACCCCTCCGTTTTTTGTGGATTTCATATTGAAAATCCGTTTTCAGTCAAATAATACTGTACCATATTTACAATAATCAGTCAACAGTAATTTGCTTCAGAGACAAACCAAAAATTGAAAAATCTTGACCGTTTGCTTACCGCAGAGGAATATGCCGCCTTTGACCGGTATCTGAAAAATACCGTTATGAAAAAATAATGTTGCGCACTTCCGTTAAACCGCAAACAAGCCGTGTCTTGCAAATCGCAAAACACGGCTTTTCGCCTGCCGCGCCTATCCCGAATAGAAGAAATCGTCTATCATTTCCTCCACGTGGACGGGGGAGACGCCGTTGCGCTCGAGCATGGCGACAAAATCCCTGAGTTTTTTCTCGCTGAACGATATGTCCGGGAATTTTACCGTTTCGCTGCCTCCGTTTTCCGTGACGGTCATAACTATGCCGTATGAAACGCGCGAGCCCGAAGAAATCGGGCAGCCCTGCTCTCCGCAGGCGCACTCGGCGTCGGATATTGACGCATATCCGACACCCTCTTCTTCGCAGTCCGTCGGGCAGCTCGCGCCGCCGACGATGTCAAACCTTACCTGCCGCATTTGTTCACCCTCAGAACATATTGACTGAGAACAATTATATGTGATATTTATTCACTTTACAATGACTTTTGAGAATTATAGTGATATTTTTCGGACTTTTATTAATTTTTTTGCGGCATTTTTACGTCTTGCGGTAAAAAAAACAGGGGAGCGCGGCTCAAAACCGACTCCCCGAGTGCTTTTTCAGATGTCGAAAATATTGAGTCCCGTATGCTCGCTTATGCGTCTGCCCATGTCCATATCAAAGGTTCGAATGAACATCTCGCAGGTCGCACTGATGACGGCCTCGTTGAGATGGCCGCCTATCACGGCGCCCTCCTCGTCCGCGAAAGCGGCGTGAAGATGGAGATAGGGCTCGCCGTCCTTGAGGCTGAGGTTGCCGTTTAACGAGACTAACTCGAGCGGTTGGTTGAAGGTCAGGCTGTGGTATTTCTGCTCGTTGAGGTCATAGAGCCCAAACACCGCGCGTCCGACCGCGCCTATGGCGGAAATCTCCGCAAAGCGGATGTTTTCGTCCTTCGCTATTTTCAGCACCGAGGCGATTATCTCCTCGCCCGGGTCGAGTCTCACTGCGAGAACGTCGCCTGTTTTAACATACTTCATGGTAAATACCTCCGTTAAAATTTTATTCCCGCCGATTCGCGTATTCGCTGCATCGTGCGGCTGACAGAGAGCGCCGTTTCACGCAGCTCTCTGTATTTTTCGCTGTTCTTTTCGGGCTTTGTGATAAGCTCGTAAAACGCGCGCGCCTCGTTGCCCATCAGCTCGTCCTTCGGCGTGTCGCCGCAGATTATGCGCCGTTCGCCGCTGTTCATGATGAGCTCCGCCTGCGTGAGCTTTGAAATCGAGCCTATCTTTATGCTCCCGCGCTCGCCGATTATCTGCGAGCCCGCGTAGTCCTGACCCGTCTTGCAGCTCGTCATTGTCACCGCGGTATTTTTGCAGAGCATGGAGACGGCGGTTGCCGCGTCCGCTCCGCTCTCGAGAAAAGACGATACCGCCGAGACGGCTTTCGGCTCGCCGAATAAATCGACCGCAGGATACACGCAGTAGATCCCGAGATCCATAAGGCTGCCCGTCGCCATTGCGGGGTTAAAAATATTCGGCAGCTCGCCGCGAAGATAGGCGGGATATTTTGACGAATACTGCGAGAAGTCGAAGTGCGCCGTCCAAACCTTGCCGATATTGTCGAGAGCCTCGCGCAGCTTAGCGCGAACGGGCGAGTGCATATACATTATAGCCTCGATGTAGACGAGCTTATTCCTGTCAGCAAGCTCACAGAGCTCCGAAAACTCGGCGGGCGTCACGGTTATCGGCTTTTCGCAGATGACGTGCTTCCCGCTCTCGAGCAGCCGCTTGCTCTGCGCATAGTGCAGGGCGTTGGGGCTTGCAATATAGACGCACTCGGCGGGTGAGGCGGCGAGCTCGTCGAGCGAAGTATATACCTCGCTTATTCCGTTTTCCTCGGCAAATTTTTCGCCGCGTTCGCGCGAGCGCGAGTATACGGCAAAGAGCTCAAAGCCGGGCGCGAATTTCAGCCCGTCGATAAAGCTCCCGACTATCCAGCCCGTACCGATAACGGCCAATTTCATAGCTTCACCGCTTTCTTATACTCTGCGCCCCATGACCGTGCAGGTGCGCAGGGGGAATATGATATCAAACTTGTTCTTCCTGTAGAAATTTATTGCGTTGGTGTTGTATGAGTCGACGACGAGCATAATGCCCTTGCTGCCAAGCTCCCTCAAGTGCTCGATAAGCGTCTCGAAGAGCTTAGTGCCCAGCCCGCAGCGCTGATAGCCCGGCTCTAAATTTATGTGCATATGCGCGGGATAGCTCTTTGCGAATATGGCGGGTCCGTAAACGGAAGCCCACGATTCCAAGACGTCCGTTTTCTTGCAGCCCTTGACACGGGGGAGATATTCGGCTTTGAATATCCGCTTATATCTCTTATAGTCCGGCGCGCAGAGAATATAGCCTATCGCGGTGTCGGTATCTTCGTCAACGGCGATAAAGCAGTGCTCCGCCTCGTGCTCGATATAGTAGTCGCAGAACGTGGCGAGCAAAAAGCGCATCGACTTCTCCTCTCGCGCGGTGCTGCCCGCCGTGTCAAGGCAGACGTTGCGCACGTCGTCACGGTATTTTTCGCTGTACTGTTTGATTGTTATGGCCATGTCTTACTCCTCAAAATCTATATGTATATGGTTTTCTCCGTCCCGAAGCTCAAATTCGCAGCCGCTGCCGTAAGTGAACCGCGCCCTTTGCGGAACGGTTACATAAAAGTCCGCTTCGCTCTCCGTTCTTTTGAACGTGACGAAGATTTTGCCGCGCACCGTGGTTATGTGTCCGCTCGCATAGTCAAGCCCGTCGGGTATCTGAGGGGCTATTAAAATATGCTCGTAGCCCGCCGAGGTTTTTTCCTGCGTGATGCCGAGGATGAACGAGAACAGATAGCGTGTTGCCGCGCCGAACATCGGGTGGCTGTGAGAACGCTCGCCGTCCCAGTTCTCCCATATAGTGGTAGCGCCATGCTTTTTCATGTTATAAAACGAGCCCTTGCCCTCGGAGGTCAGCAGACGGAAAGCCGTGTTTGCGTCCCCGCGCTCAAACAGCACGCGGGTCAGAATATCCGTGCCGAAAATGCCCGTATCGAAAGCGTCCGCGGCGGAATATTTTTTTCGCGTGTTCTCATAGGCGCGCTCGCCGCCGAGCCCGATGTCTGTTGCGAAGCTGTTCGCGCCCTGCACGTCGCCGATGAAAGAGCCTGTCTGCGGGCTGTAATACGCGTTGAGAATAGCCTGCCGCTTTTCCTCTATGCGTCGGCCGAGCATCTGAGCCGTCTCATTTTTGCCGATAGCCTCAGCGGCCTCTTTTGTCATCAGCATTTGCTTTACGCAGAGCGCAGTGTTGACGAACGGCTCGCAAATCGCTATGGGCTCGGGCGTGCACCAGTCGCCTAAGCACCAGCCGCCCTGCTCCTCGCGGCAGACGAGCCCGCCGGAGCTGCGCGAGTCGAGATAATCAAAATATCGCAAAATCTTCGGCAGATATCGGCGGAAAGTCTCCCTGTCGCCGTATATCTTATACATCTCATACGGCACGACCGCTATCGCGCCGACCCAGCCCGCGGGGCCTCCTCCGCCGCCCATAAAGGGCGCGGTGTGCTGAACATGGCCGTTATCCGTGCTCTGACAGTCGGAGATATCCTCGAGCCACTTTTGATAGAATTTTTGCGAATCGAGCAGCATCATCGCCGCCTCGCAGCAGAGCTGACCGTCGCCCGTGTAGCCGAGCCGCTCTATGTGCGGGCAGTCGGAGGGCACGCCCGAGTGCATATTGCTGAGCTGCGTTCTGATATATGCGTCATAGAGCCAGTTGAGCATCTCGCTGTCCGACTCGAACGCCGAGGTAACGGCGCAGTCCGAGTGGACGACCTCGCAGCGCACGGGCTTAGCGTTGTTCGTCAGCTCGAAATATCTGAAGCCGTGCCAGGTAAACCACGGCATACATTCCTCGCCCTTTTTGGCGTTGCGGTATTCGTCGCACTGAATCTGCCCGGGGTCGCAGGAATCAAAATTCAGCGCCCCGTCCGCGTTTATTTCCTCGCTGCAGCGGACGGTTATATAAGCGCCGTCCTCCGTCGCCGCAACAACGGGATAGCCCGAAATATTCTCGCCCATGTCGTAGACGGAAACCGCGCCGAGGTCAGCGAGCTTTTTCGGCTCTATTATGCGTGTCACCCTGTCGGCGGGACAGTCCTGAATGAAAAATTCCGTCTCGTGCGCGGGCGCTTTAATGACTTTTTTGAAGCCGTCCCGAGCCGTCAGCTCGTCCGACAAATCCATGTCGTGAGCTTCGCCGAAATATATGTTGTTCTCTGTTATGCGGCTCTGCCGCCACAGGAGCTTTTCGTCGGAGACGAAAGTGTATAATTTCCCGTCTCTGTCCTCGGCATCGATTTTGTAGCAGAGCTTTATGTCGCCGTATTTTGTGTACCCCTCGGCGTTGCGCTTTTTCTGCGCGAACCAGCCGCAGCCGAGAACAGCTCGGATATCATTTTCGCCGCCGACAAGAAATTTTGATATGTCGTATCTCACGGCATATGTGCGGTAGGACAACTCGTCTGTTATGGGGTACTCGAATGCCGTCAGATCGCGCTTGCAGTATTGGCTGTTGACGGGGACAAATTTGTTCTCGGACACCTCGCGCCCGTTTATCCACAGGCGGAAAAAACCGAGTCCGCAGACGGTAATCTCGGCTCTTTCGGGCTTTTCGATAAAGAAGCTGCCCTTTATTACGGGCGAGGTGCAGCCGCTTTCGCAGGTCACCCACTCTGCGCTGCCGAAAAGTTCGCCGAAGTTCATATCATTCCTCTCCTTCAAGTTGCGCTTTTCTGTTTTCGAGCTCCTCCCACTGAAGCATAAGCTCGGTCTGCTCGCCGTTGAGCTTGCCGAGCGTCTCCGTCAGCTCCATGACGCGCGCGTAGTCCGCCGCCGTTTCGGGAGTTGACATCTCCGCATTTGTATTTGCTATCAGCTCATCGAGCTCGTTTATCCGCTCCTCGCACCGTTTAATGGCGGTCGCCGTTCGGCGCAGCTCACTCTCGCGCTCCTTGCGGCGCTTGTAGTCCTCGCCGCCCTTGCCGACGGTCTTTGCGGTTTTCGGTTTCTCCGCGCTCTGCTCGGCGATTCTCGCCGCGTAGTCATCGTAGCCGCCGTCAAAGCTCTCCGCGCCGCCCATGCCTATAGACAGCACGCGTGTGGACAGCTTGTTTATGAAATATCTGTCGTGGGACACTACGAGCATAGTGCCGCCGAAATCGAGCAGAGCCGCCTCAAGCGCCTCTCTCGACGGGATATCGAGGTGGTTGGTCGGCTCGTCGAGCAGCAGGACGTTTGCACCCGAGAGCATGAGCTTCAGCAGCGACAGCCGCGCCTTTTCGCCGCCGCTCAAAGTCTCGACCTTCTTGAAAACATCGTCGGCGCAGAACAAAAACTGACCGAGCAGAGTGCGCACTCGTGCCTCGGTGAAGTCGCGGTGGAGATTCCATATCTCGTCTAAGACAGTGTTGCAGCCGTCTAAAGACGAGAGCGTCTGATCGAAATACCCCAACTGAACGCCCGCACCGAAGAGATATGAGCCGGAGTCGGCTCTCTCCTTGCCGATAAGTATTTTTAAAAGAGTTGTCTTTCCGCAGCCGTTCGGGCCGAGAAGAAATGCGCGGTCGAAGTGGCGAAGCTGAAACTCGACTCCGCTGAAAAGATCTTTGCTGCCAAACGACTTTGAAAGCCCTCTGACGTTGAGAACCTCGTTGCCGGTCGGCTCGACCTCGCCGAAGGAGAAGCCGAGAGTTTTTGCCGAGCGGTCGGGCGCGTCAAGCTCCGCAAGCTTTTTGTCGAGCATCTTCTGCTTGCTGTCCGCCGTTATGAAGTGCCGCCAGCGGCGCTGCTGCTCGATGATACCCTCGAGGCGGTGAACCTCGTCCAACTGCCGCTCGTAGTGGCGGCGCTCTATCTCATCGCGCTCGGTTTTCTGCTCGAGAAAGCGGGAATAGCCGCCGTTGAACATCTCGATTTTACCGTTTTCGAGCAGCATGGTCTTAGTTGTCACCTTGTCGAGAAAATAGCGGTCGTGGCTTATTATGACCGCGCTGCCGCGGTAGTCGTTGATGAAGCTTTCGAGCCATTCGAGGCTCGTCAGATCTATGTGATTGGTCGGCTCGTCGAGCAGAAGCAGGTCGGGCGCGCTCAAAAGCAGCTTGCCCAAAGCGAGCTTTGACCGCTGGCCGCCCGAGAGCAGGGAGCAGGGGAGAGAGAAATCGCTCTCCGAAAAGCCTAAGCCCGTCAGCGCGGAGCGGGTGCGGCTTTTGTAGGTCAGCCCGCCCCCGTCCTCAAATTCGGTGTGCAGCCTGTTCTGCTCGGCGATAAGCGCGTCGATATCCCCGCGCCCCGCCTCAATGAGGTCGGCGAGCTCATTGAGCCGCTTCTCTTTTTTCATAAGAGGCTCGAACACGCTCTCCATCTCGTCATAGACCGTCTTTTGACTCCCCGCGCAGGCGTGCTGCTCGAGGTAGCCTATTTTTATGCTTTTTCCGGGATATATCCCGCCGGAGCTCGGCTCAAGCTCGCCCGTGATGAGCTTGAACAGGGTCGTCTTGCCCGTTGCGTTCGAGCCGATAAAGCCTATCTTATCGCGCTCGCCGACTTCAAAGCTCACGCCCGAAAACAGCGTGCGCTCGCCGAACTCCATGTCAAGATTCTGTACGCTTAAAACTGCCATGTGTAATATCAGACCCTCGTCTCCAGAGCCCTTGCTTCTCCGTTTATTTTATAGCTTCCGCAGCCTGCGGGAATGAAAATACTGCCGCCCTTTGAAAATTTGAGCGTCTCGCCCGCACATTCGAGAGTGCCGGAGCCGTCGAGAATCAGCAGCGATACGAAGGATTTTTCGTCCGCGTCTCCCTCAAAAGAGCCGTCAATATCAATGACCCGCTCGGTGAAAAACGGGCAGGATACGAGCTTTGTAACGTTGCCGTCCTTTTCGGGGACGCATGGGTTTTTGTATACGCCCGTGTGCGTGACGTTCACTGCGTCCTCAACGTGAAGCTCGCGCGGCTTGCCGTCAAGCCCCAAACGTCCGTAGTCGTATATCCTGTATGTAGTGTCCGAGTTCTGCTGGACCTCGGCGAGCAATATGCCTTTGCATATCGCGTGGAGCGTGCCGGATTCTATAAAGAAGAAGTCGCCCTTTTTGACCGGGACCTTCTTCACAAAATCGGTCAGCGTGCCGTCGGTTACAGACTGTCTGAACTCCTCGCGGGTCAGGTCTTTTTCGAAGCCGAGCAGAAGATGCGCGCCCGGCTCGCAGTCGAGAATATACCATGACTCGGTCTTTCCCGCGCCCGCGCCCTTTTTCAGGCAGTAGGCATCGTCGGGATGCACCTGCACCGACAGGTCGGCCGCCGCGTCGATAAATTTTATCAGCACGGGAAAATCCGAGAAGCCCGCGCAGTTTTTGCCGCCTATTTCCGGATGGGCGAGATATACCTCGCGCAGCGTCTCTCCCGCAAATTCGCCGTTTGCTACAGTCGAACTGCCGTTTTTGTGCGCGGACATGACCCACGCCTCGGCGGCGTTTCTCTTGTCGGTGACGACGGAATATTCATCAATGAGTCTGCGCCCGCCCCAGACCGTCTCCGAGACAAAGGGTGTCAATACCATGGGATAAAGCTTCAAAGCGATTCTCCTTTATATATGCGTCATTATATATTTTTGCGTCCGGGTGAAAAAATATCGCCCTGCTGAATTATTTTATCATATTTGTCCCATAATTGCTATACAAATAATACCGGGAGGACGAAAAAATGGTTACTGCTTTCAAATATCTGCTCGGAGGAAAGCTCAAAAAGGCGGACGAAGCCCCCAACAGGGAGGAACAGCTGCTTGTGGACATAAGGGCGCTCAAAAAGGAGATGGACGCGGCATATCTGCGGTTTGAATACGGCGAGGACGACGACTCGGTAGAAGCCGCGATATATGAGATAGAATCGCTCAAGCGCCGATACCACAGGCTTTTGAAGCTCGCAAAGCAGGAGGGACTTGAAAGCAGCGATATAGCCGTCTGCTACAAACAGGAATGAGGGGATAGCCATGTCAACGGGAATGAAAACGGTTTTAGTGATTATTGCCGCGGCGGCAGCGCTTGCGATAACGGTGTTCGCCGTGACCGAAAGGCGCGGTTTTTCGGCGCTTTTTCTCAATGCGATAGGCGGCCTGGCGGCTCTGTTCGCCGTCAACATAACGGGACTTGCGACGGGCATACAGCTTTCCGTCAACCGCTGGTCGCTGGGCGCGGGGGCGCTGCTCGGAGTGCCCGGAGTGATATCGATGCTGGTGCTCGATATCGTTTTCAAATAAATTAAAATGAAGCTGCCCGCAGGCGGCAAAGAGCACTTCTGCGGGCGGTCTGCAAAAAATCAATTTTTTTTAAATTATGCTTGACATTCGCGCGGCGTTCATATATAATAGGCTCTGCTGAACGGGAGAAACCCGAAAAATTCAGCTCAGACGGACGCTTAGCTCAGCTGGTAGAGCATTCGCTTGACGTGCGAAGGGTCAGCGGTTCGAGTCCGTTAATGTCCACCATAAAAACCGAGCTTTCCCGTTTCGGAAAA
>OOBN01001011.1_pt1 | contig 22482 bp, 20 predicted proteins | sample 1671091 | NCBI WGS metagenome assembly OOBN01 (sample SAMN06348121, study PRJEB24527) | human gut metagenome | biome: human gut; feature: ankylosing spondylitis patient; material: feces | host: Homo sapiens | place: China | collected 2015-10 | reverse complement strand
TGCCCCAGTGCGCACACTGGGGCGGATGAGGGTGACCCTGTAGAAGGTGAATCGGACAAAGGCCGAGAGAAGCCACCCTGGGGTGTGCCCCCGCCCGGCTGTATCTGTAAACTCTGTTCCGCCCCCCTGCGGCAAAACCGGGATAAATCCGTTTCCCAATCCCGCAGAAGCGGGGCATTCTCCCAGGAACCAGGGTATTTTATCACGTTTTCCCTCCGGCAACAAGACCGTTCTCTCTCCATTGCCGGCCTTTTCTTTCCCTTACTGTCGTTTTGTGGTCCAACCGCCCGATCACTTTTTGTCTGCCTTTTCCGCCCTGTCTGGTCTTTTTGCGGTGAAAAGCGTCCCCTTTCCCTCCACACGCCTCTGCGCCAACAATATATTGTGTCTCTCTTTTTCTACACTTCAATATATTGACCAAATTAGGGGGACGTGCTATAGTAGGGGTACGCCGCCTACAGCCCGGCCCCGCCGCAGGCTGTTCAAAATGGGACGAAGAAAAGTGAGGGAGTTTGTATGTACCAGGTAACCAAGCGGGACGGCACCGCCGCCCAGTTTGAGATTGGAAAAATCAGCGTCGCCATCACCAAGGCCTTCCAGGCCCTGGACAAGCAGTTCCACCCCACCGTCATCGACCTGCTGGCCCTGCGGGTGACCGCAGACTTTGAGCCCAAGATCCGGGACGGCCGCATCGCCGTGGAGGACATCCAGGACAGCGTGGAGCAGGTCCTGTCCGAGGCGGGCTACGCCGACGTGGCCAAGGCCTATATCCTCTACCGCAAACAGCGGGAGAAGGTGCGAAACGTCAACTCCGCCCTGCTCAACTACAAGGAGCTGGTGGACAACTACCTGCAGATCAACGACTGGCGGGTGAAGGAGAACTCCACCGTCACCTACTCGGTGGGCGGCCTCATTCTCTCCAACTCCGGGGCCATCACCGCCAACTACTGGCTCACCGAGATCTACGACCAGGAGATCGCCAACGCCCACCGCAACGCGGAGATCCACCTCCACGACCTGAGCATGCTCACCGGCTACTGCGCCGGCTGGTCCCTGAAGCAGCTCATCCAGGAGGGGCTGGGGGGCATCCCGGGAAAGATCACCTCCGCCCCGGCCAAGCACCTGTCCACCCTGTGCAACCAGATGGTCAACTTTCTGGGCATCATGCAGAACGAGTGGGCGGGGGCCCAGGCCTTCTCCTCCTTTGACACCTATCTGGCCCCCTTTGTCAAGGTGGACAACCTGACCCAGAAAGAGGTCAAGCAGTGCATCCAGTGCTTTGTCTACGGGGTGAACACCCCCAGCCGCTGGGGCACCCAGGCCCCCTTCTCCAACATCACCCTGGACTGGACGGTGCCCAAGGATTTGGAGAACCTGCCCGCCATTGTGGGGGGCAAGGAGATGGACTTCACCTACGGCGACTGCAAAAAAGAGATGGACATGGTCAATAAAGCCTTTATCGAGATCATGATTGAGGGCGACGCCAACGGCCGGGGCTTCCAGTACCCCATCCCCACCTACTCCATCACCAAGGACTTCGACTGGTCTGAGACCGAGAACAACAAGCTCCTCTTTGAGATGACCGCCAAGTACGGCACCCCCTACTTCTCCAACTATATCAACTCCGACATGGAGCCCTCCGACGTGCGCAGCATGTGCTGCCGCCTGCGCCTGGACCTGCGGGAGCTGCGGAAAAAGTCCGGCGGCTTCTTCGGCTCCGGCGAGTCCACCGGCAGTGTGGGCGTGGTCACCATCAACCTGCCCCGCATCGCCTATCTGGCCAAGGACGAGGCCGACTTCTACCAGCGGCTGGACAAGCTCATGGACATCGCCGCCCGCAGCCTGAAGACCAAGCGCACCGTCATCACCAAGCTGCTGGACGCGGGTCTGTACCCCTATACAAAGCGTTATCTGGGAAGCTTTGATAACCACTTCTCCACCATCGGCCTCATCGGCATGAACGAGGTGGGCCTCAACGCCAAGTGGCTCCGGGCCGACCTGACCCACCCGGAGACCCAGCAGTTCGCCAAGGACGTGCTCAACCACATGCGTGAGCGCCTGAGCGACTATCAGGAGCAGTACGGCGACCTCTATAACCTGGAGGCCACCCCCGCCGAGTCCACCACCTACCGCTTCGCCAAGCACGACAAGGAGGAGTTCCCCAACATCATCACCGCCAATGAGAACGGCACTCCCTACTACACCAACTCCTCCCACCTGCCCGTGGGCTATACCGAGGATATCTTCTCCGCTCTGGACATCCAGGACGAGCTTCAAACCCTCTACACCTCCGGCACCGTGTTCCACGCCTTTTTGGGCGAGAAGCTGCCCTCCTGGCAGGCGGCAGCCAACCTGGTGCGGAAGATCGCGGAGAACTACAAGCTGCCCTACTATACCATGTCCCCCACCTACTCCGTGTGTGCCGACCACGGCTACCTCACCGGGGAACAGTTCACCTGCCCCATCTGCGGCAAGCCCGCCGAGGTGTACAGCCGCATCACCGGCTACTACCGTCCGGTGCAGAACTGGAACGACGGCAAGACCCAGGAGTTCAAAGACCGGAAGGTGTACGACCTGGCCCACTCCCACCTGCGGAAGGCGGGCCGGGCTGGCTCCCAGGTGACCGCGCCGGCGGAGTACACCCAGGCAGAGCCCGTGCAGGACCTGCTCCTGTTCACCACCCGCACCTGCCCCAACTGCCGCCAGGCGGAGGCTCTGCTCCAGAAGGCGGGCGTCTCCTACCGGAAAGTAGTGGCGGAGGAGTCCCCCGACCTGACCACCCGGTACGGGGTGCGGCAGGCCCCAACTCTGGCCTGGGAGGCCGACGGCCAGACCGAGAAGATCACCGGCGTGGGCCCCATCAAGAAATTCATTGAGGACCACCGGGCCCGGGAAGCGTGATAAGCTCACCTCTGTTGTCTCTTGCCAAAAGCCCGGCTGTGCACCCCGCACAGCTGGGCTTTTGATTCCTTCGGAGCACCTCTCCGCCGTCCAAACAGCAAAACTCCCCCGCCGGTCCGGCGGGGGAGTTCTCCGTATCCTTTGTTCAGTTCTGAGTGGTGCTGGGGGCCAGGTAGTCGCCCAGGACATACCCCTCCTCAAAGTTGCCGCCGCCGGTGGCATAGCGGATATGGTACCAGCCGTTCTCCGCCTCCTCCAGCACGGTGACGGTGGCGCCGTCCGAGGTACTGGCCTGGACGGAGTAGTCCGTCCCCGGGCCGGAGCGGATATTCAGTCCGCCGCTGCCTACGCCGGTGATCACCGCGTCGGTGTTGGGGGCCAGGGTGTTGCCCGAGGTGGTGGTCCCACTTCCGGTGGTGTCGCCGCTGGTGTCAATGTTCTCTCCGGTGCCGTCGCCGGTGCACAGGATGGCGCAGGAGGCGGTCTGGCCGCCGGCGGCAGCGGTGATGGTCACCGACACCTGATCACTGCCCTTGTACACGTTGGTGATGTTGCCGTACTCGTCCACGGTGGCGATGTCCTCATTGCTGCTGGTCCACTCCACCGTCACCTGGGCGTCCTCAGGCACTGTGGTCACCGTCAGCTGGAAGGACTCGCCCGCCTGGAGGGCCACCTGGTCCTCGTCCGTGCGGCTGAGGGTCAGGCTCTCCAGCGTCACATTGCCGGTGGAGGTGGAGACCGAGGCGCCGCCGCTGTTGGAGCCGCTGGGCGTGCCGCCGAACAGCAGGGGGGACAGGGTGGTAAACACAATCACCACCGCCGCGATGATCAAAACCAGGGAGATGACAAGCCCGGCCACCTGCAGGGGGTTGGGCTGGCCGCCCCGGCCGGACCGGGAACCGCCGGCCACCCGGCGGCCGCCCACGGGCGGATAGCTGCGGCCGCCCGGCCGCTCATCGCAGAAGGGACAGCGCTTATATGTGGTGGAATATTCTTCCCCGCAGTTCTCACACCGGATCACATCGGTATTGCGGCGGGGGGGAGCTTTCTTTGTGGCCATAGGGACCTTCCTCCATCATCAGTTGGGATGGCAGACCGGGAACAATCCTGCGGTCTCAGTTTTCATTTTACAGGGAATTAACGGCCCCGTCAACGGGAAAAGGGGAAATAACAAATTTTTAACAAAATTATGTCAACTTTTGCCGAAGGAGGCCCCTGGACTTCTTGACCGGGGGCCCACTTTCTTTTATAATGACTCTCAGCAGCGGGGCCTGTGGAAACAGGCTTCCGCCAGCCGTCGGAGAGGAGACGATCCCGGATGAAGCCAGGAACCATGACCGCCGCCCAAGTCCATAAGCAGTACAGCGAGGCCGTCACCGCCTTCCGGCGGTGGATTCCCGACCCCACATTGCGCCAGGCCTTCAACCGGGAGGCGGACTCCTTCTTCCAGCACTGTGCCCTGGGGGTATGGCAGGCGGACAACGCCCAGGCCATCACCCCCAAGCATGTGGAGTTTTACAACGCCATCTACTCGGGGAAAAACCTCTCCCCCTCCGCCCTGTACTGGGAGGTGGCCTCCGGCGTGGCCAACTACGACCTGTTTCAGCCCCCCGCCTTCTTCCAGGCCCTGCGGGACTACGACCGGCGGAAGGGCACCACTCTGGCCCGGCGGTTCGCCGACCAGACGACCCTCATCCTCCTGCTGTTCGCGGCGGTGGACGACGTGGTCAGCGAGGCTGAGGCCGGCTTTGTCAACTCCTGCTCCGACATTCTGCTGGAGCTGTGCGGAAAGGACGGCCTGTCCGGAGACCGCCCCGCCCTGAAGGCGGACGAGTTCATCACCCGTACCCCCGCTCCCCCCCAGGAGGCCCCCAGGGAGGAGGCCAAGGCGGACCAGGGGGCGGAGGAAACCGCCCCTCCGGCGGAGCCCGAGCCCACCCTGGAGGAACTGCTCGCCGAGCTGGACAGCCTGTGCGGCCTGGCCAAGGTGAAGGAGGACGTGAAGAGCCTCATCAACCTGGTGAAGGTGCGCAGGCTGCGGGAGGAGGCCGGCCTGCCCGTCCCCCCCATGTCCCTGCACCTGGTGTTTTTAGGCAACCCGGGCACCGGCAAGACCACGGTGGCCCGCCTGCTGGCCAAGATCTACCACGCCATCGGGGTGCTCCCCAAGGGGCAGCTGGTGGAGGTGGACCGCTCCGGCCTGGTGGCCGGCTTTGTGGGACAGACCGCCCTGAAAACCGGGGAGGTGGTCCAGAAGGCCATCGGGGGCGTGCTGTTCATCGACGAGGCCTACGCCCTGGTGAACGCCGAGAGCGCCAACGACTTCGGCCACGAGGCCATCGAGGTTTTACTGAAAAACATGGAGGACCACCGGAAGGACCTCATTGTCATTGTGGCCGGGTACGCCCAGCCCATGGAGCGCTTCCTCCACTCCAACCCCGGCCTGGAGTCCCGGTTCAACAAATACTTCTACTTTGAGGACTACAACGGGGAGGAGCTCTTCTCCATCTTCCAGTCCATGTGCAGAAAGAACGGCTACACCCTCTCCCAGGAGGGGGAGGCACAGATGAAGCAGGACCTGCTGGAGCTGTACGAGAACCGGGACGAGAACTTCGGCAACGCCCGGGACGTACGCAACCGGTTTGAACAGGCGGTGGCCCGCCAGTCCAACCGGGTGGCCCAGCTGGAGTCCCCCACCCGGGAGCAGCTGATGGAGCTCCTCCCGGAGGATCTTACGGAGCCCGACGCCCCGAAAGAAGATTAGGATTTGTTATGAAGATTGCATTTTATACACTTGGTTGTAAGGTCAACCAGTACGAGACCCAGGCCCTGGAGCAGCTGGTCACCCAGCGGGGCCACAGCCTGGTCCCCTTTGAGGAGGCGGCGGACGCCTATGTGATCAACACCTGCACCGTCACCGCCGTCAGCGACAAGAAGTCCCGGCAGGTGATCCGCCGGGCCCGTAAGGCCGCCCCCGATGCGGTCATCGCCGTGTGCGGCTGCTACCCCCAGACCCACCCGGACGATGTGGAGAAGCTGGGGGTGGACCTGATCTCCGGCACTGGGGACCGCACCGGCTTTGTGGACCTGCTGGAGCGGGAGTGGAGTGACCGCCAGCCCATCACCGCCCTGGACGACGCCTTCTCCCGCCGCACCTTCGAGCCCCTCCCCGCCGGCGGGCTGGAGGGCCGCACCCGTGCCATGCTGAAGATGGAGGACGGGTGCGTCAACTTCTGCTCCTACTGCATCATCCCCTACGCCCGGGGGCGGGTACGCTCCCTCCCCCTGGACGACTGTGTCCGGCAGGCCCGGGAACTGGAGGCGGCTGGCTACCGGGAGATCGTCCTCACTGGCATCGAGATCTCCTCCTGGGGGCAGGACCTGGAGGGGAAGCCGGAGCTCATCGAGGCCATTGAGGCCATCTGTCAAGGGCTCTCCCCTGACACCCGGGTGCGCCTGGGCTCTCTGGAACCCAGAACCATCACCCCGGACTTCTGCCGCCGGGCGGCGGCCCTGCCCAACCTGTGCCCCCACTTCCACCTGTCCATGCAGTCGGGGTGCGACACGGTGCTGGCCCGGATGAACCGGAAATATGATTCCAACCGGTATTATGAGAGCGTAAAATTCCTGCACGAGGTCTACGACCGGCCCGCAGTCACCACCGACCTCATCGTGGGCTTTCCCGGCGAGACGGAGGAGGAGTTCCAGCAGACCCTGGACTTCATCCAGAAGTGCGCCTTCTCCGCCATGCACATCTTCCCCTACTCCAAGCGGCCGGGCACCCCGGCGGCCAAGCTGCCCGGGCAGGTGCTCAACGCCGTCAAGGAGGATCGGGCCCACCGGGCCGCCCAGATTGCCCGGACCATGCAGGACGCTTACTTAGACAGCTGGGTGGGAGAGACCGTCCCCGTCCTCTTTGAGGAGGAGCGGGATGGGCTGTGGCGGGGCCACACCACCCGGTACTGCGAGGTGACGGTCCAGTCCGCCCAGCCGCTCCACAACCAGCTGCGGCAGGTGCGGCTCACCGGCCGCGACGGAGGGGCCCTCCAGGGGGTCCTGGTATGAGCCGAATCAAGCGGGTCCACTGCGGCGACGTGAACTGCCACCTGGTCCAGGGGGAGCAGGGGGCCATCCTGGTGGACACCGGCCGGGCGGGCTACGGGGAGAAGCTGCTCCCCCTGTGCCGGCAGTGGGACGTGCGCCTCATCGTCCTCACCCACGGCCATCTGGACCACGTGCAGAACGCCGCCTTCCTCTCCCAGCAGCTGGAGGTGCCCATTGCTATGCACCGCTCCGACCTGGAGCTGCTGGAGGACAACGACTGCCAGCCCATGCAGGCCCACCGCCGCCTGGGCCGGCTGATCCAGTCCCTGTCCCGGCGGGGGTTTCAGGATACCCTGCTTCCCCCCTTCCAGCCAGACTTATACCTGGAGGACGGGGACGACCTGTCCCACTTCGGGGTGAACGCCCAGGTGGTGGCCCTCCCCGGCCACACGGCGGGCTCCATCGGCCTGAAAACCGAGGACGGCGCCCTGCTGGTGGGGGACGCCATGTTCCGCCTGTTCTCCCCCGCCCCCGCCCTGGTCTATGCGGACCGGCGGCAGATGGAGGACAGCGTGGCAAAGATCTGGGCCCTCCACCCCACCGCCCTCTACTTCGGCCACGGGCGGCCCGCTCAGGGGTTGTAAAAACAGGAAAAACCGATTATACTACTAGACGAACTCCATCTGATGCGGGAGGAGGTGACCCCATGACCCGCGCGGAATTTGACGCCATTTTTGAGAAGTGCAAGAAGAAGTATCTGCCCACCAACCAGGCGGAGATTCAGAAGAAGCTGAGCACCTTTGCCGACAAGGACGGAAAGGTCTCGGCCCAGGCCCTGGCCATTTTCTCCTTTATCGAGACGGTGCAGTACACCAACGACATGCTCTACGCCGTCCTGTCCGAAGCTCTGGATGTGGAGGACTGAACGTCCGCGCCGCCCTTTGAAAGGGCGGCGCAGCTTTATTTTTTCTGAAAAAATCCCGGAAAAATTTGACGGAATGGGAAAATTGGGGTACACTGTCTCTGATTGTGTACCAAATGAAAAGGGGAAGGTTTACTATGGTATTCAGCAGTCTTGTCTTTCTGCTGGGCTTTCTGCCCGCCCTGCTGCTGGTGTATTTTCTCATTCCCGCCCGGTTTCGGGGGCTGCGGAACCTGGTCCTGCTGGGGGCCAGCTTATTCTTCTACTGGTGGGGAGCCAGCAAGCTGGTCCTCCTCATGGTTCTTTCCATTCTGGTCAACTACCTGGGCGGCCTGCTGGCCGGCCAGGCGGACCGGCGGCTGGCCCGGTTCGGGGTGATCTTCGCCTCAGTGGTGGGGCTGGGGCTGCTGGGGTGGTTCAAATACGCCGGATTTCTGGCCCAGACCATCCACGACCTGGGCTTTGCCGTCCCCATCCCCCAGGTGACATTGCCCATCGGCATCTCCTTCTTCACCTTCCAGGGGCTCAGCTACGTCATCGACGTGTACCGGGGGGACGCCCCCATTCAGAAGAACCCCCTGAACGTGGCTCTGTATGTGGCCCTGTTCCCCCAGCTGGTGGCCGGCCCCATCGTCCGGTACACCACCGTCATGGCGGAGATCGCCCACCGGGAGGAAAACCTCCCGGAGTTTGCCTCCGGCATCACCCGCTTCTGCTTCGGCCTGGCCAAGAAGATGGTGCTGGCCAACTCCATGGGGCAGATCGCCGACGGGGTCTTCAATCAGACGGCGGCCAACCTGGACCCCGGCCTGGCCTGGGTGGGCGCCCTGGCCTACACCTTCCAGATCTACTTCGACTTCTCCGCCTACTCGGATATGGCCATCGGCCTGGGCCACATGTTCGGCTTCCGGTTCCTGGAGAACTTCAACTACCCCTATATCTCCCGCTCCGTCACCGAATTCTGGCGGCGGTGGCACATCTCCCTGTCCACCTGGTTCCGGGACTATGTGTATATCCCCCTGGGGGGCAACCGGTGCTCCAAGCTCAAGCACATGCGCAACATCTTTGTAGTGTGGCTGCTCACCGGACTGTGGCACGGGGCGGCCTGGACCTTTGTGCTGTGGGGGCTGTGGTTCTGCCTTCTGCTGCTGGGGGAGAAGTTTCTGTGGGGGAAGTACCTGGAGAAGCTGCCCGGCCTGATCCGCTGGGCCTACACCATGTTCGCCGTCATCCTCAGCTGGGTGCTGTTCCGTTCGGTGGACCTGGGGCAGGCCTGGGCCTATCTGGGGGCCATGTTCGGCCAGACTACCGGCCTGGCCCAGGACGGGCAGGCCCTCTACTACCTGCTCCAGTTCTGGCCGGAGTGGGTGCTGGCCCTCATCGCTTTCCTGCCGGTGAAGCAGTGGCTCCAGTCCTGGCTGGAGGCCCGGGGGAGCGCCGGTCAGGCGGTTGCCCTGTGGGCCCCCCGGGTGCTGGCCCTGGGCCTGCTGGCTCTCTCCTACCTGGAGCTGGTCACCGGCTCCTTCAACCCCTTCATCTACTTCCAATTCTAAGGAGGGTCTCCCATGAAAAAGAGCAAATGGGCCGACTGGCTTGTTGTCATCGGTTTTCTGGGGTTCCTGGCCCTGGCCCTTGTAGTCACCCTGGTCCGGCCCAAGTCGGGCTGGTCCTACTATGAGAACCGGAATTTGGCCCGCCCGGCGGAGCTGTCGGTGGAGACGGTGCTGGACGGCACCTTCCCCGCCAGCGTGGAGCCGGTGCTTCAGGACCACGCCGCCGGGCGGAACACCCTGATGAAGCTGTCCGCCTGGGCCGACCTGCACCTGTTCCACCGCCCGGTGGTCAACGAGGTGATCCCCTCGGACGGCATGCTCCTGGGCTTCAACGCCTATGAGACCCCCGACCCGGCGGTGATTGACAACCAGGCCCAGGCCATGGCCGGGCAGCTGGCCCAGCTGCGGGACGTGGTGGAGGGGTACGGCGGACACTTCTATTACGTGGCCGTACCGGGGCAGTACACCTATTTCTCCGATTCCTACCCGGACTTTCTCAACAGCCGGAAGGCGTACACCGCCTTGGAAATCCCCGCCTTCACCCAGGCCATGGAGGAGCAGGGGGTAAACCTTCTGGACATGGGGCCGGTGCTGGACCAGCTGGGAAATCCCCAGGAGTACTACTCCCTGGCCGACTACCACTACCAGTTTGAGGGGGCCTATGTGACCTACCGGGCCATTCTGGAGGAGATCAACCGGGACCTGGGGCTGGACCTGACCATTCTGGACGAGAGCTCCCTCACGGTGGAGACCCTGCCCAACCCCTATCTGGGCTCCCGGGGGAGAAAAATCTTCGGGCTGGAGAACTGCGGGGAGCACCTGACCATCGGCCTGCCCAAGGCCCCCATCCCCTTCACCCGCTCCGACAACGGCACAGAGACGGCAGCCACCGTGTACGCCATGCCCGCCACCGACACGGAGGACGTTCTCTACTCCCTCTACATGGGGGGCGATGTGGGGGAGACCGTCATTGAAACAGGCCGCCCCGGCCTGCCCTCCATCCTCATCTACGGGGACAGCTTCACCAACCCGGTGGAGTGCCTGGCCTACTACAGCTTTGACGAGATGCGCAGCATCGACCTGCGCCACTACAAGGATATGACTCTGGCCGACTATATCCAGACCTACCAGCCCGACCTTGTGGTGGGCATCCGGGACTACGAGGCCCTGCTGTCCACCGACTTCAACGGAAGTCCCTTCCAGATTCAGCCCTGACAGGAGGCGAGCGCCATGAAATTCAAGCCGGAGGCAGGGGACTTTCCCCTGGACCAGGACAGCTGCAAAGCCGACTACACCCGGGCCCGGGAGCTGGGCCGGGTCCGCCTGGGGCAGCGCGCCCTCTACTTCTCCCACCTCACCTGGACCGGTGTTCTCCCCCTGGACCAGGTGGAGCGGGCCTATCTGCGCATTGAGGACATCCCAGTGGGCATGGGCTGCCGCCGGGTACCCATGGGGCAGCACTACCTGATGGTCCTTCTACGCTCCGGGGCTGCCTGCAAGGGAACCCTCAACGGCCGCAAAGAGGGCAACTGGGTGCTGGAGCAGATTCACGCCCAGGCTCCAGAGGTCAAAATCGGCTATGAGGCCCCCGCTCCCGGGGAGGCCGCCCCATGACCGTCACCGGGGAACAGGTCCGGGCCCTCCGCTTGAGCCGCCACCACCTGGACCGGCCGCTCCCCTCCGGAGCGCTGGTGGAGGCCGCCGCTGGCTGCGGCGTGCAGAACTCGCCCCCCGGGGCCTGGGAGACCGCCCTGTGGAACCGGGTGGAGGATGTCACCCTCCCCCAGCTGGAGCAGGCGCTGTATGGGGAAAAGGCCTTACTCCAGGCCTGGAGCATCCGGGGCGTGCCTCTGGTCTTTCCTGCCAAAGATGCCGGGGTCTTTCTCTCCCCTCTGTGTACCCAGCCCGGGGAGGAGCCCTGGATCTACACCCGGGGGATCACCGGGGCCCTGGAGGCCCTGGGGCTGAACTTCTACGACCTGCTGCCCCTGGCGGAGGAGGCCTGCGCCTGTCTGGAGGGGGAGACCGTTCTGAGCAAGGAGGCCCTGGACCGGCGGCTGGCCAGTCTGGTGGAGCCCATGCTCCCCCCTGAGGTCCGCCCGGCCTGGAACGCCCCCTCCATGTACGGCCAGCCCGACCGGCAGACGGTGGGCGGGGCGGCGGTGTCCTTCCTTCTGCGGCCCTGCTCCTTCCGGGGGAAGGTGGTCTTTGGGGCCCGTGAGGGGATCTTCCCCACCTTCACGTCCCCCGCCCGGTGGCTGGGGCGTCCTCTGCCGGACCAGCCCGGCGGCGCGCGGGAACTGGTGCGACGGTTCCTCCGCTGTTACGGCCCCGCACAGCTCTCCGACTTCCAGAGCTGGCTGGGCTGCTCCCCCAAGCAGGCCAAGCGGCTGTGGGGCGGCGTTGCGGAGGAGCTGGCGCCGGTGGAGCTGGATGGGAAGCGCCGGTGGGTCCTGGCGGAGGACCTGGACCTCCTCACCCAAGGGGAGGAGGGGAAGCGGCTGCTCCTCCTGGGTCCCCACGACCCCTACCTGGACCTGCGGGACCGGGACCTGATTCTGCCCGACAAGGCCCGGCAGCGGCAGGTGTGGAAGACGGTGGGCAACCCCGGGGCCGTCCTGCTGGGCGGCCGGGTCATTGGCTTCTGGACCGTCCGCACCAAGGGTGAAAAACTGGACGTATCGGCCACCCTGTTTGAGCCTCTCTCTCCCGCCCAGCGCTCCCGGCTGGAGGAGCTGGTCTCGAGTTACGCGGCTTTTCGGGGGACCGCCCTCCGAGCGTATACGGTTTTGTAGCGAACCGCCCCGGCGCTGAAACGCGCCGGGGCGGTTTTTGTCCGCTCAGGAAATGCCGAGAATTGCTTCCACCCCCTGGGCCGTCTCCTCCTCCAGGGGCACATAGGCCACGCCGGAATACTCGTAGAACTGGTGTCCTCCGGCGGTATACTTCAGGTGGTCCATGGTCCGGCCGTCGGCCGTCTCAATGGTAAGGTAGCGGGTGTTCCGCACCGCCTGAACCAAATTGTGGTCTGACTGGTGGCCCCAGCGGATCTCATCCCACAGGTTCGGCCCCAGACATTCAGCGGACGCCATGGCCTCATAGAGGGCGGCGATGTCCTCCCGGTGGGTGATGACACAGGTGCCGATCTCCGCCTGGGCGGCCTTCCCCTCGTCGGTGTTGTCCATGTTGCCGGGGGAGACCGTGATCTGTGCGATATCTTCCGCGGAAAAAATATGGTAGATATCCTCCAGCACCGTGCGGTAGGAGTAAGTCTCTCCCTCTTCCGGAACAAAATAGGCAAACTCCCACAGGGCCAGCTCCCCGTCTCCATCCGGGCCGATGAGGTACTGTAAATCCTCATGCCCCCCCAGGCGGTACCAACCTGGGACCTCCTCCAGTGCCTCCCCCAGATAGTCCTCCAGGTCTACCTGACTGCGGACCTCCAGCTTATGGTACTCGGCGATATTGTCTCCCAGGGAAATCTGGTCGATTGTCAACACCTGATTGCTATATTCCCCCTCCCTGAGACCATACAGCAGGTCCTTTACGTCCACCGGCTCTTGGGCGGGCGTGCCGGGGATGGAGACGTCTGTACCCGGCCGCGACTGAAGCTGAGGCCCCGGCTCCGGGTTCCAAAGCACAGCCGCACCCACTGCTAACACAAGGCAGGCGGCCAGAGCCCCCCAGCGTTTCCACCGGACACGGCGTTTTTGTGGAAAACTTGGCTCCAGGTGCCGCTCGTCCACCTGGCCGATCAGGTCCAATAAATCAAAGCTCGTCATACGTCGATCCCCTCCTGGATCAGATGGGCCCGCAGGCGCACCCGCAGCCGGTGCAGGGTGGTGGTCACCCGGCTCTTGGACCAGCCGGCGCGGCGGGCGATGTCTTCAATGGAATCCAGATACCAGTACCGCCGGAGGAATACCTCCCTCTGAAGGGGCGGCAGTCCATCCAGGAAGCGGTTTAGGGCCTCCTCCGCCGCCTGGCGGTCCAGTTCCCCCTCCGGGGAGCCCTCTGGGGAGACGCACTCCCCCAGTTCCTCCAGGGCCAGGGGCACCTGACCGCCGCCCCGGCGCTGGGCATTCCCGTCCCGCAGGCGGTTGATGGCCAGATTCCGGGTGATCTTGGCCAGGAAAGCCCCCAGGCTCCGGGGGCGCTGAGGCGGGATGGCGTTCCAGGCCCGGAGCCAGGTATCCGACAGGCACTCCTCCTGGTCCCTGGGGTCGTTGAGAAGACTGCGGGCCACGGCGGCGCAGTAGGGTTCATACCGCGCCCGGGCGGCGGTCAGCCCCTCCTCGTCCCGGGCAAAGAAACGGGCGATGATCTCTTGGTCGTCCACTGGGCTTCCTCCCTTCGGTATTTTCTGGGAAAGGTCCTTTCACCTGGAAAGACCCGTTTTCCTCTCTGCGGTCACAAAGGCGGAAATAGAAAAAGACGCACGCGGTCCAGTTCGCGTGCGTCTTCGGTTATCGGGAACTTTACTCCGCCAAATCGCAGAACTTGCAGGGCTCGTCCACGGTGACGGTGTACTTCTCCAGCAGGGCCACCGGGTGGTAGGACAGCTTGCTGGTGCGCAGGCCCGGGTCTCCGGCGTCGTCCTCCCGGTTGATGAAGTGGACCCCCTCATGGGCGAACTGCTGGGCGAACTGAGCCACCACCATCTGGTAACAGCCCTGGTAGTCCCGGTCCGCCTTCTCGATGTGGGTAAACAGGGTGTCCCCCACGATCTCCCCCAGGGAGAAGCCCACGATATTTCCGTCCACCAGAAGCATGCCCCCCACCATGTCGTAGAGCTGGTAGTTGTCCAGCACCTCGTGGGTCTTGCGCAGATCCTCGTGGAAGGAGGCGGCCGCCTTGTCCCGTCCGGCGGCGTACCGGTCCAGGAAGGCCTTCACCGCCGGGATGTCCTCCTCTGTGATCACCCGGAAGGACCAGTTGCCGTAGGTTTTCAGGAACTTGTTCACATGGTTGCGCTGGCCGCTGAGCTTCTTGCCCCGGAAGAACTTCAAGTCCTCCGCCCGGTACAGGTAGTCGAAGGCGTCCCGGTTGGAGATGGCGGCGCTGTTGGGAAAAAACTCCTGGAGGCGGTCCAGCTCGTCCTTGGGCACCGGGTAGAAGGAGATGGGCATGCCCCGGCGGCAGCAGTAGTCGGCGATCTGCCGGTAGTGCTCCCGGCGGCCGCCCCCCAGGGGCAGGGTGAAGGTGCTCCCCAGGCCGGGGTACTCCTCCTTGAAGTAGAGGGAGCCGTCGTAGATGGCCCACTCCGTCTTGTACATATCCCGCCACATCATCACCGTACCGGGGGTGGTGTCACAGATCCGGCTTCCGCTGTACCCGAAATAATCGCGGAGCTTGGGCAGGTCTTCTAGCTGCAGGGGGTTAAATTCAAGCATACATTCCAATCCTTATTTGTTTATTTGTGTTCTATTGTATCCGCGAGGCGGCCGAAATACCAACCGGTCACCCCATTTTTCTTCATCAGGCAGCCCCGGCTGGTGCGGGCCACCAGGGAGAGCCGGTCCCCCGGCTCCACAGGCAGGCGGTAGTCGGTGGAGTCCTCACACCACAGCCTCTCCCCGGTGCGGCGCAGGTAGGAGGTGAGGATATCCAGCTCCCGGCCGCTCTCCAGATGGCGGCACCGGGAGAGCTCCTCCCCCGGCTCCAGCAGCTCCAGGTCGGCCCGGCCCCAGCGGATGTTGATGGAGTCCCGGGACGGCTCCTGGCGGTCCAGGGCGGTGTACACCTCCAGCCCGTCATAGGCCTGCCAGGAAAAATCCTCCGACTCCTCCGAGGGGAGAATCAGGGCGTTGAGCTGCCCGTCCGCCTTGAGCACACAGCCCCCGTCGATGGAGATGATCTTCCGGTCATAATCAAACAGGGGGGCGGCGGAGGGGATCTTGGGGTTATAGAGGGTCACCGGCCAGTGTCCCACAATGACGTACTTGGAGAAGGAGTGCCCCTGTCCCCGGAAGTCGTCGTTTTTCATGCACTTCCACCGGTCCAGGGTCTCCATGTGCTCCAGGGAGGGCACCCCTCCATGGACGAACACCAGGTGCTCCGTCTCCAGAATGGTGGGCAGTCCGGCCAGCCAGGCATGGATCTCCGGGTAGCGCTCCCGCAGGGCGGCGCGCAGGCCGGGGAAGTCCATCCAGTCCTCAAAGCCCATCTCATCGGCCAGTTGACGGATGGTGCTCTCCGGGTGCTGGGGGAGGTAGCTGGCGTAAAACCGGCCGTCCAGCTCATCCGTCTCAAAGAAGCGAAACACCAGCCCGTCGCAGTTGCCGCAGATGGGGTACACCGTGTGGGTGCGGGAGAGCTCCATCATATACCGAAGCAGGGCCAGGCTGTCCCGCCCCTTCTCCAGCATGTCCCCGTCCAGCACCAGGATGTCCTCCGGCGTGAACCGGACTTTTTGGAGCAGCCCCCGGAGGAAGGGCAGATTTCCATGGATGTCGCTCACCGCCAGGATACGGCGGCCGGCGGCAAATTCCGGGTGGATCACACGGGCGGTATTCTCCAAGAAAACTCTCTCCCTTCTCCAAAACGTCGCCATCCCCCTCCGGCGGAGCGGGCGGAGGCGCGCCATTCAGCATGGAAATCATATCACAGACTTGCGGGAGCCGCAAGGGATAGGAGGCAGAATTTCCCGACAAACAAGGTGGGAAAATTCGTTTTTTGCACAAAAAGAGCCTCTCCACACCCCAAAAGGTGCGGAGAGGCGGAATCAGTTCCGTTTCAGCGGTAGAAGTGGTGGCTGCCGATGGCGGCATAGTAGGTCCGGTTCTGGGTGATCCAGCTGCCGGCGGACACCGCCGGCGCAAAGAAGTAGAGGCTGTCCCCCGCCACCTCCGCCCCCTCCAGGCACAGCTTAGCCGCCAGAACGGAGGAGGCCGCGGGCTCCTGATAGATGGTCCCGTTGGCCACGGGGGTGAACTGGACGGCGTACTGGCTGTCAAACACCACCTCTTTCACCGTATTCGGGAACTGGTCAGACTCGGTCCGGTTGAGGACCACATTGCCCACGGCAATCTGTCCCACCAGGGGCTCCCCCCGGCTCTCGGCGGAGATGATCCGGGAGAGCCAGTACAGGTCCTCCTGGTCATAGTCCGCCTGGGGCGGGACCGCGCCCCAGGTACTCAGGGCGGCGGTAGAGCCGTCCCAGGTGAGGGAGGAACCGCTGGCGTCGGCCAGCACCCGCAGGGGGAGGACCGCCCGGCCGTTCACCACCCGCACCGTCTCGGCCACATAGAGGCCCCGCTCATTGGACCACACGTAGATGGCCCCCGGAGTGGCCTCCAGGTCCAGTCCCCCTCCGTCCACCTGGGCGGAGGTGCCGTCCCAGCTGAGGCTGCGCCCGGTCTCCCGGCTGAAAGCCGCCAGGGTGACATAGCTGGTCCCGTTTTCGATCCAGGCCTCGCCGGCGCCCAGGGACGTTCCATCAATTTCTATGGCTGCGCCCACAGCGCCCGCAGATGTGGTCATCATCAGGGCGGCCAGCACGCCGGCTGCCCCTGTTCTCCATCTGTGTTTCATCGTGGGTGTATACTCCTTTGGGTTTATTTTCCGCGGTTTTCCAAAAACCTCGAAATACACCCAAATTGTAACGGACCGGGTGTCAAACCGCAAGCTGTAAGTCCTGGAGCACCAGAAGGTGGAAAAGAGGCGGGGCTACCCCCGCCTCTATGCTGGCCGTGAAATTATTCCGCCTCCACCGGCAGAGTAATGTCCCCCACCGTAACGCTCTCCACGGTGGACAGATCCAGGATCTCCTCAAAGACCCGCCCCTTCTGACAGACGGTCTTCCCGTCCTCCGGACGGATTCCGCCGCCATTGCCGCTCAAATCCAGCGCCGTCCCGTCGGTAAAGTTCACGGTCACGGGCAGGGACTCAAAGAAGCGGTAAGACTGTTCCCGGTCATGTTCACCCATCTGGCCGTCCGCCTGATCCTGGTGGTCCCAGACCAGCTCCTCCCAAACCGTGTAGTCCACCTGGATGGACAGAGGAGAGAGGGTCACCCCGTCCAGAGTGGCCTCCATGCCGTTGAGCTGGAAGGTCTGTCCGGCGTCCAAGCTCACGCCGCTGTCCGGGAAATCAAACTGGAAGCGAATCTTCCACTTCCCCTCCGCCAGCAAGGTTCTGTCCTGAATGTCCTCCCCCCGCAGGTACAGATTCTGGAAAGTGGCGGTGGCCGTCCCCGGCTCAATGGGGGTATCCGCCGTCATCATCTCCACGTACTGAATGGCGTTGTCGGCGGGGTCGGCGTCGTAAAAGTAGGCGGTTCCGTGGCTGCCCCCGAGCATCCCAACGAATGTGTCGGACTGGTCAAAGGTCAGAGGCAGCGGGCCGTCCGTCCCCCCCAGCGGGGTCAGGTCCTCCGCCAGGGGCTGGCCGTCGTCCCGGGCGATGGAGTACACCACGGCATAGCTGTAGGTGTCCCCAATGATGGCGTCGGCGGTGATGGTCACCCCGTCCGCTGTATCACTGGCTCCGATGGGCACCCCCATCCGGTCCATGATCTCCGTCTGGGCGGGGGAGTCTCCAAATATAGAGGCAAACACCTCCCCCGCCGGGGTGAGGGTGACGGCGGCCCCCACTCCCATGGTCATCAGCAGGGCGGCCGCCACGCCCACGGTCACGGTGCGGCGGATGGAGCGCACCTTCCCGCCCCCCCGGCTCTCTCCTGCCGTCAGGCGGTCCACCATGGCGTTCTTCTCCTCACGGGTAAAATGCAGCTCATCCAGAGACTGGCGATAGGTTTTCATGCAAATCCCTCCTGTTCCAGGTGTGTGCGCAGCTTCTCTCTGCCCCGGCTGAGCTGGGTGGCCACGGTGGCCGGCTTCTCCCCCAGCAGCTGGGCAATCTCATTGGCGGAATACCCTTCGTAGTAGTAGAGGTAGATGACCGTCCGGTACTTGGGGGGCAGCAGGTTCACCGCCGCCAATAGGCTTCCCTCCTCCGCCTCCGGGGCGGGGACGGCCCGGGCCGCCTCCAGGTCCACCGTGGTCCTGCGCCAGTGGCTCTTCAGCTGGTCCTTGCAGAGGTTGACGGCGGCCCGGATGATCCAGGCCCGCTCGTGCTCCAGGCTCTCAAAGCTCCGGGGCTTCTCCAGCAGCCGGAGGAACACCGTCTGACAGATGTCCTTGGCGTCCTCGGTGCTTTTCAGATAGGTATAGCTCAGGCGCAGGATCAGGTCGGAGTAGGTGTCCACCAGCCGCTCCGCCTCGGCCCGGTCGATGTGTGATCTCAAATGCTTCACCCTCTTTGCAGGTGTGTTCTTCAAAAGCGCTTTCACCTAGAATACGAATGAGGTGGGGGAAATCTGACAGGGGCGGGAAAAATTTTGCCGCGTACGGTGTCTGTGGAGATAGCTCTGTGGGTCCCCTTGAAAGTTCATTATCTCCCCGGCCGCTCACATCAGTATCTCCACACTGCCGGACAAAACGGGGCGGCCCCTGGGGGCCGCCTCTCAGAAATTCCCCGCAAAAACTCCCCAGAGCAAAAACTCTGGGGAGTTTCCCGGTCACATCTTCACGAATTTGTCTTTGGGAGCCCGGCAGATGGGGCACCGGTAGTCGTCGGGCAGGGTCTCCCGCTCGGCGATGTAGCCGCAGATGGTGCACCGCCAGGCCACCTCCTCCACGATCCGGACCACCGTGGCCGCCGCGGGGGTGGCACCGCCCTCGCCCCGGTAGTCGTCCAGGGTCATGGCCGGACCCTCGCCCAGCACCTCGGCCTCAGTGGCCTCACACACAAACAGCACATAGCTGCCCAGGTCCAGCTTGTCCACAATCTTACAGCTGATCCGGGCCAGGGCGTGGTCCTTCACATAGGGGTTGCCCGCCCCGTCGGTCTCCACCTGGAAACCCTCGTACTTGTCCACTACACGGCCGGACTTATAGCCGAACAGGTCCACCAGCTCTTTGGGGGTGCCGCGCTCCAGCACGGTGGCCGCGAAGCTGCCGGCGGCCTCCACCGCCTTATAGGTCTCGTTGCTCTTGTTCAGGCTCAGAGAGAACTTGGCCGGATTGGTAGAGGTGATCTGGTGCAGGGAGTTGACCACACACCCCTGGTACTTCCCATCCAGCACGGAGCCCACCAGAAAAAGCCCATAGTTGATACGGTTAAACGCCTTGCGATTCATAAAACACCCTCCTTATTTAAATTGAAATTTCTTCCCCAGATTCTTTATCAAGAATCATTCTTATTAATATAAAAGAACTATACTATAGAATTTCCCACCTGTCAAGAGGTTTATTTGATTTTGCCAAGAAAAAACGGGATGCTCACACAAAATGTGAGCATCCCATCTAATTTTATCGCAAACTGCCGCTGTCCTCTTCCGTATCTGAATTCATGGTCCCACGCAGATCCTGAGGCAACTCCTCCTCATCTTCTCCCTGATTTTGCAGGTCCTGAGGCAGCTCTTCCTCAGAGTCCTCCGGCGGAAGCTCCCCATCCCGGAAGAACCGCAGATTCAGGTCCACATTGCCGGAAATGCCGGGCACCTTCCCGCTGGAGGTATACTGCCACATGTCAAAGTCATAGTAAAACGAGGGGTAGTCGGTGTACTGGGCCAGCCAGAAGGGATAGTCCAGCAACTGGCTCAAGTCCAGGTTGTTGTAGGCCAGATTCTGATAGAAATAGATCATCGCCTCGTAGCCCGCCGCCTCAATATCCGCACAGAAGGCGTTGGCCATGCTGCACAGGAGGTCGGTGTCCGGAATGGTCTGAGTCCGGGAACCGGCGTAGTTCTGCCGCTCCCAGTCGAAGACCACCGGATATGTAATGCGGTAGGGCGCGATCTGCTCAATCACATAGGCGGCCTCCTGCCGGGCCTCCTCCACGGTAATGGCCTGGGAGAAGTAGTAGATTCCCACGTCCAGGCCGGCGTCCAGAGCACCCTGCACATTGTTGACAAACTGGGTGTCACCCCGCATGTTGCCCTCCGTGCCATAGCCTCGGTATCCCACCCGGATCATGGCAAAGTCGAAGCCGGCGTCCGCCACCTGCTGCCAGTCAATGGTCCCCTGATGGACGGATACATCCACACCCTTGGTCACGTAGACTCCATCCTCCGTATAGGTGATGTACCCGTTCTCATCCTTGGAAAAGCCCTCTGGGTCATAGGTGTTGACCGGAACGTCCTCCAGAATATCATAGTAGGCTCCCTGGAACAAAATCTGCTCCCCGTAGGTGTGGACCCGGTCCACCTGCCAGACAATCACGCTGATCTCTGCCCGGGTGATGGACTGATCCGGTAAAAAGACGGTCTCACCGTCCTCCTCGCTTCCCGTAATGATTCCCAGCTCATACAGGGCGGTCAGATATCCGTTGTCTACATCCGAGAAGGGCGAGCGCTCCGAGGAGGGCTCCACCCCCAGGGCCTTGGCCGCCAGCTCCGCCACCAGGACACGGGCCATAGGCTGGTCCAGGTCGCCGATCTGCTCCCGGGTGAGATAACCCTGAGACACCGCGTAGTCCGTATAACCGCTGGCCCAGTGATCTCCGGTTGCGGCAAGATCCCCGCTGCCCGCCGCTTTCAGCACCATAACCAGAGCTGCGCCAGAGGTCAGGGGATCATTGGCCCCGAACAGTCCGTTTCCATAGCCGTCAATCATCCCCCGGCTGTTCAGCACCGCCACATAGTCATAGTACCAGTCGTCCTCCTGGACGTCGGAAAAAGAACTCACATATCCGCTTGGCACGCTCAAGCGGTAAGGCGTGGCCGCCGCCAGGGCCGGCTGCACACCAACTGTCATCATCAAAGCAAGCGCCGCAGCGCAGCTGCCAACTCGTTTCCACTGCATATTGCTCCGAATACCTCCATTCATTTCAGATCGCCTCAATCTCACGGGTTTACCGTAACGAAGCTATTATAGCAAACTCCTGAATTCGACACAAGAGGCATTTCTTGTCTCTCTCAAAAGACGAAGGTCCCACCCCTACGCAACTCATATGAAAAGAAAAAGGACGGACAGCAAACTGTCCGTCCTTTTGTGTTGGCACTACCTATCTTTCCGGCCCGTCTCCAGGCAAGTATTTTCGGCAGAAGCGAGCTTAACTTCCGTGTTCGGAATGGGAACGGGTGGACCCTCGCCCTAATCAGCACCAACTTACTTTCTTTTGAAAAAGAAAGTAAGCAAAGAAAACTTCATACTTCCTTCTACAAGAAGAGATCCGTACCTTTTTCTCTCCTTACCGTCTTTTTCAACAGCAAGTATTCTATCAAATTTTTGTCTCACTGTCAAGAACTTTTTGTCCTCAACTCTGCCGCCCGAAGGGCGGCCCCCAAATCGCAAACCAGCGAAGCGTTTGCGATTTGGAACGAAAAAATAAACGAAGCTTAGGTGAACTTTCGGCGTCAGCCGGAAGTGAACCGTGCGCAGTTTATTTTTGAGTGGTGACCCGTACGGGAATCGAACCCATGTTTGCGGCGTGAGAGGCCGCCGTCTTAACCGCTTGACCAACGGGCCTTGTGGTGCGCCTTCAGGGATTCGAACCCGGGACCCACTGATTAAGAGTCAGTTGCTCTACCAACTGAGCTAAAGGCGCATACTTTCTTTCGAGAAAGAAAGTATGCAAAGAAAGCTTCCTACCAAGTCTCACCTTAATATCCGCTTCCCGCTTTCTCTCTCTCCAGAGGGTGGGCGCTTTGTCTGCACCTTCAAAACCGAACAGTGAATTCCGCAAGTCCTCGCTCGCAAGCGCCTGCATTTCTTTTCTTGCCTGAACCATTCAGGTCAAGCCCTCGGCGGATTAGTATCGGTCAGCTCAACACATTGCTGTGCTTACACCTCCGACCTATCAACGTCATAGTCTACGACGCGCCTTACTCCTCGAGGGATGAGAGATCTTATCTTAGGGGGAGTTTCACGCTTAGATGCTTTCAGCGTTTATCTCGTCCAGACGTAGCTACCCAGCTGTGCCGTTGGCACGACAACTGGTGCACCAGAGGTCTGTCCATCCCGGTCCTCTCGTACTAAGGACAGCTCCCTTCAAATCTCTTTCGCCCGCAACAGATAGGGACCGAACTGTCTCACGACGTTCTGAACCCAGCTCGCG
>OOBN01001007.1_pt1 | contig 22505 bp, 23 predicted proteins | sample 1671091 | NCBI WGS metagenome assembly OOBN01 (sample SAMN06348121, study PRJEB24527) | human gut metagenome | biome: human gut; feature: ankylosing spondylitis patient; material: feces | host: Homo sapiens | place: China | collected 2015-10 | reverse complement strand
GGCTGATTATCATAAACCAATTGTTTTAACCCATGCATCACTTAATTTTACAACTCCTTTCTTAGCTATACATGTACCTTCGATAATTTTCCCTTTATAATTGTATACAAATTTATATACAATTTCTTTTCCTTTAGTTTTTCCTATAGCTTCCATTTTTCCACTTTTCATTGCCTTTTTTACAATTGGTTTTACATACTTCCACTGATTCTTTTTTGTTACTTTTGTCCACGCATGTTTACTCTGCATAATGTGCCTTACTTTATTTTGATCAGAAGCTACTCTTCTTATTGCACTATTGACTCCTTTTACCGCTAATCCACTACTTGATGATGCTCCATAGCAAACACCGATACCATAACCTGCAAATGCTCCTATAATGGCTCCTACTGCAGCTCCTTTAATTCCATATGTTGCTATAAATAAATTTCTTTTTTTCCCTTTATATCCTAATCTTTTAGCAACTAATCTACCTTTATATGAACCAGCTATTGCACCAACAATTCCTCCTACTCCGACACCTACTAAAACTGCTGTACTTACTAAAAAATGCCCACTAGGATCCACATAATTCACCGGATTATTCGCACAATACACATATAAATGTCCCGTCTCCGATTTTGTCCTATCTCCACGATAGGTATCCTCTGTCATAAATCTACCATCTTCTGGATTATAATACCGTGCATTCAGATAATACAATCCCGTACTCTGATCATAAATCCCACCAGTATAGCTCACTTCATTTTTCGCCTGATCATCACCCTGGATCGTTGTCTCTCCAAAATCCGTATACTGATAAGTCGCATCTGCACTTCCATCTTCTTTTACAAGACTGCTTGTACTTCCCTGGATATCTTTGTTGTACAGATAATATTGTGTTGCATTCTGTTGAAATCTTTCTGTTGCGAGGACATTTCCATCGGTTCCAATCAGATTCTGTGAGTTTTGCTCTCCATTCACATCTGTCGTGTAATCCACAACTCCATCCTGATAATAATAGTTGGTCATCTCATCTCCATCGACCTTCTGGATCCGCTGTCCTTCTCCATTATAGATGTTCTGCTGGATCACTGCTGTCTTTCCGTCTTTTGTCACGGACACCTGACTTAATCTGTTTTCTGCATCATATACATAAGTCTGATTCTCACCAGTCTTTGTGTTCTTTACATCTGTCTGGTTTCCATTCGCATCGTAATCATACTGACGGACTTCTTCTACCGCAGTTCCTTTCTCTTTCGTGGATGTCTTTAACTGATCCAATCCGTTATAAGTATACGATGTTGTCGTTGTTCCGTCATCTTCTTTGAGCCGGTTTCCAACATTATCATAGGTATATGTGACCGTTTTTGTCTTATCATCCTTGTTATGATCTGTTGTCACAGTCTTTGTCAGCCGTCCGAGTGCATCATAAGTATAGGCTTTTGTCTCATTGACTTTATCTGTATCTTCTTTCGGATAGTTATTGACTTCTGTTTTCTCTGTGATATTGGAATTTTTGTCATAACTGTAGCGGTAGGATTCCATGACCTTTCCTGTCTCAAGGTCTGTGTAAGTCATTTCTTTGACACGGTCCAGGCTGTCATAGGTGTAGACTTTCTTCACTGCCTGATCACTGCTGTTTAACAGATCTCTGTAGTCTTTGATCTCTTTGACTTTTCCATAGCTGTCATAAGTATAGCTTCTTACCGTCTTTTCTGTACTGCCATCTCCTGACTGGATCTCTCCTTTGATCTTTGTCAGCCATCCGTTCTGGTCATATTCATAGGATAACGCATGAACTCCGTTCTTTGTCGTTGGATAAGTAACCTTTGTAAGCTTTCCATCACTGTCATAATGATATCTGATCTGGTGTGCTTTGATCTCATCGGCTGTCGGTTCATTTTCCTGACTTAATTCTGCATATCCTGTTGTCTGTCCTCTGCGGTCATACTGATATTCTGTGTAACGTACAGCTGTTTCTTCTGCTCCGTCGATCTGATAGTCAATACTTTCTAACAGTCTGTCGTTAATATCATAGCTGTAGACCGTCTTTAAGGTCTTCTCTCCGATACTTTCTCCTGCTTCCCCTGCTTCATAGGACTCTGTTTTGATCAGCCGGTTCTTCCTGTCATAATCAAATGTTTTATAACCACCGTCTGCATAGTTTTCCCTAATCTTGTTTCCGTTTGTGTCATAACTGTAAGCTGTTGTGATCTGTTCTTCTCCGTCTCCAAGATCTGTGGTGCTTTCTGTCAGTCCTGCTTCATTTGTCACTTCTTTGTTGACATGTCCGTTGGCATCTTTGACACTGGTCGTGGTCTTTCCATCCGTTCTCATATCATAAGAAATGCTGTTGCTGATCGTTTCGTTTCCATTCTTTCTGCTGACACCTGTGACACGGTTCTGGTCATCATAAGTATAGGTTGTGACATTTCCGTTTCCATCGGTCACGGCACTCTCATTTCCATTGATATCATATGCAGTCTCATTGATGATCGTATCTTTTCCTGTGGTGATACTGTCTCCATCAATTACCGGCTGGCTGATCGTATGGGTTGTTTTCCCTTCCTTATTGTATAACGCCAGGGAGATCTTTCCTTCTCCATCGGTGCTGCTTTCAAGGGTAACCGCTGCGATCTCTTTTCCATCTTCGGTAAAGACATGATCCGTATAGATACCGCTGCTTAAGGTACGGACCGCATTGCCTGCATGATCTGTCCATGTCTTGTCTGTCACGGTTCCATTGACTTTGGTTGTCTGTACCTGAAGATCCTTATAGGTCTTTGTGCCTGTCAGGGTATGGATCACGGCAGTTTCGTATCCATACGAAGTTTCTGTTGTTTTTGTCGTATTGTCCGCATCTTCCTTTGTGGTAGTCACTCGGTTTCTGCTGTCATAACGATACTCGGTTGTAACCCCTGCACTGCTTGTTTCTGATGTGACTGCACCGTTTGCATTATAGCTCTTTGTCTCTGTCTGACTTGTCTTATTTCCTTCCTGATCTGTCAGGGATCTTTCTGTCTTTACGACACGTCCCATAAAGTCATAGGTGGTGGTTGTCACTTCTCCTGTATTCTGGTCAGTACTTGAAACTTCCCTTCCCATCGCATCATAAGAAGTTATAGCTTCCTGTGTCATTTTTCCCTGTGTGCTTGTTAATGTCTCACTGACTTTGTGGTCTGCTTCTTCTCTCTGTGTAACATACTTAAGGTACCGTAGCCCTTATGAAATCTGATATTTTTTATATTATTTGGTTTATTATGATTTTTCTACTTACTTTTCTGATTTCACTACGTTTTCGTGTTTTATTGCATCTCTTTTTCCTTGTTTTCTGACTTCATATGGTCTACGAGCACTTAAATTTATTATTCTGGAATGGATCCGAAGAAACCAAAATGACCAGAAAACGTATGGCGAATTATTCTTCATGTTCTGTGATGATATTCAGGACATGGATCTAACCAATGCACTGCAGAGCCTTATGGCTCTGTTTGTGGAACATATATCAACGCTTTCTGCAGATATCACATCTGTACGGAAAAGTAAAGTAACCGAATGGATTGCATCCCAAGCCGGATTTATTCAGGCTTTACTCGGAAGTATCTGCTGGGAAAGTTGAGTAAATTTATTTAAAGTATCATTTGTCACAGTGCAAATTGATTTTTTACCATCTTTAAAATAGATGGTAATATTATTTTGCTGATATTGGACGTAATCTGCTTTTTTCTACTTTTCCACCAGCTCCAGGCAGTCTCCATAGTGCCTCTGCAATGACTTTAAGTCCATAATCATCACATAAAATACTCTGCCATTGTGCACTGAATCCACTATCCTGCCATGGTTGAGCACTGAAATATATTTACCGTCTGCTTTTTGCATATGAAAGAAAATATAATCATTTGAGTGTCCTCCGTTAATCTGCGACCATATGCTTTTTTGACAGCTTTCCTGTTCATCCCGGCGTATCAGATTGCGAAAGCTCTTACCTGTATATGCAAGCAGCTCATCCATGTTTTTACAGCCTGTAAGCCGAAGCAGCTCATTGTTTGCAAGCAGGATCTCATCATTTTCTTTATCTGCCCTGTAAACAATGAACGCTCCCGGCATATTGTCAATAATATCCTTCACGGCAAATCCAAGCTTCGCACGGCTCTTTATACGCTCACCCTCACGGTATGCCATGCAGCCGTTCTTCCCACGCATTTTCACCTCATAAAGTGCCTTGTCCGCACAACTCATAAGCTGTGAACAGTCATCAGCAAAAACAGGGGACTCCGCAAAGCCCAGTGAAATGGTAAATGTATGCGCTTCACCTTTACAATAAAATTTCCTGGTTTCTTCTGTAAACTTCTTAAGAAAAGGCTTAACCTCCACTACCGTGCAATCCGGCATGAAAATGCTAAACTCATCGCCTCCGTTTCTGCCTAATATAACATCCTTTGAAAAATATTGCTTCATGCTCTCTGCAAGCTTCTGCAGTGCACCATCACCTGCCGCATGTCCATACATGTCGTTTACCAGCTTGAAATCGTCAATATCAAGCATCGCCATAACACAGTGCTTTTGCGGATTCTGTCTCATATATTGCTCAACCTGCTCATCAAAGCCGTGCCTGTTGTAGATACCGGTCAGTGCATCAGTCACAGCAAGTCTCTTGAAATTCTTCCTGTTTTCATTGATGAAAATCAACGCTGCTGTAAGCCCAGTCAAAAGCAGGACTATAATTACACCTCCAATAAACATGTATATCAGGTAGTTATTATTGTAAAACCCACTCTTGGGTAAAATCTCAAGCCTCCACTTGTCTCCATACACGTCAAAGTCATATATCACCGGATCGTTCAACTCTTTCTTTGAACCGTAAACCCACTCATACGTATCATCCCACGGCGAAGCACACTTCTGCAGACTGTACTTATATCCAAAATTGGAAAGAGCCTCTACAGAATCAGAAAAAATTTCCGGAACCTTCAGTATAACAATTGTGAAGCCCCAAAAGCTCTTTTTACCATTTTCATCCTCCAAATAAACCGGATTGCGCACTGCTATACCATATCCGCCCTGCTTCAGCTCCAATGGTCCCTGCATAATTACAGTGTCATTATCCCTCGCATAGCGCGCAATCTCTCCCCTGTCACTATCATTTATCAGATCTATCTTGCCGGATTCATTCACATCCTCTGGATATATTTCAGTCACAACTCCATTCGGTGCTATCTGTATACTCTGAATCGAATCGTCCATCATATTTGCTGCAATATCATAAAACTTATTTATATTTCCATCACCACTTATGACAACCTGCTTTAAGGTATCGGTAACTCCTATTCCCTCCATAAGCTCGCCATATATACGCTCCGTATATGTCATCGCATTGAGCTTTGCATTTGTCCTGTTCTGCTGTTCCTGACCCTCACCGACTACATATATCGTACCGATTAACGCACACATACCCAATATAAATACCACTGCCGGAACAATGAATCTCTTTTTTAGCTTTTTCATTTGTATCACTTCCTAAAATCAATGCCTATCTGTTCCATATGATTTAATTATTTTGCTTGAAAATCAAGTGTTTATACCAGATTTTCCGGTGGGAAAGTTGAGATTGTAATATTTTAGTTCCTCACGTTTCTTTATGAATAGTGCAAAACAGATATTTTCTGACTGCGAAAAGTCCTGCGATCGCTCCCACACCGAGAATCGTTTCTGTTGCCGACAAATGTTCCACAATCATTTGTCTGGATATTGCAAACAACAGGATCTCTATGACTGTCTCCGATGTGTGGGTACAGAGCATTTTTACAAACTCAATCCCGATCGCCAGCGTCATCGCACTTTCCAGATAGTACATGACGTCTATCTGCTGCGACCACACCTGCGGCACACTCTGTGCGATGAGCCTCACGCTCAGCGCAACGACCACCAGCAGCAAAAATTCTGACAATACCAGTTCCACATAGGAAGTCATTTTCTGCATGATTGTTTGCAATGTCATTTTCATATTCTATCCTCGATGTGTCCGGTCTTTACTATTTTATAAATCCGACCTGTTTGCTGATCTGTTCTACCTGTTCATCTTTTTTCTTGTTGTATTCGACCTTTTTCTCCTCAAAATAGTTTCTGCCGTATGAATCAATCGATACGATCAGCGGTCCGAACTCCTTCACATGGCTATGCCACAAAGTCTCTGGCATCCCCAGATCTTTCCATTGCGCCTCAACGATCTCCTCAACCTCAGCTGCTGCCACAACGGCATTTCCCGCTGGAAACACACAATGGATCGCACCAAAATCCTTGCAGGCGCGCTCGGTATTTTCCTTCATGCCGCCTTTTCCGACGATCACACGCACACCAGTTGTCTGTACGAATTCATACTCAAATTTTTCCATTCTCATGGATGTGGTCGGTCCGACAGATACCATCTCATATTTCTCATCTCCCAGTGGGCGGATGATCGGACCCGCATGTAGTATCGCTGCATCACGCACATCTACAGGAATCTCTCTGCCTTCCTCCACTACGCGGCGATGTGCCACATCACGACAGGTTGTGATGTCGCCTGTCAGGTATACAATATCTCCAATATGGATATCCTTCAGATCCTCTGCCGAAATCGGTGTAAACAGAATTTTCTTTCCATCTCTCATCTCTACTGCCATCGTTGCTTACTCCCTTCCTTATTCGTTCTCTGCCTTGTACTCAAAGCCTGTATGTGTGTCTACGGTAAAATTAAGGTCTTTATCAAATACGATATGTCCTCTGCGGTGACTCCAGCAGCCGACATTTACAGCAACACCGATCGCAGACGGATGACGGGCGGTATTCTCGATATTGACACCCATCACAGAGTAGTTTCCACCCATACCCTGCGGTCCGAGTCCGATCGCATTGATACCGTTCTCCAATAATTCTTCCATTTTGGCTGCGTTCGCATTATCGTTGTGAGAGCCTACCGGACGCATGAGCGCCTTCTTGGAATTAAGTGCCGCAGTCTCTACCGATGTACCAACACCGACGCCGACTAACAATGGCGGACATGCATTTAATCCATAGGTAGTCATGCGGTCTAAGACAAATTTGGTCACTCCTTCATAGCCTTCACCCGGCATGAGCACAGTCGCATTGCCGGGCAATGTACAGCCGCCGCCTGCCATATAAGTATAGATCTCACATTGATCGGAATTCGGTACGATGTCCCACCATACAGTAGGGGTTCCCTTTCCGACATTTTTTCCGGTATTGTACTCATCAAAAGTCTCTACGGAGTTGTGGCGCAGCGGTGTCGCAAACGTTGCTTTCACGACTGCTTCCTTCAGCAGCACCTCCAAATCATCAATCAATGGAAATTTTGTTCCGCATTTTACCCAGAACTGTAAAACGCCGGTATCCTGGCACGATGGGCGATCCAGCTTGATTGCCAGCTCCTGATTGCGGAACATCGTATCGTAAATGACTGTTGCCATCGGACTGTCCTCTTGAGCACGCAGCTCCTCTAACTTTGCAATCACATCATCCGGCAGCTTTTTTGCCGTAAATCCTACAAACTGAGCCATGATATCGGTCAGCTTCTGTACCTGTACTTCATGAGACATATCTTTTTCCTCCTAAATTATATATATCTTCTGTACTGCCCAGCGCCGGTCAATGATGCCCATAGGCGCTAAGCAGCGAATGATCCATGCATTTTGGTTACATTTTTATGATAGCTGTATCCCTTGTTACTCATTACGGATAGAACGGAAATGCAATCGGCAGAATAATCATACTGATCACCGTCGCTATCACAATCAGCGGTAATCCCGACTTTGCATAATCGATAAACTTATAGTTTCCTGCTCCGACAACCATCGTGTTTGCAGGCATACCGATCGGCGTTACATATGCGCAGGAGCCGCCAATCACACATGCCATCAGCACAGCTCTCGGATCTGCGCCCATTCCCTGTGCGATGGATAGACAAATCGGTGCCATCAGTGCAGTCGTTGCTGTGTTGGACATGAAATTCGTCATCACACAGCACAACAGGAATACAACCAGAGTGAAAAATACCGGCGACGGATGATCTCCAAGCGCTCCGATTACCTTGTCTGCGATCAATTCTCCCGCTCCTGTCACCTCAAGTGCCTTTGCGAGTGAAAGCGTGCCGCCAAACAGGAAGATCGTTTTCAGATCAATCGATTTCAATGCGTCTTTTTCGGAAATCACACCGGTAAGAATGAGCAGCAGTGCACCCACACAGCCTGTGATACACAGCTTCACACCGATCTGTTCCTCAAAAATCATCCCCATCAGTGTCGCGATGAGAATCACGAGTGATAATACTTTTTTCCATTTCGGCACACTGCCAAAATCCTGTGTTTCATCAAAAATGGAATCGTCCTCTTCGGTATCGTGATTCGGCAGTATCCGAAAACCAATCGTCGCATAAAACAGGATACCGGCAATCAGAATCGGCAATCCCACAACTGCATATTCAAAAAAGCCAAAGGACAAACCGAGCGGCTCTAAAGCTGACTGTGCGATCATATTCCCCGGAGCCCCGATCAGTGACAGATTTCCACCCATCGCTGCGGCAAAGACGAGCGGCATCAGCAGACGTGATCTCTTGTAGCCGGACTTTGCGGCGATACCGATCACAACCGGAATCAGTACAGCTGCCGTTCCTGTATTTGACAAAAATCCACTCATGACTCCAACGATCACCATGATTGCTACGATCAATCCTCGCTCACTCTTGGCAAATTTTGTCACCAAGCTTCCGATTTCATTGGCCATCCCGGTTTCGAACAGCGCTCCTCCGACGATGAACATCGCAACAAACAGTATTACATTACTATTGATAAATCCGCTGAAAGCATCATTTACATTCAGCACGCCGGTGATGACTAATCCGATACACACAATCATCGATGTCACCGCCAACGGTATTTTTTCTGTGACAAACATCACAACGGCAAATGCCAGAAAAATTAATGTTATAGTTGTTGGACTCATAGAACCTCCTCATAGGTAACTTCTTTGATAACTGCGCAGTTCTCTTTGTTGATACTATATTACCTTAATTTTAGCATAATGTACATTTCATATAATTGACATCAGCATAGTTTTTCCCTATACTAAAAATATCAAAAATCCAACGAAACGGAGAAACAGTATGACGCTCACACAACTTGAATATTTCTGCGCTGTCTGCAGATATCACAGCATCACTCGCGCCGCCGAAGCTCTTTTTGTCTCACAGCCGACGATCTCCACATCGATCCGGGATCTGGAAAAAGAATTCAATCTTCGACTTTTTACACATGGAAGAAACCGGATCACGCTCACAAATGACGGCGAGGCGTTTTATCAGAAAGCCGAACATATTTTGAAACAAACGCATGAACTATATGCGGATTTCGCAGGCATGCAGGAAAGCAGACATCCACTGCGCATCGGTATCCCACCGATGATCAGTACCGTATTTTTCCCACGGATTACCGATCTGTTTGAACAGCAGTACAATATTCCGATCCAATTGTTTGAATACGGTTCAATTCGAGCCCGTACTCTACTCGACGCGGAGCAGATCGACGTTGCAGTTGTCAACATGGATTTTTATAATCTGGATAAATATAACAACTATGTGATGATGGAGGACCGCTATGTCTACTGCGTTTCCAAAACGCATCGCTATGCAGATAAACATGAGATTACTACAGATATGCTCAAGGATGAATCCATCATCCTGTTTAATACAGATTCGGTACAGACGCAGACCGTAACTACCCGCCTGCGTTCCGCCGGCATCACACCAAGAGTCCGTATGTATTGCAGCCAATTGGCTACCGTACTGAATTATGCCCGCGGTGGTAATTGCGGTGCATTCCTCTACTCGTCAATCGCCGTCAACCCGCGGGACTTCGTGGAGATTCCGGTTACCCCGGAGATTACGAGCAAATTTGGCATTATCTGGAAAAAGGGCGTCTTTGTGCCCGACCAGCTCTCCAAATTTGTGACATTTGTCAAGAGCTATGACATGTCACCATATCTGCCGCAGTTTTAGCGGCAGATAACGGCATCCCTGTCATACAGATCCACTTTCCCCGCACCTCTTTCATGCAAAAATAATTGTGGAATCCTCCTATAAACTTGACTTTTCTTATTTCACCAGCATCTCATAAGTAACCTCGTACTTTTTGGCAATCTCGCTTGCATAGGATTTTCCCTCCGGAGGCGCCACTTCAATCTGATAGGAGCGCTCTGTCCCCTTCATGTGCACGATCATGGAAAACGCTTTCCCCTCTGTGTGCTCTGCCTTCTGCTGCTCTTCATTCATTTCCTCCACATCAAATGCCGGCACTCTCATCATATTCCCGATTAAAGCTACCGTAATCTTTCAAAAAGCTGATACGCCCAAGTATTTCCATAAGGTCATCACGCATTTTTTTCTGTCGAAGGACATCCTCGAAAATATCACAACGGTACTGTGTCACCGCCGGATCTGCATACATACGCGCCATCACGTTTTGGATGTAGTTCTGCTCCCGCTCCTTTGCTGACAGCTTTTTGCAGAGCTGATCCATTCCCAGATCATGCATAGTCACATCACTTAAGGTCCGGTATCGTGCATTGATATCCGGGTATAATAAACTGTATTTTTTCTGGTTCATAAGCTTGTCCCCTCTTTCTGATCTAATATGCAATTTTAAATTCTCTGCAGCCCCTTGAATACACCATTACTGTCTTTGCGACCATTTGAACCCCTGAACGGACTAAGGTGCTTCGCACCTTTTTCATGCAAAAAATAATCATTGAATCATCCCTATAAACTGGAATTAAGATTTCATATATTCCAAGGAATTTAATAATTGTTATATTTTATTATCAAATATCTCTCAATCCCTTGAAAACACTAAGTTTATCGCAGGTGAGCTTTCCCTTAGACTTTCCCTTATGTTATATCTTCCCATATGGATTTATGGACTCTGATAAGGGAAAATACAAGGGTGCAGGACATCCAGTGGATGTCCGCTTTGCACCGACCGTAGCGAAGCGAAGACAAAGAAAATCCTATAAAACAGTATAACACAAAATAAAAACGACATGGTGAACTGATTGAAATGCTTCTATATTTTTATTGATTTAAAGGAGACGCAACATGAATACCATTTACGCCGAATACAACATGTACCACAACAGCATTGACATTTATACAATATCCATTCTTATTTCATCAATAATACTTTTATCTCTTAACTTATGAATTTCAGTTCGTGTGATAAAAAACACAATTCCTATCAAAACAAATATACCACCAAATAATGTCGCCCACGGAATATGATACAATACCGGGAAAGCCTTCCGAATGGATAAATTAATTAAAAATGGAATTGCAATTCCAAGTATCACTCCCGGAACAAGTGCATTTAGAACGCAAAAAATACTTTCACTATATAACATCCTGCAAAGTGATTTATTTGTCATTCCAACACTCTTTAACACTGCAAACTCACGGCTTCTGATTCTGATATTTGTCGTCAGCGTACTAATTACACTTATAAATCCCATGAGAACAAGCAGGATAACAAAACCATACATCACAATTTCAGCAAGCACTATAGCTATATTGAGCATTTTAATCATAGCATCTGTGCGGGCAATTCTCACGGTATATCCCTGCTCTACATAAGAATCCTCTGCCACAATCGGAAAATATTCATCCATGACACTTCTGGCATATTCTGTATAATCATCTTCATCTGATGGCACACTAAACCAGTCAAAATACCTCGCATCCGCATCAGGTACGACTATTCTGACCGGATATGGTCTCATTTCCCCAAAACCATATTCCTTTAAATCGGACTGTTCTAAAATACCTCCAATTGTAAGTGTGTTCTTCTCATTGGCTGCGTTTATCAGGGAAATCTGTGTCACATCATCTTTAAAAGGTTTTATCGACACATACTCTCCATTGTCATTATATTGGTAAGTGTTCAGCAAAAGGATACTTCCATATTCTGCGCCTGCCCTGTCACACAGTTTTTTATAGAGTTCATCATCAACGGACACGATTTCTGTCCTTGTTTCCCCACTATCATCAGAAAATTTCGGAACCTGCAGCATATCCTCTGTTAATGTATTTTTATCTAATAGCGCATTGTAGGTAAAAGTATCTGCTCCAACACCATATACGTCTATCCCGTACTTTTCCAGCTTTTGTGTGATTTCATTATATTGGTCTGATGTAACAGGTCGGCTGATTTTTCTCTCTTCTTTCCCTGTTTTCGCATTTACCCCGGTATCATAATTGGAGCAATAATCCACCCTCATTTCTTTTGATTTTGGTGTTATCCATTCTTGGAATTCCTTTGCCTGACCGGATAATCCTCCGGTTAACAGAAAAAGTAAAATCCCAAGTGACAATGCACGTATCGTTGCCTTATAGCCGTATTTGTTTCTTTTCATGTTTTTATAGGCAATTGCAGACTCACATCCAAATATTTTTTGGATAACGCTGTCTTTTACTTGGATCTCTTTCAAAACTGTACCTGCTCCAATCCCTTTTACACACTGGATAGCAGTAAATTTACCAACCTTTTTAGCTGGTCTGTATGCAGAGAATAATACAATGCAAAACGAAAATACACCTGCAAACAAATATGTCCACACAGATATATGAAAGGGCAGGGAAAAAGTAAAAGGTCTCATAATAATTTCTTTTGCAGCATCATTGATATCGGAAATAAAATGTCCTGTAAATTTCACACTAATATAACCAAGTATAGTTCCTGCAATGAGTCCAAGCGGGATGGCTGTCAGACTAAGCCATAAACTCTCATAGATAACACTTGCCCTTATCTGTCTGCTTGTTGCACCAACACATTTTAAAATACCAAACTCCTGAATCCGCTTATTGGCACTAGCAGAAAATATATTGGATATTACAGTAATCGACATTGCTGCAATAAGAAGACCTAAAAGCAGTGCCGGTATTGCAAGCATGAGAGAGTATGCTCCTCCATATTCTCCATAATCCGAACCAAGGAAATCCGTAAGCATCTTATTTGCGCTTGTCACAAAGCACATTACAGTTGTAATAAGTGATGTTGCAAGTGCGATTGCAAAAATTCCTGCAATCGTTCTTTTTTTATTCACTTTCATCTGGCTTAAGGCGAGTTGTGCTGTTATTTTCATTACTTCATCACCTCGTCTTTTATGATTTTTCCATCTCCGATCGTGATGATTCGGTTCGCCTGCAGCGCTATCTTTTCGTCATGTGTGACAAGAAGAATCGTCTGCTTATATTTCTGATTGGTGAACTTCAAAATATCTAAAATCTCTCTACTTGTTTTACTATCAAGATTTCCCGTCGGCTCATCTGCAAGAATAAATGCCGGCTCGTTTATAAGTGCCCTTCCTATGGATACTCTTTGCTGCTGACCTCCTGACATTTGTCCTGGCAGATGTTTTGCTCTTTTCTCAAGCCCCAGCATATTTAAAATCTCCAAAAGACGTTCCTTATTCTATTTTCTTCCATCTAATTTCCATGGCAGTGCAATATTTTCCTCCGCAGTAAGAGTGGGAATCAGATTATAAAACTGATACACAATTCCCAGATTTCTTCTGCGGAAAATTGCAAGTTCATCCTCACTCATTGCTTGTATCTCATTTCCATCAATGATAATAGAACCGCTTGTTGGATAATCAATTCCGCCAATCATATTCATAAGTGTCGATTTCCCGGAACCGGATGCTCCGATGATTGCAACAAATTCTCCTCTTTCTACCGAAAAAGACACATGATCAAGCGCAATCACTTCCGATTCGCCTTCACCATATTTCTTTGTTAATTCCTTCACTTCTAAAACAGCCATTGTAGTCCTCCTTTTTCAAATACCATCCTAGCAATGCAAAATGACTGTTCCGTGACAAAAGAATTTATTATTGTGACAATTTTGTCACTTAGAAACAATTCACTTAAAAAATTTTAAAATAAAAGTCGTTCCCTCTCCCCTGCCTCCAAAATCAACATCAATGTCGCCACCCTGTCCTTTCAGAATAGAGAGTGCAAGCGGCATTCCGATTCCAAATCCATTTTCATTGGTAGAATTTTCAAACCTTTTAAAAAGAGCAGCATACTCTGTTTTGTCCATTCCCATACCGCTGTCCCTGACCGAAATCCAGCTATACATGGGATTTTCTCCGCTGTCAATCTCAATCACACTTCCATCCGCTGAATATTCGATCGCATTTTTGACAATGTTTGTGAGTGCTTCTGTGGTCCAGCGTTTATCACAATGTATGATGCAATCCTGTTTCAGCTCTATGGTCAGATTGTGGATATCCAAAAGGATTGCCACCGATGGTTTTACCGCCTCTAAAAGTTCTGACGTGTGGATGTCATTTCTGATAAAATCGATTGCATGGGCATCAAGCTTTGCCATCTTAAGAAGTGCCCCTACAAGCCACTCCATTTTATTTAACGAAACCTGTATGTTATGAATGAACTCTGTCTGTTTTTCCGGCTCTGCCTCCTCCAATAAATCCGCCATAATCATCATAGAAGTAATCGGTGTTTTTAACTGATGGGAAATATCTGCCATATAGTCAGAGAGACTGTCTCTTTCTGTCTCAACTGCCTTTATCTGTTCATTTTTCGTGTTCACAAGAGCATAAATATCATTTTTTAATATGTTAAAAGAGCCTTCCTTATTCACTCGAATATCCAGTTCCTCGCCGGAACTATAGCCTTTCACAAACTCCGACAACTGTTCGATCTCTTTTTTCTTAATCCACACGATATCCCATCCCTCTCACCGTCTCAATATGTATTGCCTCTCCAAGTTTCTCCCGCAGCCGTTTCACATAAACGGTAAGTGTATTATCCTCAACAAAGTTGCCGTCTGCGTCCCATATTTTGTCAAGAATCTGCTGCCTTGTCAAAAGTAAGCCTTTATTACTCGCAAAAATAAGCAGTAACCGATATTCCAATGCTGTAAGTTCTATGCTTTTATCATTCACATAAACCTTTGCCTCATCTGTATGGATGGCTGCATGCCCCATATAGATTATGTTATCCTTCTCTCCATTTTTGATATTGACAGATAAAATGCGCCGAACTCTCGCCAAAAGTTCTCGAATTCTGAAAGGTTTTACAATATAATCCTGTGCTCCTTCATCAAATGCCCTCACAATTGTATTTTCATCATCCACAACTGTCAGGAAAATCACAGATGTAGCATTATTTTTGAATATCTCACTTACATCAAATCCAGTTCCATCCGGAAGCTGCATATCTATAATTGCCAGGTCAAAATTATAATGTTCAATTAAACTTCTGGCATCTTTTATACGTGTGGCATGATTTGTTTCATACCCTTCTGACTCAAGTGCATACAAAATTCCCGAAGCAATCATTGTGTCATCTTCCAACAAAAGTATTCTGCTCATGAATTATAGTCCTTTCGTTATCGTTAATACTTTCATTTTGTTACCACCTCTTCATGTTCTTCTCAAACTTAGCAATATATGCCTCTTTAAGCTCTTGCTCACTAATTCCATAACATAGGAGAACATCATTATAATACATGAGCACATCTGCCATCTCCTCAACAAGATGCTGTCGTAAATCTACATCCTCAACAGACTTTTGGTCCCCATTTTTCTTAATAATGTCAATGACTTCTCCCACTTCGCCAAGCATCCACAGCAGTTTATGCTTACCAGCTTCTGGGCTGATTGCTTCCCACTTATCCTTATATTTTTCCTGTAACGCCTGCTGCATTGCAAGCATATCCTTTATCGTAAAATTGCTCATAGTTACCTCCATATTATGAAGCAGTCCATTGATATGCAATTCTCGCTGTTCCATTTTTTACATATATGGTACCGCATTTAGTAAAACCATTCTTTTCAATCAGCCTCTGCATGGTTTTGTTATCCGCATGAGTATCTACCCTGATATTTGAAGAAATATTTTTACAATAATCTAAAGCACACGAAAATAGACCATGCGCCTGACCATCACCTGCAAGCCTGTGAATCGTCAGATACGGTCCTTCATTCAGCCAATTACCGCCCTCGATATGCTTATAAGTAGGCTCAGCACCATCGAACAATGCAAATACCCCATGGATTCCATTCTCGTCATATATTAGCTTACATACATTCTGGTCAATATCAGATTTTATCAGGTCTGCATCCGGATAAAAATGCCCCCACTGAGTAGGGTTTCCTGACTCTATCATGTAATCCTGCGCATATCTGTAAATTTTCATGATTTGTTCTAAGTCTGCTATTTCTGCATTTCTCACGTTCAGCATGTCTTTTATTTACCTCAATCCTTTTTTCCTTATGTCATCCAGTTCCTCTGCTGTTAAGCACTCAGCCTCATAAAGCCTTAAATATTCTTTAGATACATCTGAGTCAAAAATCAGCACATCATCCGAATTAATCGTAACATCAACGCCACTGCGATACAGTTTTCCAATCGGATGCTCGGACATATCTGAAATCCTTCCAAGTAAAACATTACTTGTCGGCGTGATATTTAATCGGATTTTATTATCCACCAAAAATCGGATTACTGATTCGTCACTAGCTGCCGCTATGCCATGCTGCACTTCGTCAAGCTCTAGTTCTTCCACCGCTGTTCTTATATCTTTAGCAGTTCCCCATTCTCCGACATGTGCTTTCAGCCTTAAGCCTTCCTTTTTTGCCCGACGATAAATCCCTTTAAAATTTTCAATAGGCTGGGCTAATTCATCACCATACAAATCAATAGAATAAAAATTCTTATTACCCCAAAAATGAGATAAACAATCTTCCAAATAATCGATAGGACAATGTCGTGATAGTCCGATTTGCAGCCTCAATTCTATATCTGGAGCAATTTCTTTCTGGGCGCTTGTAAAAGCATCAACCAGCTCATCAATATCATTGTTAAAAAATTCACCTAAGCCCCAAACATCCTCACCGATTTCAAGCACCGTGACTCCGTCCTCTTTGGCTTGTTGGAAAGCTGCCTTGATTAAGAGCTTTCTCATCTCGGTGCTGTTAAAGTACTGACCAATATATTTTTGGCTCCACGCTTCCATCTCATCCATTGAGGACATGGGATGCGTTATGGGTTCAATCCTTTTATCGGTTGCCTGATATAGGAAGCTCCTGCTGCCACCAAGCACAAAATGATTGTGCAGGTCTGCCTTTGGGTGTTTTCTTAATTCTTCTAAATTTCTTTGTTTTAGTGCATCTGTAAAATTATTCATATCTCCACCATTTCCGCATTTTTTATTTATACAGTTCCTTCAATTCAATTAATATCCGATTCTCCTCTTCCTCACAGGCGAATCCTGACTTTGAAAAAAATCCGTACTTATAACACTCCAAGCCGGTTTGCTCTACCTGACGTATTTCATTTCGAACGACGTTCTCTGTTACAGGTTCTTTTCTGAATTTGGCTTCATAGAAAATATATCCCCTGTCATCCAAGGTAACAATATCAAACTCCCCATTCTTTTTTTCTATTGGGTCATCATAATAGTATTTTCCTATTTTTTCAAAAACTTCGTCCATCAGACCTTTCCTGTTTTTTCTAATCAGATACTGTTTGCAAATCCTCTCAAAGCTTTTGGGAACATACTTTGTTTCAAAATCCTCTGCAATATATCTATCATAAAATACATCAGAATCCATAATATTCATTCTCGACATATTTCTGAAAATGTATTTGTAGTAAAACAAAGACAAATTGTCCGAAATGAAATATCCCGATTTTTTCTTATTGTTTTCATCGTTAATAGGAGCTTCTTTTGAGACAACATCCATACGCATCAGCTTGTCAAGAATATCAACTAATGCCGGTCCACTGGAAACATTTGACTGGTCAAGAATATCCTTGTATCTGGAAAATCCTTTTGCAAGTGCTTCAAAGACCTCATTTGCATTTGTAATTTTTGATATTTCTGAATTGAGATACATAGATACCTCATTTTCCAGCCTAGCTCCCGGAGACGCAATAAGCTCTATAATATTTTCCCGTACACTTTTTTGACCATCAATCAATCGGTTATAATATGGAATTCCCCCGAACACACTGAACAATCTTACCTTATCCTCTTCTGTAAATTCAGGATAAAACAATGCGGATTCATAGTAATCCATTGGTTTCAAATTTAGGGTCAAATCAATTCTGCCGTATAAGGGATTCTGTTTTTCCAAAAGAGCTTTCATTGTATCTACATAAGAACCACATACAATAAACTTCATATTAGAAGTATCTTTATAATGGTCTATGAGAGATTGTAAAATACTGTCAAGTCCCTTTGCATTTTCCCGTAAATACGGATATTCATCCAGGACAAGAATCATCGGTTCTTTTTCTGACATTTTAAAAAGGAATTGCAGCAAGGCTTCAATATTCTCAAATGCCGGTTTGGGAAAATCAAAGATTTCAGCGATAAGCTCTGCTAAACTATCCACATTATTGCGTTCCGTAGTCTGCTTACATTCATAGTAAATACTTTTTATGTCTGTTTCTTTTAGTGCCTGCTTAATAAGCTCGCTTTTGCCAATTCTCCTCCTGCCATAAATCAAAGAAATCATCTGACCGTCTGAAAGAAACATCCTATGCAGTTTTTTTCTTTCGTTTTCTCTTCCATAGAACATACTCAATATCCTCCAAGCCTCAAAATATGAGATGATATATATAGTATAGTGAGAGTATATGCAGATGTCAATTTTTATTCGGTTGCAGTCGAGTCAACCGTAACCGAATTAAATTTATAAAATAACGACCAACCGAACCTACTACCGGCAGCTTCTCCCCTTCAATCACCCAATGCCATTAAGCCAGTTGTTCGAAGTTTTGTTCGATAGCTCAGTTGTTGTCAAATATCCGATATTTTGAACTCAAAAAGCCAAAAACAGGTATGCCAAAAAGACAGATGCTGTCCATCTGCCAAAAAGAAGGATATTCAGTTGCAGAACTTACCGATATCCAAAATGAATTGCGCTGATTCCACGGAGAGGCCGTTGAAACTGCCGGAACCTGTCTTTCACTGCGTGGACATATTTCATCATCAGCCGGATAATATCGATGTGCCTGCTGGAATCCCTGCGCATGAAGAACTTTCTGGCTGTTTTTAATGCTGAAGAAAAGTCAAGTTCATAGAGATACTTGTTGCTACCATCCCGTTTCTTTTTCCGGTTTTCTTCTGCCGCTTCGTTTGCGATAAAAATGCCGAAATTGTACAGAATCAGGCAGGAATAGATTTCCTGTTTTAGAAATTCCGGCTGTTTTGAATGAAAGTACAGAAGCCCGGCCGCATGTTTGAGATAGCAGAAAGAAATTTCAATGCCCCATCGCCAGTGATAGCATTCCTGGATATCGTCCAGTGTAAATGAAAAGGGAAGGTTGGTAATGAGATACTCATATGTATTCTCAGCGGTTTTGATCTTAACAACGCGAAACTGCAGGAAATAAAGATGACTGTGGTTTTTCCTGAGAAGCTCATAAAAATGAGGGGTATTTTTACTGGGATTGATGTAGCGGTAAACATCTGACTGGCTTTTCATAATATTTGTGGCTTTATCCGTAAAAAAGCGCTTTATCGTAACGTCGAATTCTTCAAGATCATCCGGAAACTCAGATGCATAATAAGAAAGAATGCTTTTTGGGGAAGATGGTGATTTTACACGGAAAACGTAACCCAGGTTTTTGAGCTCACAGTGGAACAGGAGATCATAGGATTCGTAACCGCGGTCTGCAGTTATAATATATTTTTGCGGGTCATCGGGTGTGAAATGATCCAGCATGGAGTGGAGCGCTTCACGCTCATCCGGCTGCTGTCCGGGCTGTATGACGACATCAAGGAAGGCTTTGCTGATAACATCAACAAAACCATTTAAGTGCATGTGGTTGTAACCTTTATAGTCGATAAGCCGGGGCTTATTATAGTCCTCGATAATATCAGAATTGGTAGCATAGACAACGTGGCACCCATCGCAGGCGAGAATACAATGGTCTTTGAATTTGTCCGTAGTGGATGGAAAAGAAGAAGAGAATTCCGAAAAAAGGTATTCAAAAGCAGAGAGGGAAATCTGTCTGCGGCGCTGGCAGAAAGCAGACTGTGAAGGGATAAGGTCAGGGTCCAGGTTAAAGTAATCCATGATCTCATCATTCGTGCTGCCTTTCCCCATGCTTATGATCAGACGCATGGTATCATAAAAAGATAGTTTCCCAAGATGCTGGCGTGTAAAATCGTGGCCAGGATTTTTGGAAAAGAGCCAGTGATGTTCAGCCATGGATAAGATGATAGAATTCAATTTTTCTTTTACATTTGACGGATAATGGTTCATAATAAAAATGTGCCTCCTTAGTTTTGCAGGGTTTTGGGATAGAATGATTCGTGGTGGAATCAATTCCCTTTATAAACTAAGGGGTCACCTTGTTGTCCCAATGGACAACAAGGTGACCGCACATTTTTTATTGCATGTCAATAGAAAAATGCAAAAAGAAACATAAAATATGTTACATAAATGTTAAATAAGTGCCAGCCCCAAAATAGAACAAAATACGAAAAGCTGTGTGTTGTCAGGGGTATAATAATTTTAAAAAAAGTGCTGTTAAGCTAGAGAAGCTAAATAGCATTGTTCAATCACCTCACTGGCACCATTAAATTTTTCAAATAAGAAGTTAGTAACGCAAAAGAAAATATATGACATACACCCAACTAAGTAATTCTTGAGGGGCAGAGAAATTTTTCTCTGCCCCTCAATCTGCGAATGCAGCCATTTTGCCACTTCCAAATTGAAATTTATTGTGTCAGGCACCATTGTTTTCTTTCTGGTATTCTGGCAGAATAGAAAGTGGTGCCAATGCCAAAACATCCACTGTTCCTACCTTAGCCTTTGTAAACATAATATGACCTACTATTTTCCCATTTTTCTCAGCTACAAGAGATAATTATGAATTATATGAATCGCCAGTTCTCAACGCATTTACTAAATCCTGCTCATTACCATCTGCACATTCAGCACTATTGAAAGCCCGCTTTACGACTTCATAGATTTCTGCATAATCTTTTGGTTCTTCTTTTTTTATCTCCATAAAACACCTCATTAAATTGTTAAGTTAGAATCTGTCTCATTACTTTTTCTTTTTGATTTTTCTCTGTCTCTGAATATTAAAAAGAGTGAAACTATTCCAACAACCAGAAACAATAATGCCAGCAGAAAAACTTCCAGCAACGGGAACCTGAAAATATAATCCGATGGATTTGTAAAACACTCATTAAATTTTTTTAACTCAAATCCCTGATATAATTTTGCAAATAACGGCATCAAACAGGAAAGTATTATTCCTATCACTATGCAACCAATCGAAAGCTCTTTCGATATGGTATCCCTGTGTATCACATCTGTCTTTTGAATCTGTTCATCCTGTTTTCTTTTGCTATCCAGCTCATTATTCATCAGATAATCTAACGAACAGTCAAAATATCTTCCTATTTTAACCACATTTTCCATATCCGGAATTGTTCCCATTTCCCATTTAGAAATGGCTTGTCTTGATACATTCAGTTTTTCTGCCAACTGCTCCTGCGATAATCCATTCTCTTTTCTTAATTTCTGCAGTTTTTCTCCAAATTTCATAGCATATCCATCTCCTCTCATTTTCTGTATGATTAAAGTATAGCTCTTTGTCTCATTTTATCTACCATCCAGACCTTGCAAACCTGTAAACCGGAGTTGTCAAATATGTGTTTCCATTGAATACCGCATAAATCTGGATATTCTATCTTATTTTTGAGACGAAGCGATGACCTGCCTGAGCTGCTCTAAATCCTGTTCATCCGGATGTGAAACTGCTCTGTCAAAATTTTCTATCATAGCATCAATATTCGGAACTGGCAGTGGACTATTCTTCATTTTCATATAACGCTCTCTCACGGAATTTGGCATTTTCCCCTGACACATATAACTGCCACGCAAAATGTTACTGCGATCAAGATTTTTTTCTACCTTTTTCAGAATCTTATCAAAGTATTCCGTATCACCTCCGAATCCGGCTGTGCCGAACAAAAATACTTCTTTGTCTTTGATTTTTTTCAAAAAAGTTCCTATCTCAGCGTTACAATGTCCCTTATCCGTCCAAAATCCAACATAATAACAATCTGCATCCAAAGGAGCTGTCTCCGGAGAACCAAAATATTTTATTGTTTCTTCCGGAAGGACATTACGGATCTCATCAGCTAATTGCTTTGTATTACCTGTTTTACTGCTGAATACAACTGCATTTTTCATATTTTTAATTTCATGCAAACATTCTTTTTCCATCTTTTGCCTCCATAAAATCCAGCTTACAAATTCATTTTGATTTGCATAGGCACAGTATAGCATAATTACCGTGCCTATGCGATAACTTTACTGCTTCTTTCGATATGAACTCATTTTTTCCATCGGCACCTCCGGATAGAAGTAAGTAAGAATCGTTGCTTTCGGAACACCTGCCGCAAGTGCTTTCTTCACTTCCT
>OOBN01000993.1_pt1 | contig 22641 bp, 20 predicted proteins | sample 1671091 | NCBI WGS metagenome assembly OOBN01 (sample SAMN06348121, study PRJEB24527) | human gut metagenome | biome: human gut; feature: ankylosing spondylitis patient; material: feces | host: Homo sapiens | place: China | collected 2015-10 | reverse complement strand
CGGAGGATGCGCCGGAAACCGCGAAGGTGCTGATTCAGAAGATTCAGGATGCGGTTGGCAATGAAGTTACGGTGACGGCGGTGGCGGATTCGCCGCTGAAAATCGCGTCTGTGACGGACGGCGCGGGTCGCGTTACGACGTTCCATTACACGAATGGTCGGTGCGACCGGATTCAGACAACGTGGCAGGATGCAGAGAATTGTGTCCGTTTCAAGTACGAGAACGGCGCACTGGTGAAAATTCTTCATGAAGATAACCGCGCGAGCGAATATGTATATAATGAAGAAATCGGTTATCATTTGCTGAAAACGACGTATGGCGCGGACGGCGCTTTTGTGGAATATGCGTACACGAACACGGGCGAAAATCGCGTTGACGGACTGCCGCACTGCATCACCCACGCGACCGTGACGGGCACGAAGAATGGCACGACGCTGAATGCGGCGAATGTCTCGTACACCTACGGCAACCACATGGCGCTGGTCAGAGATGAAATTTCCGGCAAGACGCTGCGCTACCATTTCAACGATGACGGCAATCAGGTCAGCGTGGACGACGAGCTGGGCTACGCGATGTATACCCGATACGACCGCACCGACGACAACGCGAATGCGCCGATTAACCACGCCACGGAACGCTCCCGAATGCAGCAAGTGGTCAGAAATTTGCTGCTTGACCCGATGTGCGAGGAAAATAGCAGTGTTTGGGAGAAAAGCAGTACCGGCACGATTACGCGCGACCAGTCTACGCGGCAGTTCGGCCTCGTTTCGTATCGGCTGACGATTTGGTCGAGTGACTGTGTGTATGTCCGTCAGGCAGTGACGCTCACGCCGGGCAAGTCGTATACACTGTCGGGGTATGTGCGCTCTGGCGGCCCGCGCGGTGTGATGCGCGTCGCGTACACGGTGGGCGGACAGGAAATTACGCTGGATTCTGAGCCGGGCAAGGTGTGGGAAAAGACGGACAACATGCCGTATGAACGTGTGTCGGTGTCCTTCACGCTGCCGGAAAATGCAGAACCTAAGGTTTACTGCATGGCGTACTGCGATATGCAGGACGGCTTCGCGGGCGGCAATTGCTGGTTCGATGCGATGCAGCTGGAAGAAGGGCTGACACTGAATCACTTCAACATGATTCAGAACAGCGATTTCTCTGCGGTTGGCACGGACGGCAAGCCGAAGGCATGGACGATTGGGAAAAACGATGCGTCATATGTTGAAGTGCTGTCTTTGGAGGCGCCGAAGGATGAATTTCACGCACCGGACTGCCTGAAACATGATAATACGCAGAAAATTCGTCTGGCAGGCCGCTATGACCGCACGGTAACGTATTACCAGCAGTTCCGACACTACGGCAAAATCGGCGACCGCTTCACGGTGGGCGGCTGGTGCAGTTCGTTCGCGAAGAAGAACGACCCGGACAATTCCGTTTACTGCCGAATTACCGTTTTGTTTACGGCAGGCAATCCGGACAACGCAAACTGCTACTGGGCGACGGGCGGCTCGGCGGTGTTCAATGCGGAAGAAGGCAACTGGCAGTTCGCAAGCGCGGGCATTGTTGCGCCCAACAACTGCACCTACATCCGAGTGGTCTTGCAGATGAATCGGCAGATGAATTTCGCGGATTTCACCGGCATTTATCTCTACCCGGAAGCGTTCGGCACGCAGTATATTTATGACAAAAACGGCAACCGCAAGACGCAGAAGATGCTCTACGGTGGTCAGGAGAAGTCTGAGTTCGATGATGCGGACAACCTGACGAAGCACACCGCCGCGGGCCGCACGGTGTCCAGTACGTTCTCGTATGGCGATACGGAAGCGGAGCAGAAGAAGCATCTGCTGCTGAGAAGCATTGCGCCGCTGGGCAGCGTCAGCACGTTTACTTACGATGCGTTCGGGAATCCGCTGACGAGTCAGGTGCAGAATGCGGATACGAATCCGAGCTACTTCATCCGCGGCGAAACGACGTACACGAGCGATGGCAACTATGTCACGGAGCAGAAGGACGCGCGCGGCAAGATTGTGCGCACGGAAATCGACCCGCAGCGCGGCACGACGACGAGCGTGACCGATGCGAAGGGGCAGACGGTGACGTATGAATACGATAATCTGCGTCGAATTGTAAAAACTTCTGCAAACGTGGGCGCAAAAGAAGGAATTCCGACAGTACATAACGAATATACCTATGACGCAAAGCGTGGGAATCTGGTCGAAATCCGTCACAATACGGACGGGAACGCCGCGAACGACGTGGTGTACAGCTTCGAGCAGGACGCGCTGGGTCGCCAGACGGCGGTCAAGGTCGGGAATCAGACCTTGTCGCAGAGCCAGTATCAGAACGATCCGACGAAGCCGAATTTCGGCACGTTGACCGCGACGACTTACGGCAACGGGGCGAAAATCAGCAGTCGGTACGATGACTTCAACCGCGTGACGGGGGTGGTGTACGGCGAGGAAACCGCGCCGCGATATGAGTACGACTACAACGCGAAGGGGCAGGTGGCACGAGTCCGCGACAACCTGCTGAATCGGACGACGCAGAGTGAATACGATTTGGCGAATCGCCCAGTGCGCGTAAAGACCGCAGAAGTTGGTCAGCATGTGTACACGGGACAGGTCGCATACGACAACGTGTACGGCAATCTGAGCGAATTTACGGAGAAAGTGGGTGAAAATCGACAGGAATATGGGACGAAATTCGGCTATGATGACGAAAATCGTCCGACGTCGCTGACGTACAGCATTGGTGCAGCCACCATCGGGCAGAGCACGACGACCATTGACAAGCTGAATCGAACGACGTTCTCGGCGGTCAAGCTGGCAGCAAGACATTCACGAGCGAGTACCATTTCGCGGCGGGCGGCTACGGCACGGGCAGCGTGACGAATCTCGTTTCGTCGATTACCCAGCCGGGGTGCAATTGCGGCTACGGCTACGACGACAACGGGAACATTGCGAGCGCGACGCTGAACGGCAAATGGACGGGCTACACTTACGACGCGCTGGGGCAGCTGATTCGCGTAAATGACCGGAGCGACACCCGCGCTGGCGACAACGGTTCGACGTGGGTTTACGAGTACGACCGTGGCGGCAATATCCTGAGCAAGAAGCTGTATCCGTATGCAAATACGAGCGGCGAACCCTTGCAAACGATGCGTTTCAGCTACGGCAACGCGAATTGGAAAGACCAGTTGACGGCGGTAGATGGCATCGGCATTACCTACGACCAGATTGGCAACCCGCTAAGCGATGGCACATGGCAGTACACGTGGGAAAACGGGCGGCAGTTGGCGCGGATGCAAAGCGCCAACGTGGACGCACGGTTTGTCTACAACGAGAGTGGTCTGCGGGTGCAGAAAATTGTTAACGGCGTTGTGACGGACTATGTGCTGCACGGAAAGAATGTTGTGCATATGAAGCGCGGCGACGATGAACTGCACTTCTTCTACGACGCACAGAATCGACCGGCAGTGGTTGTTTACAATAATGTCCCCTATGCTTACGTCAAGAATTTGCAGGGCGATGTGATAGCGATTCTTGATGCGGAAGGTAATGTCGTTGTTGGCTATACCTATGACGCGTGGGGCGTGCCGATTGGCAAGAGCGGGGTTTTGGCGGAGACGCTGGGGACGCTCAATCCGTTCCGGTATAGAGGGTATGTGTTCGATGAGGAAACGGGGGTATACTATCTCAAAAGTAGGTATTATCAGTGTGCCTTGGGAAGATTTGCGAACAGCAATTGCAAAGCAGACATGGCATCGAAATTCGCAGCATATAATCTTTATGGCTATTGCGCAAATCAACCAATTGCTTCCCATGATCCAACAGGATGTGATTTGTTATCTTTTATTGGTGATTGTCTCTATGATACATGGATAGCTCCATGGAAAGAACGAGCTGATGCTATGTGGGAAAATCCATCTTTTTATACCATTGGGAATTGGATTACCTGCGGTGCATTTGAGACAGTCAAAGGTGCTATTATGCCTGAAAAAGCACTCTCACTTCAGCATTGGGTTGACTCGGCCACGGTTGCACTGTGGTTTGTTCCTGCTATTAAAGGAAATTTGCAAGCTGTTCCGGGACGACAACTAAATCATACAAGTGTTAGCGCTGCGCAAATTGGAAAGGCTGATGTTTTCCCCAATCCTTTACTTGATGTTCGATACACGAATAAAGTGAATGAGCAAATGTTAAAAAATGATTTTCACAATTTTCCATCATTGATGGATGATTTGGTTCAAACTACTGATGTTGTGTGGAGAATGGGAGGAGATGGAGAACTGCATAAATTCATATCTTTGCCGGGTGAAATAACAAATATGAGTCATCAAAGTATAAAAACATACGAAGGATTATATGAATGGATTATTGATAGCCCTAATATATGTAATCATCGCTTTTTTAATGTTCATCCAAAGTAATCATATGAGGTGTTAATATGAGTGACGACTTTGGTACGAAGACTTACTCCTTTGAGGAAGCCATACTGCTAATTAAGAAAATCAAAAAGACAAAGTATGTTATTTTAGGAGGTGATGTACTGGATCAAGATGGATGCTACACGTACATTAATTGGTATTGCGAACCCACTGCAAAAGCTACAGCGACATCCGAAAGCTGCCGAAAGGCTAGCGGGTTTATTTATAGACTTGCGAACCATGAAAAATACCTCTACGTTTTTGTCATTAGTACATATGAAAGATACGTGCAACTACAGTCATACTTCTAAAGTAAAGCTCAACCGTCAACGGCAAGTGGACGGGCTACACCTACGATGCGCTTGGTCAGCTGGTGCAGGTCAACGACCACAGCGATACCCGTTCCGGCGAAAATGGCACGACGTGGAAGTACACCTACGACCTCGGCGGCAACATCCTGAAAAAGGAACGCTTTGCGTATGCCGACACGACGACTCCTCTGGAAACTGTTACCTATACCTACGGTGACGCGAACTGGCGCGACAAGCTCACGGCGGTCAACGGCAGCACAATTCGCTATGATGCGATTGGCAATCCGCTGAATGACGGGACGTGGACGTACACTTGGCAGAACGGCCGACAGCTGCAAAAGATGCAGAAGGCGGGCGTGACGGCGGAGTTTGTGTACAACGCGGACGGCTTGCGTGTGCAGAAAATTGTTAACGGCGTGGCGACGAAGTACACGCTGCACGGCAAGAACATTGTGCATATGATTTCCGGTGCGGATGAACTGCACATTTTCTATGACGCGCAGAACCGCCCGGCGGTGGTAGTGTACAACGGCACGGCGTATGCGTATGTCAAGAGTTTGCAGGGCGACATTGTAGCACTTCTGAACGGAGCGGGAAATGTTGTTGTTAGCTATGTTTATGACGCATGGGGTGCGCCGATTGGCAAGAGCGGTTCGATGGCGGAGACGCTGGGGTCTGTGCAGCCGTTCCGGTATCGCGGGTATGTGTTCGATGAGGAAACGGGGCTGTACTATCTGCGGAGCCGGTACTATAATCCGCGGTGGGGGCGGTTTGTTAATGCGGATACAATTGTCACCAACAATTTGTTTTTATATTGCCTAAATAGTCCGAATGTGCAAATTGATAGTAGCGGTTGCAGTTCGACATCAGCTCTTTTTTCAACAGTGCTGTGTGATAACGGAGGCGGTGCAAGCCGTTATAATAGACAGAAGGCGGTTGACTATGCAAGAGAATGGTACGATGATAGAAACAATGAATTCTATTCCTATAGTGATTTGTCAGGGGATTGCACAAACTTTACTTCGCAGTGCTTATATGCTGGCGGAATTCCAATGGATAGCGATTGGCATTCAATTCGAACAAAAAAAAACATTTTTAAACGTATATTCCAAAAACCATGGAATTGGTTTAAAAATAACGGATATTACGAATGGGATATTTCGCGTGCATGGCAAACTGTTTCGGCTCAGTATGAATATATAAAAGAAAACTATTGCGGAGGAAAGGAGATTATTATCACATCACCTGATGAGATTGAAGCTGCAATTGCTAATAATTTAATTCAGGCAGGAGATTTGTTATATTTTAAAGCTGGAACCGCATTGCATCATTCAGTGATTATTACGCAAGTGACGAACAATATGATTTATTACGCAGGGCATACAGATAGTTACTTTGATAAACCACTGAATGAAGGAATGGAGACGGATTCTGTTGTAATTCTTCATTTGCAAGAATGAAAGGAAGAAGGACAATGAAAAAAATTGGTGTAGCTACATTGTTGTTTGTTGTTGTTATATTGACACTTTTGCTTTGCTTTTTTTTCAATAGAGGTTATAGAGAAAAAGTTATATTGCTGGATGGAGTCTCGTTTGGGATGTCGCCTGAGGAGGCAAAAAGAAATCTTGGTCAGATGCTTGATGAAAGGAGTGAAACACATCTTGTAAGCAGCAGTACTGACTATTTTCAAGCATATAACATAAACATGTTTAAGCATGAAGCAACGATGGAGCTGAAGTACATTTGCCAACGCAACAAATATGTTCTACAAGGTATAAATGTTTCTTTTTCTGCGGTTGATGAACCTGAAAAGTTGTTTGATGAAATCAAAAACGAGCTATTGAGCCAATTTCAAGGGATTGAAGAAAGATCAAAGTTGGTGGAAAAGGTTGTCACAAAGGATAGGGAAAATTACTTTGAATTATATCTTAGTCATGGTCCGGTTGGAACGGCGTATCTCCTTAAAGCGAAGGAAAGTGAAATTATACTAGAAATCTATTGTACGGAATTTTACCGCTAATGTAGGTAAAGTTGGTCAAAAAAGCGAATCTATTATATCTTACTAATCATGCCTTACCCATTAGATCGACTATGTTATTACGGTTCATACGGCACACAACCGACTCCCACTCGGCTGTGTGCCGCTTTTTCTATGCCCGAAAATTTTCTTCATTTTCGCCTTTCAGAAACTGAAATTCAGGAAGGCTGGAAAGGCTTGTAGGAAAATTTTTTGCAAAAGCAGGGAAAACCTCTTCGTATAGCGAATACTGTCCTTGTCCAGCGAACCTGTTGCAATTCTGGATGAGAATGGCAATACCGTCGTCAGCTACGGCTACGATGCGTGGGGCTCGCCGCTGTGGTGTACCGGTGAGCTGGCGGAAACGCTGGGCAAGGTACAGCCGTTCCGGTATCGCGGGTATGTGTTTGACGAGGAGACGGGGCTGTACTATCTGCGGAGTCGGTATTATAATCCGCGGTGGGGACGGTTCGTGAATGCGGATAGCTACATTGGTAAAATGACAATGCTTTCTCATAATTTGTTTTTGTATTGTCATAACTCTCCAATTTTTAGAATAGACGCCTCTGGTTGTGAAGATACAACGCCAGCCCCGACACCAAGTGCATTGCCCCAGGAAACACCTCTTCCGACACCACGACCGTCCAGACCTGAGAACTGGAGAGATATATTCACTAAATTGGAAATCCAAAATGCAATTTCCAATGCAGTACGAAAAGTAACAGAAGCAATGAATGATGTTGCGATGTATAGAGAGGCGCAACAAATGATTACTTTAGGACATGGTAGAGTTTGGTTAAAAGGTGGTGGCGGTTTCACATATATCTCGGAAGAAGAGTATAATAGGTGGTATAGAATAAAATCAGGACGTGAAGCAATTCCGAGTTATGGATTTCATGCAGCAATAACTCTGTTGCCATTCGCGTTGAAAAGTTTGGGGATTTTCGCCAGAGCTGCAACATGCATATCGCAATTTGGATTAGTGTTGCTCGCTCTGGACGGTATGTCTGCGACTACAACATATACTCTGAATGTTATGTTAGAAGACCCTGAGTGTATTGGACTCATACATATTCAATTTGATAAATACGGTATGTATGTCCCTTGGTATCCCGATTCATTGTCGAAGTATTATGGAAGAATTAGCCGAGTAAGTACGGAGGACTGGACTTGGGAATGAGGAAGATAGATTGGAAGGGAATCTGTGAACTAATAGCTGTACTATGCACTGGTATGGGGTTGGGAATGGAAATATGTATAAATAAATTTTCGATTGACAAAATCGGAAATGATTTTTATGGTACATTTCAAATGTCAATGTTTGCGATTGCAGCTATTGCCAACTTCATACGATTTGGATACAAAAAATAAAAAATACCATGTTGCATTGCTTTGCAAACACAAAACTTTTGCCTTGAGGATTGCCTAAATTGAGGTGGAAAAGTCTTTTTGTTATTTAGCGGTAGTAAGACAGTATATAAAAACAACACACTTGTTTTTATTTTCTGGCTTGACTTACAGCAATATTGAACAAAAACTGGCGGTCACTCCCTGCATAACCCAGCAGGGATGACTGCCGTTCGACTAAAAAAGCAGCGCACCGTCATCAAAAGTAACCTTTCAATTTCATACCCAACCAAGGAACAGCAGAACCGTTCACCCTCCGGCGGTGGTGGTGTACAACGGATTTCCCTATGCGTATGTCAAGAGCTTGCAGGGCGACATTGTTGCGATTCTGGATGAGAATGGCAATGCCGTCGTCAGCTACGGCTACGATGCGTGGGGCGCACCGCTGTGGTGTACCGGTGAGCTGGCGGAGACGCTGGGGACTGTGCAGCCGTTCCGCTATCGTGGGTATGTGTTTGATGAGGAGACGGGGCTGTACTATCTGCGGAGTAGGTATTATAACGCGGAGCGGTGCAGGTTTGTTAATGCGGATAAGCAAATAGGCTGTAGTAAAAATATTATTGAGAAGAATATAAATGCTTACTGTAACAATAATCCAGTAAACTTTGTGGATTATAATGGAAGAGAGCCGGGAGATGCTTTTTCGAGCCCTGACGAAGCGGCAATTGACTTTGCAGAATGCTACAATGCGTTGTCAATATCGCAAAACGTTGAATACGCATCGACAATTTATAAGCGAACGGAAACAAAATATCTAATAAATATTTTGGGATGGAACATAATACCGATCGGAACAATAGAATACTACACGTATATTGAACCTTCGATCGGAGTCGAGGATAAAACTGACTTTATAAGTTATTATAATGAACCTGATTGTCAACTTATAGGTTGGGTCCATTCTCACGGAGCTTATATGCGCGAATATAAAAATTATGAATTTTCCGATGATGATTACAAAGTGGCGAATTTGTTATTTGAGAACGAAAAAGCAGTTTACTCGTATTTAGCGACATGCAGCGGACATCTCTGGAAATATGATATTACAGCAGATGAAGTTACTCTTGTTTCATCAGATATACCTTTTGATGAAAACGACCCATATATAAAGATTAGAAAGGGGAAATAAGGAAATTGGGGAAGCAGAAGCCGAGAAAACGCTGGTATATTGTTTTTATGCTGGTTATTTCAATTGTGATTATGATATGCTTATTCTCAGGAAGTAATTTTGTGGAGCAAGCTAATAAACCGCTTACTATGAAAACAATCACGGCTTGTCTAGAAAGTTCAAATGAACCATACGAGAAAGGGTCGGACTTTGATATATCTCAATATAAAGAAGAATTATATTCTTTTCAGTGGCAAGGAGATAGTATCGCACCTGTTAACAGTGTTGAAGAAGCAGCGAAAGCTGCTGAGCAATTATGGAATGTTGTATTCGATTATGATATTGAAACGAAGAGACCGTTTATAGTTTCTTATGATGAAACAAATAAAATATGGTTAATTAAAGGTTCTATGAGGGAATTAAGAGGAGGTGGCGTTCCGTATGCGCTTATTACCATAGATGGGAAAGTGCTTGCAATATGGCATACGAGGTAATAGAAAAACTACAAACATGTGATGATGTCAATTAGATTGAGCGAGGCGAAGCTATCGGCTTCGCCTCGGTCAAAGACATTCGTCTATGACAATGCGGCGTGGCGAGAGCAACGAGCGGCTGCCTGCATGGGAAGAATGTTGTGCATATGACGTGGGCAAGGAATTCTTTCGGAGGACATTACGTATGAAGAACTCTGTCGCCGCTTCGAATATATCGCGTGGCCAGCTGGTCTCGGTACACAGGAGGAAGCTCCGACTCTCTGGCGTGTCAGAGATGAACCTGATGATTTCTACGAGTAAACCGTGATTCTTGTTTTTACCAACTTATCATTTTGCGCAAAAGGGGTGTAGTGAATGAAATTAACTATTCTAAGTTTTTTGATTCTGTTCTTCCTTTCTAACACCGCAGTTTCAGAAGATATAACTTATACAGAAGGCGATTTTTCTTACTACATGACCAATGAAGGTGCAGTACTGGTCGACTGGGAAAATTCAGGAGAGAAGTTGCCGCTTTCTACATTGATAGTGCCCAACACTCTTGGTGGAAAGCCAGTAATTGGAATAGGCTCTGGGACGTTTGCCTCCAGTCAAAGCGAGCCTATTACTGACCCTCTTGAAATTGTCATCCCTGAAGGTGTTGTTTTCCTCGAAGACGGCGCATTCACGGATTGTTGCGAGGCGAGCATCATTTGCTTACCATCCACTCTGGAAACAATTTCCGAAGGAAGTATGTTTCATGTCAAAGCGGAGATTACATTCCCTCAAGGCAATCCGTTTTATGTCATGAACAAGGGATTCCTCGTTGATACACGTTCAGAAACATTGCTGTATTCCTCTCCATGTAGTTCAGAAGAAGCAATCCCACCGGTTATGTATCTGGGTGAACAGTGCCTTGATAACTGGCTAACTGATAAGACCGATGTTATATTACCGGATAGCATATCTGCAATCGGCACTGGTGTCTTTTATGATCTTCCTGATTTGGAAAATGTAGTTTTGCCTGCAAAGCTCGCCACTTTGAGCCCGTATAGTTTCAACGCAACAGGAATAAAAGAACTTGCTATTCCATCTACCATCACTCAAATACCTGCGTATTGTTTCGTTAACTGTGCTTTTACAAGCATCAGTATCCCGAACGGCGTTGAGTATATAGGAGAGTATGCTTTCTATTACAATTGGGAGCTGACAGAGGTTACACTTTCTGAGTCTGTTCAATTTGTTGGCTACAATGCCTTTCCGGAAGAATGCAGCATTATCACAGTGAACCCTGCCACTCATTTTGAAACTTTGGACGAGTATCAAGTTCGAGACCCGAATGGCGAATGGTGGGAGTAAGTGGCATATCCCATAACAAATGAACTAACACAACACGTTAATCGATAGTTAAAGCACTGAAGTCCCTTGGTCATCCGGCATTGCCGGGTGGCCTTTTCTGGTGCGCCCGGCAAGAGCAACAACTAAGTGGTGAGAGACCACAACGCGCTCGGCAGTAGGAAGCGTTAGCCGAAGGCAAGGGTGTCCATCGTGAGGTGGAATCTGAAGGAAGCCGGATGTCAGCAGGAAAAAAATGCTGGCGGGCAAACTCCCGAACCGACGAACAGAAATCACATAGAAGGCCGTACAGGGACGGACGAGTGTGCTAGACAACACGAAGTCCAATGCTGCCCGAATCCCGTGCGGTAAATGTGGCGGTTACGTGGGAGGAAAGCTGTTGCGCTTACCCGGGGAGGTCTTGCAGACGGGAAGTAGGAGAATCCGAAAGCCGTAGTAACAACGAACTGCAAGAAGTCAGCCGAAGCCATAGTGCGTACACCGCTGAGCAAAATCACCTCGACCGGCGAAATTGAGCAGCGGTTCCGCTTGAATTGAGCAATGGGACCGCCCGGATTGAGCAGCCCCACCGCTCAGGTTGAATATGGACAGAACAAATCAGTCAAGGTATCATAAATATAGTCGGAGTCAGATGTCCTGCAAACCCTTCCGCTTGCGCATGGATTCCTTGCCTCCAATGACCACGGTGTAAGCATCGTGGACGATTCGGTCGCAGATGGCATCAGCCAGCAGTGGGTCAGACAACTTTTCCGGCCAGCCCGGAATGTCAAACTGGGAGCAGAAGATCGTGGAGTTTCGCTTGTACCGGGACTCCACGATTTCCAATAAGTCCCTGGCTTCCGTTTCTTTCAAAGGGTACAGAAGCCATTCGTCAATTATGAGCAATGCGTACTTCTTGTACTGGGCCATGAGCTTGCGAATCGTACCGTTGCCCCTGGCAATCTGGAATTCTACCAGAAGATCCGGGAGCCGGATGTACTTCACCGCATAAAACCGTCTTGCGGCAGCCATGCCCAAAGCGCAGGCGAGATAGGTTTTGCCGCTGCCGGTAGCTCCCAGCAGGATGATGTTGTGGTGCTCCTGAATGTAGTTGCAGGTGCTGAACCGCAGCAGTTCCTCCTGCTTCAGTCCTCTGTCGGGCAGATACTCCACATTTTCCAGACAAGCTCCCGGATCCGAGAAGGTTGCCTGCCGGATCAGCTTGTTCAGATGGTTATTCTTTCGGGCATTCCATTCCGCATCCACCAAAAGACCGAGCCGGTCCTCAAAGGTCATGTTTTGGAACTGCGGATCGGCAAGTTGATCCTTCAGGGCATTGGCCATAACACTCAGCCGCATTTCACGCAGCTTGGATACCGTTGTTTCAGTCAGCATCACTTATTCCCCCTTCCGTAGTAGTCAGCCCCACGGGTGAAACCGTACTGGGAAGAGGACGCAGTAGCCGTACTCTGCTCAGGGATGGCTTTATCCTGGCCGGATGCCAGAATAGCCTGAATATTGGTTAAACCGTCCGTACAGCCTGGGATGGGAACAGATTCGGTTTCCACCGTAGAAAACCTCTACCGTGGATCTGGTGAGCCGGACATCTACTTTCTGCTTGATGTACTCAAAGGGAACAGAATAGTTCATGCGCTCCACGGAAATGTGGTAATTTGGTCCCACCGTTGCCACTTTCCAGATGGCCAATTCAAAAGGTCTGGGCGGCAGAGGGCGCAGGAAGGGCCTCTCTTCTGCAAAGCTGCTGGCCCGGCTGCCTTCCCGCTTCTGGAAAGGTTTATGGTTGAACGCCTCCAGACGGTCCCAAATCGCCTCGTTCAGTTCCAATAGGGACAAAAACTGGCGGTTCCGCAGAGCGGCCAGTATGAAGGTAGAGATGATACCGACAGTACCCTCAACAGCAGCTTTATCCTTGGGAGCGCGGACTCTGGCAGGCAGAATTGCCGTGCCATAATGCTCTGCCAGCTCCTGGTACGATTTATTGAGAACAACCTCATCCTTCCCATGCTTTTGCACGCCGGTTTTCAGATTGTCGCACTGGATGATCCGTGTAACGCCGCCAAAGTATTTGTAGGCATTCACATGGGCAGTGGTCCATGAGTCCTGGTTCATGGAGAAAAAGGCTTCTACGTAGCTGTAGCCACTGTAGGGCAGGGTTGCCACGAACACATAAGCCGGGATAATTTCACCGGTGTCTGTGTCAATAACAGCGGCAGTATCGCCGGCCCAGTCCACCTGCATAACCTCGCCGGGCTTGTGGTTCAGGTGCATGGTGGCGTTTACCTTTGTCAGATAGTCCGCATAGTACTTGTTGAACTGGGTGGACTGGTATGGAATCTCACCCGCCGCCCGACACTGGTCGCAGTATTCCAGCCACAGCAGATTCAGGGTGATACCGCTGCGCTGGAGTTCCTTGTGGACATAGGCGTAGTCCGGCATCTTGTAGACAGGCTTCGAGGGGCTGGTCGGAAACAGACGCTCTGAGAGCTGCTTATCCGACATTTCCTCCGGCAGTGGCCATTGCAGGCCGCAGTTTGCTGCCCGTTGCAGGGTTGCTGCCACAGTGTTCCGAGCGCACTGGCAGCTTGACGCGATCTCGGTCTTGTTGAGTCCCAGACTATGGAGTCTGAGAATCTCACGGTAATTGGTCATACAGGTGACCTCCTTGTAGATATTTACACCGCAAAATGCGATGCATATCTACATTTTACCGCAGTGCTCAACGACGGCGGCAAGCGTGCTCAATTCCGCCGGAATGGATGCTCAATTTGAGCGGTCGTGCTGCGCAATCTCGCGCGGAATACTCACCAAGAATAAACACAGAATCTTTATTAAGAGCCTTTTTCCCGACCCTTTCAACATATTTTTTGCGTTGTGAAACCGGAATTGATACCATTCCGGTACAATAGCGCTCCATTTTTTGCATAAAAAGTTTATCGGGTATACTCGCACTTTTACGAATAATATTTACAACTTTGAGTGCCTCTGAAAGTTCGGCTCCAAGCTCTTTTATTTCATCCAGCACATCTGAAACCTCATCTGAACTAATAAATGCCACGGTATTTTCTACGCCTTGCTCGATCCAAGTGGAAAGAGAATTCGTAACCGTTCCGACTTCCAATAATTCTAAATTGTTTTCATTATCCATAAAACCTTGTTCCATTATAACCACTCCAGTCTGTTTTATCATGCTTTACATGTTGAATTTTGATAAACAGATAAAATAAAGTCAGCCATCGCGATTGCTGCATTGACGAAGAGCCGTGTATGATAGTCCTCTATTCTAAAGCGTTTACTACCAACACCATGAGAATCACTATCCTTGTTTCTCATTTCTGTGATTGCGGAGATTATTTTTTCCAAGCCTGAAAGAAGTGTGTTTATGCGCTTGTCCGCATCTTTATTTGCGTGCATATTATATAAAGCTTTAACCTGACCATAGAGTTTGCCAATGTCGCCGCTATCTGAAGGTACTTGCTCCTTTTTCTCGATAACATAGCAAAAAGTCTCTTCGAGTATGGTACGAGCTTTTGTAATCGCACTATCGAAATTCCCTTCATCAATATCTTTGTTGGCTCTCTCAGTCAAACTTTTTATATAGGCACGATCAATGGTCTTAACAGCTGGTGCAATTATGCGAACGTCCTCACCCACATTGCAAATCTGGTATACAGTTCCAATAATGCGTAGTTCATGCCCTCCAAAATATAAACTACTGTTGATCTGTTCCAAAATTTTTTGTATAATCGCTTTATGTGCAGTCTGTATATCTTTTGTCGATAAGCCTTTTAATATATTAGCAAATTTGTCTTTCGAGAAAAGATATGAAAGAAAATCCGACATTCTATTTTCTCTAATGCAAAACTCCATAACTTCATCAAAATATTGCCACCGGCTTGGACCTCCACTATACCATGAATATGTTGCAGACCGACCAAAGTGAGACGATATTTCACAGATAGCAGGTCCGCTAAGATACGGCATAGCTATTTTTATGTTTTTTTCATTTCCATTTTTATCAACAAAAGATAATGTACCAAAATCTACATCGCCATCTAAGATTGCAATAATTTCTTTAGAGCGAAGCAAGTGAAAACCGCTTTCCTTCATGACTACACCCCCCTAAGCATTTATTCTTTTTCAGTATAGCAGAAACTGTCCATAAAATCAACAAGAAAATCAGCGAGCGCAATTGTAACAGACTCATATGATTATCATTTTTGAGTAATTGTATTAATTTGTACACATTTTGCTCGAACTATTGAAATTTAGCAAGCAGTGATTGTTTATTACATACCCGTCCAACCAGTCATTAGTCAAGACGAGAGCAAACGCCTTAATAACCAGCTGCGGCAAAATTAAAAACAATTTGCATCATTACTAAAACTTATTGCTTTTGCTTATTTCCTATAAATAAAAGTGTTAACGGAAATATCGTACAAATCAAACAGGATAAACTATTTTTTCCTGTAATCACAGAAGCAATCATCACCAGCTTCAAAACGCCATCCCCCTCAAAAAGTTGAGAAGCTTTGAGAAAGTTTGAGAAAAAAATCTGTGCTATAATATATACGTGTTACCAAGCACCTCCGCCACCAGCCACCTACTTGATAACACATCACCCCACGCTGCACCCACAACCAGCAGCGCATAGCACACAACAGGACAAATTAGCAGCAAACAGGACAAAACAGGACGAAACAGCACAAAATAGCACGCTTTAGCAGATAAACCTGTGCTATGATAGTATCGTCGGAAGACAGCAGTCACCTCTGGAGGTAATCAGCGTCATGCTGACTGCCTTTTTCTATACGCTGCTGCGCATTTTGAAAGGAGGCGGTCGCCTTGATTGCCACAGACTGACCCCAATTTTCGCAGGCAGACTGCACTCGCAGCCTGTCTATTTTGTTGCCGCAAAAGCGGAGAAAGTGAGAAGTATATGAGGGTATTTGGCAAAATCAACATCATCGGGCTGGATAACGGCTACGGGAACATCAAGACGGCGAACGGCATTTTCCCGGCGAGCGTCACGTCCTGCGCGGTCGAACCGGCGCACGCGCAGGACGTGCTGGTGTACGATGGCAAGTATTACGTCATCGGCGCGGGGCATCGGGAGTTCACGCTGGATAAGGTTGGCAATCAGGATCATTACCTGCTGACGCTGGCGGGCATCGGGCAGGAGCTGTGGTGCAATCAGCTGACCACGGCGGCTGTTCATCTGGCGGTCGGATTGCCGTTGACGTGGGTCGCGACCAGCGCGAGCAGTTCCGTGCCTATCTGTCGCAAAATCGGCATGTAGATTTCAACTGGCGCGGCATTGACTACCATGTCGATTTGGTCGGCGTGGACGTGTACGCGCAGGGGTATTCCGCCGTCATTCCCGAACTGCGGAAATTCACCGGGGCGAACATGCTGTGCGACATCGGCAACGGCACCATGATTGTCATGGCGATTAACGACCGCAAGCCGGTGCTGGAGCAGTGCTTCACGGAGAAGTACGGCACTTACCAGTGCGTGCTGAAGGCGCGGGAGGCCTTGACGCGGCTCTGCGGGCGAACCGTGCCGGACGTGACCATCGAGCAGGTGATGCGCGAGGGTACGGCTGATGTTGCGCCCGAATATGTGCAGGTCATCCGCGAAGCCGCGGCGGACTACGCGGCGGAAATCATGCGCAAACTGCGCGAGCATGAATACGACCCCAAGACGATGCGGCTGTGGATTGTGGGCGGCGGCGGTTGCCTGATTCGCAACTTCGGGCAGTATGACCCCAATCGCGTGACTATTATCGCTGATATTCACGCCTCCGCAAAGGGCTACGAGTATCTGGCGGAGCGGCGTTTGCAGCGTGAGGCGAGGGCGCGGTGAAAGAGATTCTGCGCACGACAATTCGCCTCTATGCGGAGAAACCCGCCGACCGGGAGGCGCTGCGGCTGCTGCGTCAAGTGCGGGAGGAACAGCACTTGCGCTATGCGGATGCTATCGTTGCGGCGGTCAATGCGCACTATGGGCAGGCGCGGCAAGGCTGCTTCGATCATCAGCAGCGGGAGGAAATCCGCAGCATTGTCCGCGAAGAGCTGGCAGCATCGCTGCTTCGATGCGCTGGGCAAACAACGGCAGAGACATTGAAGGACGAGAACGCGCCGGACGAGACCGACCTCGACAATCTGCTGAATATGATGGGCAGCTGATGCGAAAGCGCACCAAATTTCTTTCTGCTGATGCGTGGAGAACCTTGGATAGCATCAGAGAGCATCAAATGCGCACCAGCGGGCATGAGCATCCAACGGGCGCCAACCCCGCCGGAGTCCAGAGGCGGAGCGCTTTGGTCAGTGTTCAGAGGCGAAGCCTTTGACCCACAGGGAGGCGCGCCGACCGATAAAAGTGATGCTGTGCGTCACTTTGTAGTGGGTAGTCTCTGCCGCAAACAGAGGGAATCGGTCGCTGCGCTCCCGCCGCCCGCAAGTAAGGAGGTACATACGAGCAAAATCAGAGCAACCCGGCACAACGGTCGTGCCGGAAAGAACGGTGTGTTCACCACCAAGCACAATGACCGCAATTTTGACGTAACCCACGCCGAACACATCCATCCGGCGAAAACGCAGGAGAACGTCTATTGGGACTGGCTGAATGGAATGCGCACAGGCGAAAGAAGCGCCGACGTTCCTTCCTTTGAGGAGGTCGAGCGAATTTTTTACGAGCGGCATTATTCCGGCTATGTCGCCGGGCAATGCGCGCGCAACGCCGAGCGCCGCCACACGGAGCGCAACCGAACCGTGGAGCAGATTCGCCGCGACAAGCGCACCTGCCCGGAAGAAACCATCTTCCAGTTCGGCAAAGAGGGAATCGGCGCAACGCCGGAGCAGCTATTAGACATTTTCACAGCGTTCAAGCAGCAGTTCGAGGAGCGCTACGGCAAACACGTCCACATGCTGGACTGGGCGATGCACTGCGACGAGACGACGGTGCACATTCAGGAGCGCCACTGCTTCGACTATGTGAACAAATACGGTGAGGTCGAGCCGAAGCAGGAAAAGGCGCTGGCGCTCATGGGCATTCCGCTGCCGCAGCCGGACAAGCCGCCGGGACGCTACAACAACCGCAAAATCACCTTCGATGCCATGAATCGGCTGATGCTGATTGAAATCGCGAAGGCGCACGGGCTGGACATTGAGGAGCAAGTGAAGTACGGCGGCAAGAATCATCTAGAAAAGCTGGATTACATCATTGCCAAGCAGCTCGAAACCATCCGGAATCAGCAGAAGCAGCTGACTGCGCAGAATCAGCAGATTCAGACATTGACCGCGCAGATTGCCGAGAAGGATGCCGAGCTGGACACGAAGCTGTTCCGCCTGTCCGATGTGGATTTGCTGATTGAACAGGTCACGGACATTTGCTATGAAAAGGCCGTGACCGCCGTCAGCGAAAGCGTGAGCCAAACGGCGCTGGACAAAGCGGCGGCGGGCGTTGACCGCACCATTCGAGCGGCAAAGTCGCCCAGCAGTGGTCTTGGCGTTCCCTTCATCGGCGTGGTGGAGACGTGGCTGGGCAAAGCGAGGGAGGATGTGTTCAGCGCGCTGCTTTCGATGGCGGATGACGTGCGGCGACGGCTGCTGTCGCCCGCGATGAACGAAATCATGAAATGCAGCATTGCGGAGACGGCGCGCCCAGCCGTGGTGGATAAGCTGCGCCCCAAACTGCGGGATGATGCCCATCCGAAGAAGCGCCCCGATGCGTGGGCGCGATAACCATTGCAAGGGGCAAATATATAGTAACAGGAGATGAGAACATGAGCGACAACACGGAAATCGACTGGTCGCCGCCGATGCCGGATGATCGGATGGCCGCCGCCTACCAATCTGTACAAGCCAAGTTGACCCACACCGCTGGCGGCGAGGTGCGCAATACGCTGCAAAACTTCGTCACGGCGCTGACCCACGATCCGGTTTTTGCCGGAAACATCCGCAGAAATCTGTTCAAGGAACGCATGTCGATGACCTGCCCCGTCTGGTGGGCGCGGAAAAGCGACATGATTGACGACATGGATGTTGCGTTCCTGCGGATGTATCTGGAAGAACACTACGGGCTGCGGTCGGAAAAGCTGATTTATCCGGCGCTGAACATCGTGTCCACCGCGCAGGCGTTCCATCCGGTGCGGGACAGGCTGAACCGCCTCGTCTGGGATGGTGTGCCGCGCGTCCGGGTGGCGCTGCACCATTTTCTTGGCGCGGAAGTGAGCGACACGAACGAAAAGTACCTGCGCACGTTCATGCTCGGTGCGGTGAACCGGGTGTTTCATCCCGGCTGCAAGTTTGAGCTGATGCTGGTGCTGGTGGGCGGGCAAGGCGCGGGCAAAACCACCTTCATCCGCTTTCTTGCGCTGGAGCCGGAATGGTTCACGGACGATGTCAGCAAACTGGACGACAAGGAGATTTACCACCGGCTCAACGGGCATTGGATTTGCAAACTTTCGGAGATGGTCGCGACGGCGAACGCCAAAAGCATCGAGGAGATCAAGTCTTTTCTCAGCCGTGACAAGGATTTTCTGCGGATGGCATACGACCGATACGGCGGCGATCATCCCCGGCAAAGCGTGTTCGCCGGCACGACCAACCGCATGGATTTCCTGCCTTTGGACAGAAGCGGCAATCGGCGCTTTCTCCCGGTGACGGTGGATGTGTCGAAGGCCGACTGTCATATTCTCGACAATCCGGCGGAGTCCCGGCACTATTTTGAGCAGCTGTGGGCGGAAATCATGGTACAGTACAAGTCCGGCGCGTACAGCACGCACTTGTCCAAGGAGGATGAAGACGCCTTGCGCAAACAGCAGCAGGATTATTGTCAGGAGGATACGCTGGCGGGGCGCATCTACGCATGGCTTGAGACGTTCGAGCAGGACAAGGTCTGTACTTTGCAGATTTATCGGGAATGTCTGGCGCATCCGCTTGATGAGCCGAAGAATTACGAGACGCGCGAAATCCGCGAAATTGTGGACAGCGGGATAGCCAGCGGCGAAATCAGCGGCTGGCAGAAGTTTCGCAATGCCCGCAAGTTTGCCAAGTATGGGCGGCAGTATGGCTGGGAGCGAATCCCGCCGCCTGCACAGCTGACGGTTGGCGGCTGCACCGTCGTGGACGAAGAACCGCCCTTCTGACATGCTGCCTGTCGTCCGAATGTCGGGGAATATGTCGCGGAAGTCCCCGCTGCGGCAAGGTGTTTCGCGGCTTGACATGCCGGACATATCCAAATCAGCAAAACAAATCGTTTCAGCATAATAATAGGAGACGCAGAAAAGGTTAACATCCGGCGTGTCAGCATGTCGGATATGGCCCTGCGTCTCCATTTCGGAGGTGAAAGAATGTTCAATCGCGTTCCAGCGGACGAAAATCAAGCGGAGTCCGCGCACAAAGTCCCCAAGATGACGCTGACGATGGCGGAGCTGGCAGACGAGCTGCACATTTCCCTGCCCACGGCGCGGAAGCTGGTGCGAAAATCAGGCTTTCCCGCGTTCAGCATCGGCAGCAGGATTCTCATCAACCGGGAAGGACTTCAGCGCTGGCTGGATGGTCAGCCGCCGATTGCTGTCACCTGAATTTTTCGCAAAATGTACTTGCCCCGTGCTGTGATGTGTGCTATGATCATCGTAGCACCTTGACAATTGAATCAGCATACACAGCACGGGGCGATTGATAAGGAGGAACATCAATGCCTCGTCAGAAATTAACCCAACGTACCGACGGCTACTTCAAGGTGAAGTACCATGACAAGCAGTTTTACGGCAAAACGCAGGCGGAAGCCATGAAAGCACGCGATGCGTACAAGCAGAAAGAGCAAATGGGGCTCAGCCACGACCTCGAAGGAATTACCTTTTTGGATTACGCCCTGAACTGGCTGGAAATTTACCGCTCCGATTGCAGCGTGCCATTGCAGAAGCAGTACGCCAGCATGATTCGCTTTGCCGCCGACCACACGCGGAAGCGGTTCATCTGCGACATCAACGCAAACGACTTGCAGGCTATCTTCAACAAGCTGAGCTGCTATTCCTCGTCCTATGTGAGCAAGTTTGCCTCGCTCATGAACGGCATCTTCCGCAACGCCGTGTCCAACGGTGCGCTGATTCGCAATCCGATGGCGGGCGTACAGCGTCCCAAATGCAAGAAAACGGGCGGACACCGCTGCTTGGAGCCGTGGGAACGGGCCCTGATTCGCAGTACATGGCAGGAGCACGACTTCGGGCTGGCGGCGATGGTGATGCTCTACACCGGCTTCCGCAGGGGAGAAATGCTCCACCTGAACATCGACCGCGATGTGGATTTCGAGAAAAAGACGATTGCCGTCCGCGGCGCTGTGTCGTTCAGCGAAGGCAATCGCCCGAAGCTCACGAAGGGCAAAACCGCTTCCGCCATCCGCACTGTGCCGCTGCTTCCTCCGCTTGAAGAGGCGCTGAAAGGGCGGCACGGGCTGGTTTGCCACAAGGAGAACGGCGGCATCATGTCGCAGTCCGCCTTCGCGTGCAAGTATGCGTCGTACATCACCTTCTTGGAGACGAAGCTCAACGGCATCCACAAGCGCTGGTACGGCAAAACCAACGAGCAGAAGCAGCTCTTGGCGGAGGGCAAGCTGCCGCCGTGGAAGGAAATCAACATCCGCTGCCACGATTTCCGCGTGGAGTTCTGCACAAGAGCCTACTACGCGCAAGTGCCGCTCAAAACGCTGCAAAGCTGGATGGGACACGCCGATGCCGACATGATTCTTGCCATCTACACGAAGCTGGACAAGGAGCAGGAGCGGTCGGATGCCGCGAAGATGGTCAATTACCTGACCCGCTTGGAAGTGGATTCCGCCGCCGAATGAGAGTGCGCCGACGAATTCCCGCAATTTTATAACCCCGCCGGTACAGCGGCATGTCCCTGAAAGCGGCTAATTTCAAGGGATTCCGGGCAAATTTTATAACCCCGTTATAACCCCATTGCCCCCTGAAACGGCGTGAAAATAGGCGAAAATGCGGTTTTCGGGGCGGAAAAGGGGCAGAAGCTCGGAAGCAAGGGAATCTGTGCCACTTGCAAAATCATGTGCTATACGGCATGAATTTCAACCACAATAGACGAAAATCCGCCCCGAAGTACAAAAAAAGAAGCGATTTTTCAATCGCTTCGATGTCTGGGTGAGAAGATTCGAACTTCCGGCCTCTTGAACCCCATTCAAGCACGCTACCAAACTGCGCTACACCCAGTCATGTTCCAAAGGCCTCGACTCTCGCCGAAGGGGTCAACCTTGCGAACAGAACTAATTATAGCATGTTTCCAGCGCCCTGTCAAGAGGGAAAATGCCTTTTTTTATGATTTTTTGCGAAGTTGTTGCATTCTTCTGCGTAATCCCTGATTTGCTTGAGAAGATCGAAGAAACACTGCTCAGTCATGCTTTTGCTTCATTCATGCATGATAACTGACAGCCTTTCTATCTTGTGATGCCGAAAGAGGGGAGCGCGTGCTGCCAATGTCATTTATAGCACTTCTCACAAAAGCGGTCACCCCTTTACAGCAGGTGTATAATAGGCA